>OCTW011504933.1_pt1 | contig 18857 bp, 22 predicted proteins | sample 1539671 | NCBI WGS metagenome assembly OCTW01 (sample SAMN02144230, study PRJEB22623) | gut metagenome | biome: sheep rumen | host: Ovis aries | place: New Zealand
AAAGCATCCGATGAGAATAGCATTTGGAGAACTCTTGCAAGCGGTAAGTTTACTGTTGATGCAGCTACAAAGGCACAGGCTCAGAAGGATATTTCCGAAGACGGTTACTGGGGAGTAAAACAGACGTCTCAGAGACTGTTTGACTTTGCGAGTGCTCTTGCAGGTGATGATGTTGACAAGATGAAAGAGATGCAGGCTGCTATGGAAAAAGGCTATAAAATGGCCACAAAAGCCTGGGGAAGAGAACTCCCTAGTATCAGTAAGGATACGCTTGATGCAGCTAACAAACTATTTGACGATTACTATAGATCAAAGGAAGCACCTAAATCAGCAATAGAAGAATAAGGATATAAGGTTATATTTATCTAGATATAAAGAGCTCCGGAAACGGGGCTCTTTTGGTGCGTAAAAGAATATCGTTTGTTATAATAAACCTTAAGAAACGTGATGATTTAAATATAATGCTGAAACGGGGAATAGACAAATGAAGCTAATAGTGAGTAACAGCAAAGGAAAAATTAGGGAATAAGTTTAGAGGAGTCCGTATGAAAAAGAAAAGTATGGTATTAAGTGCGTTTATAGTCTTTTCTCTACTGATGGCAGGATGTGGCAATCAGACTCTGCCGGTAGCAGAAGGAAATAATAATCCGGAAGCAGAATCCGCTATAGCAGAAAGTACGGAAGTTGTATCTGAGTCTTCAAAAGAGGAATTTGAAGCAGATAGTGTATCGGCTACAGGCCCTTATGGAGAGATATCAGTCAGTCTGCCGGGAGACTGGGATTCAGAGGAAGCTCCTGTTGACAGTGATAAGATGATGTATGGACTTTACGGACTTATTTTAAAACCGCAGAGTGCGTCAGGTGGACAGATTGAGTTGTTCTGCTCTGATAGTTTTGGTGTATGTGGGACGGGACTATCGGAAGAAGAAACTATTCTTGGCGGAGATACAGCTCATATAGGAACTTTTGACGATCACGAGCACTGGGACTTTATTACATTTAACAATGGGAGTCCTCAGATAGTAGCACAACACACAGATTGCTCTTCGTGGACAGATGAAATGTGGGATGAGGCTATGGAAATTCTTGATACCATGAAGTTTGATACATCTAAGATTGCAGGTGGTATTGGTCAGTATATTCCAGAGTCCGAAGAAGATGCGATTGCCGTTATGATGAGTGTAACTGATGTAACGCCTAGCGGCTTAACGGTTCATTTCAGACAGTATGATAAAAGGGATACAGAAGAACTTACCTATGGTCAGTCGTACACATTGCAGGTGCAAAACGGGGATTCATGGGAAAACGTACCTATGATTATCGACAACGGAGCTTTTACAGATGAAGGATATATTCTTCCTAACGAAGGAGAAGCAGAAATGGTAACGGACTGGGAGTGGCTCTATGGAAAGCTTTCACCGGGGACATACAGGATTACAAAAACTATATCTGATAGCAGAGCCGTTGGAAATAATCCTTTGTATTTTCTTACTGCACAGTTTTATATTGCGGGATAGGAGGTGGTTTGGTGAAAGTCTACATACCAGAAGGAGACAAAACGCACCTTGGTTTTAGGTTCCCTGGACCTTTATCTGTTGATAAAGAAACAGAGTTAGTTAAGAGATTTCTTTTAGAAAAAGGCGTTGAGATTGGGAAATCCGAGATGATGCCAGAATGTGATATTTATAAGTGCAAGCTTGGCGAGTATGACTTTGAGTTATGCGTGGACCTTGATTATGGCTGCGCCATCTTAGCAGATGAAGATACAGTTGCCACTCTTGAAAAATTACTGTCTGAAGCGTAGGAGGAGCATGAAATGGGATTATTTGGGCCGAAGAAGTACATATATCTTTCTGTATGCTTTGAGAGCGGCGGGAAGACATATTGCTATCTTACAAAGGATAAGTACAGAAATGTTAACGATGTTGTAATGGTTCCGGTAACAAATGAGTCTGACAAGAATCATATGTAAAAAGTGTCCTTACAGCGATATGTCATGATTGGGGATGATGGTAGATGTCAAATGAAAAGTTTTGGATAGCATATGAATATGACCATGAGAATATGACGGCTGAACGTGTTTATAGGTACGATAGAGGGCTTATGGAGAGAAAGAATCCTGACGGAACATGGCATGAAGAAAGAGGGGCTCTGTGTATATTCTGTGGTGAAGATTGGGATTATGAGGATATTACAGAGGAAGAGGCGAATCAGATAGTTGTGAAGTACTAGGGGTAATGCTATGGCAAAACTGAAAGCAGGAGATACAGCTTATATTATTGAATCAAATAGGACTATTCGAGAAGTAGAGATAAAAAACTGTGCCGGAGGAATGTATCTTATAAGGTTTATGGATACTGGGGGTGGCATTAAGGTTAAAGAGCATAGGCTTTATGCGACAAAGGAGGAAGCGGAGGTTGCCATTAAGCGGGGGATGAGATAAAGGCTGCCGAGAACGAGAACAAGAACTGTGAAATCAATTTCGGCAAGAACCATATTTATCAGAAATAACCTATGTGAAAGGGCTCCGGAAACGGGGCTCTTTTAATGCTTAAGAAGGAAGATTATTTTAAGAGCTAAGTTCTTCACAAAGTAAGCACGAAGAGGCTTGATGGAGTGATGAGATATTTTGCCTCTTTGAGTTACGTCAAATAACGCAAATATCTTGGGAAATAATTTTATGAAATATACACCAAGGAAATACCGATGTTATTATTGGCATAGAAAGACAGGTGATTATTATATGAAGAGCAAATGGGTATTAAAGAAAAAGCTGAAAGATCTTCGTGAGAAGGCTGGACTTTCGATGGCAGCTTTGGCAGAAAAAACTTATACAACCAATACTACGATATTCCGTATTGAAAAGACTGGGATTGTATCTGATGAATCGTTGGCATTGACCCTTTCGCAGGTTCTGGAGGTATCATTTAAGGATTTATATTTGGAGAAAAACCAAGAGGAAGAGGTTCTTGCCAATTGGGAGCATAACCTAAAAGCGGTATATGAAGTTCAGCCCGATAAGGAAAAAACATATTATCTGGCATTCATCATAAGACATGACAAGGGAAAAACGTATCAGGTTGTATCTCCGACATACTGGACGGCTATGTGCGAAGATGGTTATGAATTGAGAGAACTGATTCACTATCATCCGGATGGTATTATAGAGCAGATAAATAAATTTGGATCGAAGTGTGCAGCAATCCATGATGAAGAGTCACTGATTTATTTTTATTATGGACTCGAAGATGGTGTTTTAACTGCTGCATTGATAGATATAGAAGCAGTCAGTGTATTATATCCGAAAATGAAAACAAAATATCAAATAAAACCTGAAGAAATGCTTGATTGTTGCGGATTTTGCGACTGCGTGCCAATAGTCTTGAGAGATGACCTATAGATGGTGGATTCAGTGAAGAATGGTCAAACATTAGCATTGTGGAATTTATCTGATTAAATGCACCTTGACAAAAGTAAAAAAGCGGCGTATATTTAAATTCACAAAGAATGTGAAGAGTGTTCACGGATAATGTGAACGAGAAAGAGGTGTGGTATGGCAGTAATAAATAAAGACTTATTATCACTCAAAGATATTGCGGATTTTTGCAATACTTCTAGCACAAGTGTATCTAATTGGAGAACACGCGATAAGGACCATGAGAGATTTCCATTACCGTATCAGGAAATATCTGGTACTCCGTTATGGAAGCCGGATGATATTATAGAATTTTTGAAAATAAAATTTGGGGAAGACTTTGATGTAATTGCTACTGGAAACATGACAAAAAAAACCATTGCAGTTACTGGTAGACCCAAGGGCGGCAAATCATTTTTTTCATCTAGAATGGTGAAGGATAAGACTGGTTTTATGCGTCTGTTTTGTGGTAATGCAAGTGATAAAACTGCTTGCCCGATATATATAAAGATATCTGACTATACGACTACCGAATCGTTTGTGTTTCATAGTGATTTTAACTCCATTTATTCTGAAGATCAGGATGAAGATATATTGAAGGTTAAAGCAAGGGTGTCAGCTTTGGTCAACAGTAATTTTCAACAAAGCGACATAGATAAGATGCATGAGATAGAAGATACAATCTGGATGATGCGGGAAATTGAAAAACGCTTTGAAAATCGAAGGGATTCAGATACATATATTGACACATATCAGAAGCCGAGTGAGTTTACGGCTAGAATATTGCGTAAGTACAAATTAGGTTCTATCGAAATAATTGATACACCAGGCGTAGCTGGAAAAGTTGATGCATCAAGAATAGCGAAATCAGATATTTACTTTTTCTTACTTAAATCTGACAATTCGGATGAAGCAGAAACAATAAAAAGTATTGTAGATAGCCTTAAGGCAGATATCGCAACTAGTAAAGCAGCATTTCTTTACAAAAAAGAAGGCTATTTTATGACAGAAAAAAAATACGATGAAGCAAGAACAAGCGTCAGAGAGGATATGAAGGCTTACAATGACCTTTTCGCCGATCTTAGAAAAAATATCATATCAACAGAACTTGACTTATGTGATCCCGCTGAACATTGTATAGTTTTTCCAACTATGGACGCTGAGGATATGACTTTAGCTGAAGAACAGTTCTTGAAAGATATAGGAGAGAAATTAGACGAGGCATTTCAAACTGACACAGATGAGATTTATGATAAGAAGTATCACGAAGTAATAGAACAGTATGGGCAAACAGCAAAGGATTTTGCCATAAAAGTATTATCTGATATTCCAAAGCACGATATAGGAAATGGAGATAAAGTATTTTCAACGGAAGACGTTGTAGCAGGTCATCATGATCGTGTAATGACTGGTGATAATTATATGTTTCACAGTGATTTGCGTATGGCATACAAAAAAGAGTCAAATCTTTTGGAGCAATATTTTTCACAGTTTAAGATAGAAGACTATAAGGAAAGCTGGCAACAAGTGATTATTAAATATTTGTACCGAAAATTAAGTTCCAGCGTAAGGACGGATAGAGGCTTGGGCATTGGTATTCACCCATGGGAGGAGAAGCCTGCTAGGACTATGCTTGTTGAGGAATCTATTTTTGCAGATAGTATTTTAGCCGCGATAAGTGGTGTAGAGTCCAATATGCGAAACATACCTTATAGAAATGCCTTACGTAGTAACAACATAGAGAGTGCGACATGGAATTGTGTGGCATGTACTGATGATAACGAGGCATTACTTAAGTTGGATCTAGTAAAGGATAGTCTGCTTAATGTAAAAGTTTCTAGTCGACAGGAGATGGTGTTGTGCAGGTATGTTGGAGGTCTTAGGAAGGTCGCAGAGTATGAAGTGATTAAAAAAATGGGATACTCAGATAGCGAGACGAAAGGAATAGTTAAAGCACTTTCGTTCTAACAAATATCATATAATTTTTGGATATCCATTTATTGACAAACCGATGAGCGGAATGTATTATAATTTATGGATATCCAAAAATAAGGAGCGTCATATGGCAGGAAGACCCAAAAAAGAGGATAGCAGGGATAACCAGTACCGCGTCCGTCTTAACGATGATGAAAATGAAATGCTTGATTATGTCAGTCACATGACAGAAAAAGCAAAATCAGAAGTCTTTAGACAGGCACTTACAGAACTGTATCAGAAGACAAAGCTTGCGGAAGCACGAAGGGACTTTGCTGAAGAGTTTAGTGATGACGAAGACTATGAACCTTCTTGGGAAGAAGAGCATGTTAGTCTTCAAAGAGCAATAGCATGTCCTTACTGTGGGCATACGCACATGATGGATTTTTCTGATGACTGTAGCTCTACTTCTTACGAAAGATCAATGGGACCGGAGGTTCTGTATGAATTTGATTATGAGGAATATGCATGTGATAGTTGCGGTAAGTTGTTTAGAGTTAAAGGCTATATAAGCGAGTACCCAATGGGGTGCTATAACCATGAAGAAATAGATGTTGAGCCAATAGACGATGAAGAGGAGGGCTGATAGCTATGGATACAGCGGAAATGGTTGTTGATCTGAATGAACTGGATCAGGATGCTGTTATTGAATGCCCTTATTGCCATAAGGGGAAAACATATTCCTACGGGGCGAGAGGGAAAGAGTCTTGCAGTTGCTACAATTGTAAAAGGCTAGTCCTTTGGGATTTTGACAGGATGAAAGCATATAAAGCAAGAGCTAAAAAATTCGTAAGATAGCTTATAATAATTGCTACTTGAGCACAGGGGCATATAGCCACCACTTAGCCGGGGCAAGTCACGCAGGAAAAATGCGGCGATTTGTGCCGACTTTTTGATTGGAGGAAACATATGAATGAAGTAGATGAAATGTTCTGGGCTGTATGTCCGAAGTGTGGTGGAAAGATGCTAAAAATACAAAATGGTAAAATTGAAACAATATGCACAAACACGGTTTGTAAAGCAAAATGGCGGATTACCGTTGAGGGGGATAGCTTTCAATATGATTACTTGGGAAGTATACTATCCAAAAATTCGGCATAATTCACGAATCGAAACTATGTTCGATTTTTACATTGAAGTTTTTAGCATTTAGATGTATATTTATAGCAGAACAAGTGTTCTACAAAGATCAGCAGGAACTTTTAGTAGGCAGTGCGGTTCCACATGGTTTTGTACTATCCCACCCTCACAAAAGAGGAGTACATAACAGAGTCTGCTAAACATTCATTGACGGATTTGTTTCCCTTTGCCGTCCATGTCATTGAAAATAAATGATGATGGAGAGGTGAGAAGTTGATGAAAATTGTAACCAGGGGCAAAGTAGTATGTTGTCCTAAGTGTGGCACATGTGCCACTATCAGTGAAATCGGTATGGACCGGTTTGTTTGTAAGAACAAAGAGTGTAATACAAGATTTGGAGGTTGGGTAGTCAATGGATTCGTCGTAACATTCGAAGAGAATAATTCAGAAGATGAAGACTATTTGACCAAGTTCGAGACGTGCAAAGATAAGCTTTATATGCTTAACGCACTCAAATAATTGAATACAGAAATGAGGACTGCCGCGACAGAACCGTAAAGGTCGGCGGCATATCCAAGAGTTTGTTATGAGCGAGAAGCACTTAATCAGCTACAGAGGATGACCTTCAGAAGAAGGCGTCTGGCTGTTAAGGATAGCACAGAGCCTGCAAAACGGAGTGAACACCTATATTAGGTGATCTGTTTTGCAGGCTCTTTTTTTGTTCCTCCGTTTTGCGGCTCTTCCGAGGAAGTTGGAAGAGGCGTTGTACAGAGAATTTTATTTATAACTCATTTTTCCATATTTACCTCGGAAAAGTTTTTCCGGAGTTCCGGATTAGGGCAAATCGTGCCCCACAACCCAGTAGGAGGTAAAGAAAAATGAGAAAACAGTTTATTTTTGATCCACAGAAGGAGACAGCAACAGCGTATCTCACAAGGATGTCTCCAATCTTAGGCGCATTAAGAAATGATGGCGCTTCCGTTGCAAATCAGCAACTTGTATCTTCCATTGGCTCAGAGGAGCAGAAAGAAATTGAAAACGAAATGTGCAAAGCATTTGAAAAGACTATTTGCACAGAAACAAGACGTGTTATCAAAATGACACCCGGCAGATTGGATGATTATGAGGATGATTATAAGAATGAGCTCAGAATAGACATCCTCAAAGAAATCCACAAGTTCAATAATCCTGCATACTTAGAGGGGACTCAGACATATTCTATTGACGCTTTTGTCAGGGCAAGAACCCGTGGCGTGACCAAAAAGATTATTGGAATGAAGCGTGAACGTAAGGAATATCAGATGAAGAGAGAAAGTCATGTGAAAAAGATTATGGCAGCTCTTCATATGGAAAATGGAAGTACCGTATTCAAAGTGGAAGACATTTTCAAAAATCAGCACTTGGCGAACGATTCTATGGAGCTTTCAATGGATCAGATTTGGGATGTTATGGCTGCAATGGAAGATGCTTCATATCTTGAAGACTTAACGGATTATGAAGCAAATTATAAAGAGAAGAAGTTCGACTCGGTTGAGCAACAGGAGATCATTAAGGAATTTATGAAAGATATGTCAGCTTACCCTGAGTATGAGATGTATATTTACCGTCAGTCACTTCGCCTTAGGCTGGATGAAACCACAAATAAAGAGATTGCCTGCGATAGAAGATTGATCGATATGTGCAAGGCAGCACCTGAGGCTTGTGACAAAGTCATCTACGAGAGGATTGTCATTGAAAGGCCTAAGAGCGGGATTGCTCCTAATTCTGAGTTTGAAGAATATGTTTCTACAACATATATAGAAACCACATACAGAAGAATCGATAGGAATATCAGAAGTGCTTTTGTAAAAAAGAGCTTTGATGAAACAGATATGCTGGCAATTCTTAATCATTTAATCAATATGTAACCTTGGAGCCCTGGCTGAAAAATGCTAGGGCTTCTTTGACGTCAAAACGACGTCGCTTGCTGAAAAACCTGACGTCTAAATGACGTTCTAACTCATTTTTTAAGACTGTAAATACATTGTGCATTGCGTTGAAAGGCTTGATATTACTGCATTCCCTGACCTCCGCCACAAATGTTCGTGGTGTTGATCGGATTGATTATCATATTTAAAAATCAGCTGACAGCGCTGGTGAACAAGACATTTTCCGGAATCAACAAAAAGGCAGGAGGACTGTGAAAAGAAGAAAATCCTCCGGCGCCGGCTCTGTTAAGGGCAGTGTAACAGTATTTCTTGTGCTGAGCCTGACCCTGTTTCTGTCGGCGGTGTTCGCGTTTCTTGAGCTGGCCAGGGTAAGCAGCCTGAAAAGCGGCGCGGAACTCTGTACCATGCAGGCAGCGGACGGCCTGCTGGCAGAATATCATCCGGGACTTTGGAAGGATTACGGGATACTCTGCCGGGAGGCCCCGTCCGGACAGCCGGCCGGCGTGGCTTCCCTGACAGAACGCCAGAAGGCGCTGATTGCCGGCAATTATGAAGAACCGGGAAAAGCCTCCGGTAATTATTATCTGATGAAACTGCGGCTGGCAGAGGCAAATGTAAGCAGATATGAGCTGATCACCGATGACGGCGGGGCGCCGTTTCGCCGGCAGGCAGTGCTGCAGGCAAAACAGACGCTGCCGCAGAAAACGATAGAACAGCTGAGGGAACTTCTGGAGTCCGGGGAGTTTCGGGGAAAATCCGAAACAGAGATGCAGGCGATGGAACAGGAGGCGGATCAGACTCTGCGCAGAATCCGTGATCAGCAGAAAGGGGCTGGTAGCTCTTCTTCTGCCGCTCTCACACCTGGGGATACTGCAACCGCAGATGAGAAAAAAACGGCAGGAAGCGGCCAGAAGATACCGGCGATGTCAGAGATGGAGAGAAAAAGACTGCTTCAGAAGAATCCGATTACCTGGATGAAGAAAATGAAAAAACATGGGGTGCTGGCTCTGGTAATGCCGGATCAGAAAATATCACAGAAGTCGATCCGCACAGAGACGCTGGTATCGCATCGCGGGCGCAGCAGCGGAAATTACGGAACGTCCTCTGCCGGCCGGATGACGGACCGCATACTGTTCCGGATGTACCTCAGCCAGAAGTTTCCGTCAGCTTCCGCAGTTACGGGAGCAGGCGTGCTGGACTATGAAATGGAGTATCTCCTGTCCGGAAAAGCGTCAGATGAAAAAAATCTGAAATCCGCAGTGCGTCAGCTTTTGCTGATGCGGGAGGGCGTAAACTATATGTTCCTTTTAAGGGACGCGAAGCGTCTGGCAGAGGCGCAGAGCCTGGCGCTGGCAATTTCTTCCGCGGCGATGCTGCCGGTACTGGAAGAACCGGTCAAACACGGAATACTTCTGGCCTGGGCCTATGCGGAATCCATCAGCGATGTCAGGATTCTGATGAGCGGAGGGAAGATCGCGCCGATCAAGACAGGGACGGACTGGAAGACAGATCTGTACCAGATTGGCGGAGAGCCGTCGGCAGTGGCCGGAACATCCGGACACAGCACAGGGCAGACAGGCGCATCCGGAGATCGGGGATGGAACCGGAAGATGGATTATTCGCAGTTTTTGTTTCTGCTGCTGTGGACGAAAAAGGAGGAGGCGCTTACTTACCGGTGCATGGATTTGATCGAAGGCAGAGAACAGGTGCAGATGGACCATATGGTCAGCCGCATGGAGGAGCGCTTTGTGTATGAAGCGCGTCCGGTTTTCTGGCAGTACGTGTGGATCGGACAGAACAGCCCCGGGATCTATAAATTCCGAAATCAGAGAGAACTCTCCTATCTTAGCTGAGGATACAGCTCCGTGCTTTTGTGCAGCACAGCACATAATTGATCGGCGTATGGTCGGAAGTACGCCAGATGGCCGGAACGGCCATAATTCTTACTTGTTTATCTTTTCATGAATCAAAAGCAGAAAAATCTCTCTCAATGTCCTGCAGTATCAGAAAAAAATATCGTCTTTAGCCCGGACGAAACTGCACAAAGGCACGGAGCTGTATCTTCAGGATGCATACTGGAAAAGAAAAAAATGATCAGAGGACAAAAACAAAGTTTCAGGGAGAAGGGGCGGAAGAAGGAAGACAGATGAAAAGAGGCAAAAGAAGAATCCGCGGAAGTCTTACGGTGGAGGCCGCGATGGCATTTCCGTTGTTTTTGTTTGCCATGCTGGTGTGGCTGGGATTGTTTCCGCTGCTGCAGACGGAACAGGAAGTGACAGAGGCGTTGCATGTGTCAGCCCGGCGGGTGGCTGCGGTATACGGCCCGCAGAAGACTGGAGATGCATCCGCGGAAACGAGCGCAAAATCTGCTGAATCGGGAAATACTGCAGAAGGCCGGCAGCAGAAAAAAGAGCAGGGCGGCGAAGGGGATTTTTTGGTGCAGGCCGCGTCTCTTGCCGCGGTACGGGCTGCGACGGGCCGTTATCTGCGGACAGAAGGCTGCTGGACAGACTGTATCGCAGGCGGCATCCAGGGGATTTCCTACCGGGGAAGTGATTTCAGCGGGGATTATGTATATCTGCAGGCAGAATATTTTGTCAAACTGCCGATTTCATTTTGGAAGATCCGCAGACTGCCGGTAAAAGTCAGAGTACGCGCCAGAAAATGGACCGGAAATTCGGAGGAAGCGGATAATGGAGCAGACAGCGGCTGGATGTATGTCACGCAGTATGGATCCGCATATCATAAGTCCCTTTCCTGCCGCTATCTTGATCTCACGGCCCGGACGGTCAGCAGGGAGCAGGTATCCGGCCTCCGCAATAAGGACGGCGGCAGATATTACCGCTGCGGCTGTGTGAAGAAGGGGAGCGCCGCAGTGTATATTACAGATTACGGGACAGAATATCACGGAGATCCGGAATGCAGACATCTGTCCCGGAATATTTTCAAAGTCCGGTCCGGTGAAACAGGAGCGCGGCATGCCTGCAAAGGGTGCTGCGGAAAATAAATATGGAAAATGAGATGTGGAGGAGACCTATGGAACAGAGCCTTCGTCTGACGGTACTGCTGGTCTGGCTGATCCTCCTGGCATGGGAGGACTGGAAGGAGCAGACGGTGAATCTTTGGGCCGCCGCGGCGGCAGCCGGATGCGGAACCGCATGGTATCTGGCGGCTGCGCCCTTTGCCCCGGAAGAACTGGCCGGCGGAGCGGGCATCGGTGGCATACTGCTGCTGGCTTCCTGGATCAGCAGGGGAAAAATCGCGGCCGGCGACGGACTGGTGCTGGGGATCTGCGGCATCTATCTGGGAACGGCGCGCAGCCTGGGACTGTTATGCGGAGCTGCGCTGGCGGGCGCAGCAGCAGGAGGAATACTGGTGCTGCGGAAAAAGAAGAGGCTGCAGGACCGGATTCCGTTTGTTCCGTGTCTGTGCGGCGTACACGCCTGGTGTGTGCTGGCAGCCTGGATAGGAGGATAGGATATTTTGCAGAAAAAAAGGGGGCATGTTTCCGGGAGCCTGACTGTTGAGGCTGCGATTCTGATGCCGGTTCTGATTCTTCTGATGTGCTGGGTACTGCATCTGTCTATTGGTATGTACGGACAGGTGGAGGAGGCGTCAGCGGACATCCGGCAGGCACAGAAGATAGATTCGGTAAAGCTGTTTCGCAGCAGCCAGGCAAGGAAGGATCTGGTGAAACAGGCGTCCGGAGCAGCAGACGGAGAGGGAGCATCCGGGAACCGGAAGTAGGAATGAAAAGGAGGTGTCAGCTGAGCTGTGAAGATAGAATACGAAAGAACCGCTTCCCACAGTTACCTGGTTATGGCAGAGGCGGAGTATCCGTATGCGGTATATGAGTGGGAGATGCTTCAGAATAACGAAATCCGCGGACTGATTCCTTTTCGGCCAATCAGCGAAAACGGGAAGAAAAAATACTGGTATGACATTACCGGTCTGCAGGCAATGGAAATCGTGCTGCAGAACGGCCCGGTCCGGGCGGATCTGGTAAAGCGTATGATCTGCAGTCTGGCGGAACTGAAGCTTACGCTGGAGAACTATATGCTGGAAGAAAGGGCGGTTTGTTTTCGCCCGGAATTGATTTTCTTTGACCGGCGCAGCAAGGATATGCGTTTTTGTCTCATTCCGGGTTATCAGAAGGAAAACGCGGAAGGAATGGCTCCGCTGCTGGAGCTTCTGCTGAATCATCTGGATCATTCGGATCAGGCCGGTGTGCGCATGGCCTACCAGCTGTATGAACTGTGTGCGGACGGCAGCTGCGGAAGAGAGGAACTGCTTGGCTGTATCCGTGGATGCGGCGCAGCCGCAGAAGAGCAGAAGGAAAACAGAAAAACGGATCGGTATCGAACCGTATTTCGGGAAAAAGAACCGGTTCCGTCATTTCGAGAAAAAGAACAGATTCCGTCCGGGAGCGGAGAATATATGGACACGGATTTGGGAAAAGGGGAAAGCCAGAGGAAGAAAAGGAGATACAGAGCCTCGGGGCAGACAGAACGTCAGGACCAGATAAGGGAAAGCGGAATCACGGGACAGGAGGAACGCCGGGATCGGATCACGGGCAGCGGAATTGCGGAGCGGATTCGCCGGATCAGACAGAGAGAGACCAGTGAACCGCAGAAAACGGAAAAAAGAGGACAGAAAGCAGACAAAAGGGGAAGCAGAAGGGAACGGCGCGGCCGATTTGTTTCAGAGGAAAAAGCACCGGTTTACGGATCCGGACCGGCAGACGGCTTTTTCGGAACTGTCTATGGGATGTATGAGAGTTCGGCAGAAGGAGACTGCGGAAGTTTTCCCATGGCAGAGGAAAAGCCGTTCTCTGAGGAGGCGGTGACAGAACTTGTGCAGCAGCCGGAACACAATCGGGAGATTCGCCTGATTTATCGGGGAAACGGGGAAGAGCAGGATCTGTGTGTGGATCATTTCCCCTACCTGATCGGCAAACGGGTCGGCGGGGCAGATGGTATTCTGCAGGCGGAAACAGTCAGCCGGGTCCATGCCCGGATTATACTTGATCCGGAGCAGGGGATCTGTGTGCAGGACATGAACAGCACCAACGGAACACGGCTGAACGGCGATCTGATTCCCTTTCACACGCCGGTACCGGTGAAAAAGAACGACCGGCTGATGTTCGGTACGGAAGTATTTGTGATGAAAGGGGAACTGTGACGGCCTAAGGAAAGGGCGGCCGGATTCCGTTTGACAGGAGGCGATTTGCGTGTTACTCTGCACTCATGTATGAGGAAAGAAACAATCAGATCAGACAGCGCCCGCGGGAGAAATATCCCTACCTGACGCCGGTGAATACGGGAATTGTCCTGCTTAATGCAGTGATATTCCTGATTTTATCTGTTCTTGGAGACACCGAGGATGGAGCATTTATGTATCTGCACGGCGCCATGTATCCGGATGCGGTCTTTGACAGCGGAGAGTGGTACCGTCTGCTTACATCGTCCTTTCTGCATTTCGGAATCAGTCATCTGGTGAACAACATGGTCATGCTGTTCTGCCTGGGCTCCTATCTGGAGAAAGCCTTTGGCAGGATAAAATATGCGGTGTTTTATGCGGCGGTCTGCGTTTTCAGCAGCCTGGCGTCCTCCTGGTGGATGCTTCAGCAGGACAGCCCGGCGGTATCCGGGGGCGCTTCCGGCGCCATTTTCGGCATCATCGGCGCACTGCTCTGGATTATCCTGCGCAACCACGGCCGGTTCCGCGATATGGATCTGCGCCGTTTCCTGATCATGCTTGCGCTCAGCCTGTATTATGGATTTACGACTGCGGATGTGGATAACGCCGCTCATATCGGCGGCCTGATTTTCGGCTTTTTGCTGGGAATTTTGATGGCGCCCCGCGGTCTTGATGTTTCCCGGAGAAACTCCTATACTGAATAGAAAAAGACAGTAAGGCAGGCAGAGCCTTCTTACAGAAAGTGACCGCAGAGAGGAGGAAGTACGCGCACAGCGCGTACGTACATAAATATGAAAGACGACAACTGTATTTTCTGTAAACTGGCAAACGGAGAGATCCCGACCCGTTCCATTTATCAGGATGACACTTTTAACGTAATTCTGGACGCGGATCCGGCGACGAAAGGGCACGCGCTGATTCTTCCAAAGGATCATTATGCGAATCTTTTTGAACTGCCGGACGAGGTGGCGGCCAAAGCATTTGTTCTGGCAAAGAAACTGGCGGCTGTGATGAAAGAGCGTCTGCATGCAGATGGTTTTAATCTGGTGCAGAACAACGGGGAAATTGCGGGACAGACTGTATTCCATTTTCATCTGCACCTGATTCCGCGATACGAGAATGACGGAAACGGAGAAAAGCTCTGCTGGAACCATGAGAGTTTTACAGAGGCACAGTTTGATGAAATCCGTGATCTTCTGGATATGAACAAATAACTGCCAGGCAGGAATGAAGAGAGGGCTATTGTAAATTATGAGTAATTTTGTAACAGAGGGCTACGCGGTGCCGCATCCGCCGTTGATCATACCGGAAGTGGGCAAAGGCAGAGAACAGGGTATTGCAGACACAATCGCCGCCTATCAGCAGGTGGCCGAAGAAGTGGCGGCCATCCGTCCGGACACCATTGTACTGATTTCTTCCCATGTGGAGATGTACGGAGACTATTTTCACATTGCGCCGGGAGAATCCGGAGACGGGAATTTCGGACAGTTCGGGGCGCCGCAGGTAAAGGTGCATGCGGAATATGATACCGAGCTGCGGGACGCGATCTGCAGACACGCGCAGGAGCTGGGAATTCCGGCAGGTACAGATGGCCAGCAGCACAGCGCCCTGGATCATGGAACCATGATTCCGCTGTATTTTATCAATCAGAAATATAGTGAATATAAAGTAGTGCGTATCGGAATTTCCGGGCTGTCCTATGACCGGCATATGGCGCTGGGCGCCTGCATCCGGGACATGTGTGAAGAGCTGGAACGGCGGACAGTGGTAATCGCCAGCGGCGATCTGTCCCATAAGCTGAAACAGGAAGGCCCTTACGGGTATGCTGCGGAAGCCCCGGAATACGACCGGAAAGTCATGGAGATTTTCACCGGCGGAAAACTGGAGGACCTGCAGAACATGTCTCCGGAATTCTGCCGGAAAGCAGCGGAATGCGGACACCGTACCTTCCTGATTCTTGCAGGCATGCTGCAGGATACTGCAGTGACCGCCAGAAAACTGTCCTACGAAGGTCCTTTTGGTGTGGGCTACGGTGTATGTGCCTTTGATCCCCGGGAAAAAGATCCCTATGTCCGTCTGGCAAAGCAGGCGCTGGAGACTTATGTCAAAGAGGGAACACTTCTTCCGGTCAGTGAAGATCTGGATGAGGAGCTGCTGCATACAAGAGCCGGCGCCTTTGTTTCTCTCCATATGAATGGAGAACTGCGGGGATGCATCGGAACGGCCACACCGGTACGCGGCAATGTGGCGCAGGAGATTATCGAGAATGCCATCAGCGCAGGCGCTTATGACATGCGGTTTGACCGGGTGACCAGAGAGGAGCTGCCGGCCATTTTCTACAGTGTGGATGTGCTGGGACCCTTGGAGCATGTGAAGGGACCGGAGGAACTGGATGAAAAACGATACGGCGTGATTGTCAGCGACGGAATGTCCCAGGGACTCCTGCTGCCGAATCTTGCCGGCGTGGACAGCGTGCAGGAGCAGCTGGAAATCGCGCAGCAAAAGGCAAACATTATGCCGGGGACACCGGTGGATATCTATCGGTTTGAGGTGGTCCGCCATGTATAGGGGGATCGGACATGACACTGTTTGGATCGGATAAAAAAACCTGCCGGGTATGCATGCATGCCTGCAGTCTTGCGGAGGGTCAGACAGGACGCTGTCTGGCCCGTAAAAATATTGCGGGCGAGATCGTGTCCATCAGTTACGGGGATCTGACTGCCATGCAGCTGGATCCGATTGAAAAAAAACCGCTGAACCGGTTCCATCCCGGCAGCAAAATTCTGTCCGTGGGAAGTTTCGGATGCAATCTGCGCTGTGAATTCTGTCAGAATTACAGAATTTCCATGGCATCGGAGCAGGAGGCGGAAACAGTAACCTTTCGAAAAGAACCGCAGGATTTGCTGGAGGAAGCTCTGCGCCTGCGAAAATATGGCAATATCGGGATTGCCTATACATACAATGAACCGACCATCGGGTATGAATATGTGCTGGAAACTGCCCGGCTGATTCATGAGGAAGGCATGTATAATGTATTGGTGACAAACGGCAGCGCGTCCCGGGAGATCTTAAAGAAGCTTCTGCCCTGGATCGATGCCATGAATATTGACCTGAAATGTTTTTCAGAAGAGGGATACGCACGGCTCGGCGGTTCGCTGGAACCGGTGAAACAGTTTATTGCTTTGGCCAGAACCCGGTCCCATGTGGAGCTGACTTTCCTTCTTGTGCCGGGACTGAATGATTCGGAGGATGAATTCCGGGAAATGTGCCGGTGGATCGCATCCGCGGATCCGAATATGCCGCTGCATGTGAACCGCTTTTTCCCCATGTATCAGTCGAAACAGACGCAGCCTACGCCGATTCGTCTGCTGTATCATTATGCAGAAATTGCGGAGCAGTATCTGACTTATGTATATGTGGGAAATGTATAGCAGGTAATCTGCGTACGGAGGAGAAGAGTTTTGAACATCAGAGAATCCATTGAACAGGAAGTGCTTGTCTTTGACGGGGCTTTCGGCACCTATTACACAGAGAAGTATCCCGAAGAGAAACTTCCCTGCGAAACAGCGAATATCAATCATCCGGAGCGGGTGCTCGCAATCCATCGGGAGTATCTGGAGGCAGGGTGCAAAGCCCTGAAAACAAATACCTTCGGCGCTTATCCGGAAAATCTCGGAAAAGTCGATCAGGAGGCAGTGATTAAAGAAGGATACCGTCTGGCACAGGAGGCTGCTGCCGGAAAGGCATATGTATTCGCGGATCTCGGACCGGCACCGGGAAATGATGCGCCGGAACGGGCAGAAGCCTTCTGTCAGGCGGCGGAGATCTTTATCCGCTGCGGCGCGCAGAATTTTCTGATGGAAACCAACTGCAGCAATGAAGGGATTCCGGAAGCCCTGCAGTTTATCCGGGAGCGGGTGCCGGACGCGTTTATTCTGGTATCCTATGCGGCATTTCCGGATGGTTATACCAGAGAAGGATTCTATTTTAAGAAACTGATGACAGAAATCCGCGACACCGGGCTCTGCGATGTGGTGGGACTCAACTGCGTCTGCGGCTCCAGACATATGGGAGAACTGCTGGGCAGACTGGGCGGAACAGACATGAAGCTGTTCGCCATGCCAAATGCGGGATATCCGACGATGCGGGGCAACCGTACGTTTTATGACGGCAACGCGGAATATTTCGCGGCACAGACTGCGGATTTCGTAAGCAGCGGAGTTCGTATCATCGGCGGATGCTGCGGTACCACGCCGAAACATATGGAACTGGTGGTAGGCCGTCTGTCCGGTCAGCGTGTTCCGAAACTTCTGCGCCAGCCGGCGCACGGGACGGCAAAGGAGCCGGCAGTCCGGGCGGAAAACCCGTTCTTTGAAAAAATCAGTCAGGGGAAAAAGGTGATCGCTGTTGAGCTGGATTCACCAAAAGACACCAATCTGGAGAAATTCATGGGCTGCGCCAGAGACCTGAAGGAGGCAGGCGCAGATGCCATGACCATTGCAGACTGCCCGATCGCCCAGGCCAGGATGGACAGTACACTGCTTGCCTGTAAAGTGAAACGGGAGCTGAATCTGGATGTGCTTCCCCATATGACCTGTCGGGACCGGAATATCAATGCGGCGAAAGCCCTGCTTTTAGCAGCTCATGCGGAACAGATCCGCAATGTGCTCGTAATTACCGGGGATCCGATCCCCACTGCGCAGCGGGAAGAGATTCCCTCTGTCTTTCAGTTTAATTCCGTAAAGATGGCGGCGTATCTGCAGTCGCTGAACGAAGAGCTGTTTGAAGATCCGTTCCGTGTCTTTGGCGCGCTGAATATCAACGCTGTGAATTTTGACAGCGAATTGAAACGGGCAAAAAAGAAAGAGGAAGCAGGGATGGTCGGATTTCTGACCCAGCCGGTGCTTTCGGAAGAGGCGAAGGAAAACCTGATCCGTGCCCATGAAGAACTATCCGGCAAAATACTGGGCGGAATTATTCCGGTTGTCAGTGAGCGCAATGCCCGGTTTATGGAAAGTGAAGTCAACGGAATCCATGTATCGGAGGAAATTATCGCGCGTTATGTCGGTAAGGACAGGGAAGAGGCGGAAAATCTGGCCTGTGAGATTTCCTGCCGGATCGCGGAAGAGATTGCGCCTTATGTGGACGGATACTATCTGATGACGCCGTTCCAGCGGACGAAGCTGATGCGGAGAATTATCAGCGGTATTTCTCATTTGTGCTGATTGCCGGCAGAGGCTTCCAGACAGGAATGCACGGGA
>OCTW013409638.1_pt1 | contig 18855 bp, 15 predicted proteins | sample 1539671 | NCBI WGS metagenome assembly OCTW01 (sample SAMN02144230, study PRJEB22623) | gut metagenome | biome: sheep rumen | host: Ovis aries | place: New Zealand
AAAAAGAAATATCCGAACTGCCAAGCAATTCGGATATTTTCTTGCCTCTGGGTCAGAGGTGTGGGGATTAGTCTACCACGACGGGAGAGTACTTCGGAACGAGCATCTTCATGACGCTCCAGCCGATGAGGTAAGCCACGGCGCAGATGCAGAAGACGATCATGTAGCCGGCGGGCTTGCCCGAGAAGCCCATGAACTGGAAGGCATCGCCCTGCTGCTCGGCGAAGGTGAACAGCACACCGGAGCCCTTGTTGATGAGGAACGAGCCGATACCTCCGGCCATGGCGCCGATACCGGTAATGGTGGCTACGGCACTCTTGGGGAACATGTCGCCCGTGGTGGAGAAGATGTTGGCCGACCATGCCTGGTGACCGGCTCCGACGAGACCGATGATGATGGCGGGCCACCATGCGCTGTCAAAGTAGTCGCCAAGGGGCTGGGCAAAGAGTGCCAGCACGGGGAAGAAGGCGAAGATGAGCATGGCGCGCATACGGCCTGCATAGGGGTTCATGCCCTGCTTCTCGACAAAGATTTTGGGCAGGTAGCCACCGAACATGGAGAGGATGGTGACGATGGCGTAGAGGGTGAAGATGAGGGCGATACCCATGGGGTCGGAAGCCTTGTGGCCGAACTGATCCTGGAAGTAGGCGGGAGCCCAGAAGAGGAAGAACCACCACACACCGTCGGTCATGAACTTACCGAAGGCGAACGACCAGGTCTGCTTGTAGGTGAAGGCCTTGGCGAAGCTCATCTGCTTCTCTTCGGCTTCGCTCTTGACAGCCTCGGCCTCATCCTCGTCATCCTGGTTGACGTACAGCAGCTCGGCCTCGTTGACATGCTTGGACTCAGCGGGCTTGTCGTAGACGAAGAGCCAGATGCCGGCCCAGAAGAAGCCGAGGACACCGATGATGATGAACGCCATCTCCCAACCGAGGGCCTTGGCCAACAGGGGGATGGTGGCGGGAGCTGCGAGGGCTCCGACGGAAGCACCGGCATTGAAGATGGAGGTGGCGAAGGCGCGGTCCTTCTTGGGGAAGTACTCGGCGGTCACCTTGATGGCTGCGGGGAAGTTGCCGGCCTCACCGAGTCCGAGAATCATACGGCAGGCGAGGAAGAGCCACACGGAGATGCTGCTGACGGCCAGCAGGGTCTGTGACGTTACGTTGAACTTAGCCAGCGCGTCGGCAACGGCAGCCTGGTCGGAACCTGCGGCGGCCACAGCCTCGCCGATAGCCTTCAGCGTATCAGTGTCGGCAACGCCGTCGACAAACTGTACGGCTACCCAGCCGCAACCGGCATGAAGCACGGCACCCAACGACCAGACGACGATGGCGATGAGGTAACCCTTCTTGGTGCCCATCCAGTCAACGAACTTGCCTGCGAAGAGGCAGAAGACGGCATAGCAGATAGAGAACACACCGGTGATGGTTCCGTAGTCGCTGTCGGTCCAGTGGAACTCAGGCTGGATAAACTCCTTGAAGGTCAGGGACAACACCTGACGGTCCAGATAATTCACAGTAGTGGCGAAGAAGAGCATCGCACACATGACCCAACGCCAGTTGGTCATTTTAGTAGTTTGAACTGCACTCATTGTTTTTTGTATTTAGTAATGTTTTTAGATTCGTAGGATTTTTGCAAATCGTTGCAAAGGTACGAAAAAAAGGTAAAAGTGAAGAGTGAAAAGTGAAAAATTTATCCGTAAACGTTTAAATTGAGACAAAATCAGTCTTGGAAATAGACCTTTTTCACGCGGTTGGCGATGCTGGTCAGTATCTCGTAGGGAATGGTGTCGAGGACGTCGCTGAGCACGGTGACGGGCAGGTGCTCGCCGAAGATTTCCACCGTGTCGCCCTCCTGGCAGTCAATGTCCGTCACGTCAATCATGGCGACATCCATGCAGATGTTGCCGACGTAGGGCGCTTTCTGGCCGTTCACCAGACAATAGGCAGCACCGCGTCCCAGGTGGCGGTTCAGGCCGTCGGCGTAACCGATGGGGATGGCGGCAATGACGCTGTCGCGCTGCAGAACGCCCTTGCGACTGTAGCCAACGGTTTCATTCTTAGGCACATGACGCAACTGGAGGATGGTGGTCTTCAGCGTCGACACACAGCTGAGCGTGTGGTTGGTCATGGGGTCGATGCCATAGAGGCCGAGTCCCAGACGGCACATGTCCAAATGGCGCTCGGGGAAGTGCTCGATGCCGGCGGAGTTGCAGATGTGGCGCAGAATCTTATGGGGGAAGGCGGCCTGCAACTGCTGGCTGGCGCGGTCGAAGACTTCGAACTGGTGAGCCGAGAAGTTGTCGAAGTCGTCACTGTCGGAACCCACAAAGTGGCTGAACACGGAGCGTGGCACGACGGCGTTCTGATGCTGCAGACGACTGATGAGCTCGTCCATGTCGTGCTCGGGGTTGAAGCCCAGGCGGTGCATGCCGGTGTCGAGCTTGATGTGAACGGGCCAGCCGGTAATGCCTTGCTTCTCGGCGGCACGGATGAGGGCGTCGAGCAGGCGGAAGCTATATACCTCGGGCTCCAGGTCGTAGTCGAACATGGTCTTGAAGGCCGTCATCTCGGGGTTCATAATCATGATATTCTGCGTGATGCCGTTGCGACGCAGGGTGACACCCTCGTCGGCCACGGCCACGGCCAGATAGTCCACCTGGTGTTCCTGCAGCGTCTTGGCAACTTCGACAGCTCCGGCTCCGTAGGCATCGGCCTTGACCATGCATACCAGCTTGGTCTCGGGCTTCATGTAGGAGCGGTAGTGGTTGAGGTTCTCCACCAAGGCACCGAGGTTCACCTCAAGGATGGTTTCGTGAACCTTCTGCTCCAACAGCTCGGTGATGCGGTCGAAACCGAAGACACGGGCACCCTTGATGAGTATCATCTCGTCGTGCAACTCGCGGAACTCGCGACTGGCGAGGAAGGCATCAGTAGAGGGGAAGAACGACTTGCTGGGCTCGGAGAATACACCGCGCTGGGCGCTGATTTCCGGTCCGATGCCGATGAGTTTGCCCACACCGCGCTCCATGCAGAGATTGTTAACCTCGCGGTAGAGGTCGTAACTGCTCATGCCGCTCTGGAAGATGTCGCTGAGGATGAGGGTGATGGGTGATGGGTGTTGGGCGTTTGCATCCGGCCGTTGGCTATTGGCTGACGTGCGGCGAGCCATGAAATCGAGGGCGATGCCGAGCGAATTGATGTCGCTGTTGTACGAGTCATTGACCAGCAGACAGCCGTGCTGACCCTCCTTGACCTCCAGTCGCATGGCAACGGGTTCGAGGGACTTCATGCGCTCGGCCAACTGATCGGGCGTCAAACCCAGATAGAGCGCCACGGCAGCACAGGCCAACGAGCATTGCAGAGAGGCCTCGTCGCCAAACGGCAACTGGAAACTCCCTCGCGTACCTTTATATATATAGTGGACTGTGGTGAGGTGTGACAGATGGGAGGTGAGGTCATTGTCCTCAGAGGTGATGCGCTCAATATAGAACGGCGCAGAAATATTCTCACGGCTCCACCCTATCTTCTCGCCCTGATAGCCCGAGCGACGAATGCAGCGCGACACCACATCGTCGTCGCTGTTGTAGACAATCACCTTGGCGCTGTGGAACAGCTGCAGCTTCTCCATGCACTTCTCCTCCAGCGAGCGGAAGTTCTCCTGGTGGGCGTCGCCAAGACAGGTCAGCAAGCCAATAGTGGGCTGGATGATGCTGGCGAGCGACGACATCTCGTCGGGCTGACTGATACCAGCCTCGAAAAGGGCCACCTGTGTCTGTTCGTTGAGCAGCCATACGGAGAGCGGCACGCCAATCTGCGAATTGTAGCTCTTGGGCGAACGGGTCACGTTCATCGAGGGCGACAGCAACTGGTAGAGCCACTCCTTGACCATCGTCTTGCCGTTGGAACCGGTGATGCCGACGACGGGAATGTCGAACTCATCACGATGGCGCTCGGCAAGTCGCTGCAGGGCAGCCAGCGGAGAAGGCACGACGAGGAAATTGGCGTCAGCATATAAGCCCCCTAAGTTAAGGGGTTGGGGGTCTGAAGGATTCCAATTCAGTTTCCTGTCGTTCCCTAACTTAGGGGACATGGCGACCACGAAGTTGCGGACACCACGGCGGTACAAGTCCTCGATGTACTTGTGGCCGTCATTGCGACCGGTCTTCAGGGCAAAGAACAGGGTGACTTCCGGAAAACAAAGCGAACGGCTGTCGGTCAACAGCCATCCTATCTGTGCATCGGCGGTTCCGATGCGGCGCGCTCCAATCAGCGTGGTGATTTTCTCGATGGTATAATTCATTGTCGTATTTTTGTCATTTCGGGAGTACAAAGGTAGGATATTTTTTCCGTAACTCACCGACTTTTAACATAGTTTTATCCATCAACTGCCGATATTCGTCGGAATCGGGGTTGAAGGGTCGGTGTTGCAGGACTTGTTGCAAAGGATGCCACTCGGCAAGAAACGTCTTCGCCGCCGGCGAGAACCATGCGTCGACGAGCCGCTCCCAGACATAATCGACGGCCTGTTCGGAGGGGTGCAGCATGTCGGAAGCATAGAAGCGGTAGTCGCGCAACTCGTCCATGAAGATTTCGTAAGCGGGAAAGTAATAGAGGTCAGAGGTCAGAGGTGAGGGGTCAGAGGTGAGTCGGGAAACGGCGAGGAGCAGGGTGGCCTTGGAGAGCTGCGACTCGTGGTAGCCGTACTTGCGGTAGCGGATGGGACTGACGGTAAAGACGATGCGGACATCAGGGTTGCGCTGCTGTAGCAGGGCGACGCATTGCTGTAGGGGTTCGCAACATTGCTCCACAGACAATTCTTCCTCCTGAAACAATCGCTGCGGACGCTTCTCGCAGTTGTCCACAATCTCGCCGGTCTCTTTCAGCCGATAGACGTGGTTGGTGCCCAGCGTGATAAAGACGAGCTGCGGTTTCCCGTCATAACGCTCAATGGTATGCAGCACACTGACTGGGTTGTACATCGTGCCATAGGGGTTCACCGTGGCGGGAAAGCCCGCCGCACGGAAACGCTCCCCTATCCCATCGGCAAAGCACGACCCCACGAGCAGCACCTCCTCACAGGGCTGTATCGCAAAGTCGGCTTTCGGGATGTCAACGATTGTACGGAATTCCATGGGGCTGTTTCGATATTTCGACACTTCGTTATTTCGACATTTCGATATTTCGATATTCCGAAATCGCTTAGCTTCTTGAGACCTGCAGGCCTTTCTTCGAGAGCGTCATCTCCACGAAACGGGCGTTGGCATTGGTAGGATGCTCGTGCAGAATCTGCTTGATGCGGGCAGCGGCCTCGGAATCCTTGGCCACCATATACAGATAACCGCCGCCTCCGGCACCCGGCAACTTATAACCCAGGCAGAGGTCGTCCACCAGGTCGGTGATGCGACGCACGCTGTCGGGATTGGTGCCGCTGTCTATCTGCTGGTTCTGCTGCCACGTCTTGCGAATCAGGCGTCCCATCTCCTGGAAGTCCTGTCGCTGGATAGCCTCATACATATCGGCAGCATGGGCCTTCATGGCGCGCAACTGTCGGATTTCGCCACCGTGGTTGAGGAACATGCGGCGCACGATCTCGCCCAGAATCTTCTTGGCAGTACGGGTGATGCCGGTATAGTAGAGCAAATGGCATTGCTGGTATTCGGGCTGGGTATAGACATCGTCGGGCAACCAGCGTACCAAGGGGTTCTGGTCGAAGCCGCGGGGAGTCTCCAAGAGTTTCACACCGCCCAGCACACCGCCGAACTGATCCTGCCAACCGCCGCCGGTGGTGAGCAGTTGTTCGAGCACCAGGGTGCGCCGGCCTATCTCGGCCTTGTCCCACGCCAATGAGCAAAAGTCGCTGACGGCTCCTAAGACGGTAGAAGCGAGAATGCTGCTCGTGCCCAGTCCGCTGCCGGCAGGAATGGCCGACAAGAGTGTCAGCTCGATGCCGCAGCCAAAGGCCTCCAGTTGTGCCTTCAGCGACGGATATTGCTCAGCCGAGAAGCCGGGCAGGAAGCCTGCCAGCGCCAATGCTGCCTTGGGAATGGAGAACGGTGAGCCCACCTTATTATAATCGGCCAGCTGCTCGTAGTTCTCCACCAGTTCCATGGCACCGAGGTCGATGCTGCGCAGCACGACATGGAAGTCGCGACAGGGCTTGACGTATGCCTGCAACGGCGGCTGACCATTCAGTTCGATGGCAATATTGACCACCTGTCCGCCTTCCATCAGACAATACGGCGGAGTGTCTGTCCAACCGCCTGCCAAATCGATGCGTACCGGTGAACGGCCCCAGACAATCTGGTCGGGATAGACGGAGAGCCTCGGCGACTGTCGCTCGGCCAGCACACGCTCGGTCAGTCCTTCGCGCAACAGGCTGAAGGCCGTATTGCTGTCGTCACGGAACATGGCGTCGTGAATGCGCGTCATAAGCGGTGCATCAGCGGGCAACGGAGCCGGCAAGGGCAACTGCTGCTCGCGGAACTGGCGGGAGGCATCGTCCAGGTCGAGCTGGTAGAACACGCTGTGCTGCCAGTTCTTGGCCAAGGCAGGCCAGTTGCTGTTGCGCAACTGTCGGCGCTGGGCAAAGAGTCGCGGCAGATTGGCCTTCGTGGCCAGCTCGTCACTATTCACGCGGTCGTCGATATGGTAGCGGCGCACCTCGTAGCCGTCCTCGCCGACAGGCACCACGTCGATGCACTCGCCGGGTTGCAGCGTCAGCGCCCAGTCGTTCTTGGGCACACCGGTCACTACGTTGTCGTGCGTCAGCGTCCAGTCGGCACCGACGTAGCTGTTTTCTATCCAGATATTATAGTTCTGCTCCGTAAACTTAAAGCCTATCTCTGCGTTCTGCACGAAGATGCTGGGGTGCGGCTTACGGTCGTGGTGCATGATGTCGCGCTGGTCGTTGACGATATTCTGAATAGCCAGCGTCGAGGAAATCATCTCGCGCGAGGTTCCGAAATGGTAGAACTCGCCACCCGGCAGCGGCACGATGGCTACCGACAACGCCTTCAACTCAGGGTCGTCGATGGTCGGCTCAGCACCCAAGGCGCAGCCGAAATCGGAGTACAGGTCATATTCGCGGATGCCAGTCCCCCCAGCATCCATCGACCGCCTCATGAGCAGCTGCACGGCACGGTCGCTGAGCAACCAGATGCCGATGTCCGTCAGGTAGAAATGGTCCTTCTGCAGTTCGGCCAACCGCTCGACGCTGGGCTTCTGCAGCATCTGCTTCAGCACGCCGGGCGTCCGGCGGTCGCTGACGAAGACACCATGATCCTTGGCAATGGAGGCGTCGAGCCACAAGCCATAGCACACCACGTCGGCCTCGGGAATCTGTCCTATGCGCTCGGCAGCACGGATATAGACGTCGCCGCTGACAATCATCGTTGTCAGACGCTTCGGAGCCAGCTCCATCAGTCGTTCGTAGAGCGGCAACTGCAAGTCGAGGAGCGTCTGCGACAACTGCTGTCCACGCTCCCAGCGGAATACGGGAATAGGTGTCAGCACCTTGCTGCTGATGGCATAGGACGGCAGGCGCTGGCTGCGTCCGCCGGCATGCAGGATGATGCGTTTCTCCTGCGCCAGCCAGTGGTCAAAGTCTGTTTCACTTTTCACTGTTCCCTGTTCACTTGCATACGCCTGCTGCAACAGCCAGGTGGTTCCACCACCCGACCCTAACTTATGGCCTATGGGGTCATGGGTACAGAAATACTCTTCGCGCGACAAGCCTGTCACTTCATGAAAACAATCCACCAAATTGGGTGGTAAGGATAGAAGTTTCTTCATCATGTGTGCAAAATTACAAAATAATTAGCGATTTTCAACGCGTTATTACCAAATATTTTGTAATTTTGCAGCCAAATGTACGTCAATAACTATCTAATACAATGATTACGGAAGATTTTTTCCATATTGAGAACAAGAAATACCTGACGGCGTGGGTGCTCATTACCGCCTGCTTTGCCCTGTGGGGATTTGCCAACAACGTAACGACACCGATGGTAAATACCTTCTCCAAGATATTCCGCATCAGCACCACCGAGGCCTCGTTGGTTCCGGTAGTGTTTAATCTGGGATACTTCTGCCTGGCATTCCCTGCCGCCATGTTCATCCAGAAGTTCAACTACAAATGGGGCATCATCGTCGGTCTGGGGCTCTATGCCTTCGGTGCGCTGACCTTCATTCCCGCACACTGGGTTGGCACCTTCTATCCATTCCTGTCAGCATACTTCATACTGACCTGCGGTCTGTCGTTCCTGGAGGTGTCGTGCAACCCCTACATCTACAGTCTGGGCAGCAAGCGCCACGCCATCCAGCGTCTGAACGGTGCGCAGGCCTTCAATGCCCTGGGTTCGGTTATCGGCATGCTGGTGGCTATGTCAGTCCAGTCGCGTATCAGTCCTATGGACACCACGATACGTATGAAACTGCCGCAGTATCAGTTCGATGTTATCAGGGAACACGACCTGGGAATACTCATACAACCCTATATCTACATCGGTGCCGTCGTCGTCATTATGCTGGTGCTGATGGTGCTGCTCAAGATGCCAAAGAATACGGACATCCATACCTCACGGAATACGCTGACCATTCTGAGGGACCTGCTGCACAACCCGTCCTATCGCGAAGGGGTAATGGCAGAGTTCTTCTACGTCGGAGCACAGGTGTGCTGCTGGACGTTTATCATTCAGTATGGGATGAGGGTCTTTACTGCCGAAGGGATGACGGAACAGGCTGCCGAGGTGTTGTCGCAGAAATACAATGTGGCTGCACTGGCATGCTTTGCTGTCGGCCGCTTCGTCTGCACAGGACTGATGCGACAATTCTCGCCCAGTCGCATGCTGTCCTTCATGGGCATCGTGGCAATGACGGCAGTACTGGGCGTTATGCTGTTTACCGACCGTGACGGCATCTATTGTCTGGTTGTCGTCAGCATCTGCCTGTCATTGATGTTCCCTACCATCTACGGCATTGCCCTCGTCAACGTCGGCGAGAACATCAAGATAGCCGGTGCGGGACTCATCATGGCCATTCTGGGCGGTGCATTCTTCCCGCCAATACAAGCAGCCGTCATGCAGTCGAACATCTCGCTACTGGGACTGCCCAGCACCAATGTCTCGTTTATTGTCCCGCTGCTTTGTCTGGGTGTCGTCGTCTGGTACGGACACCGCTCATACATGCGCTACCGTGTTATGCACGCCGACGACGAAACTCAGTCCACACCAATAACATTAGAATAAGCGCCAGCACGCCATAGGCCAGATAGGCAATGGTCTCCGTGCGGTCGATGCTCTTGGGGAAGAAACTCAGCACCACTTCGTGCTTGCCGGGTTTCACCTGCAGGGCTCGCAGCACATAGTCCACGCGGCCCAGCTCAGCCTCTTCACCGTCTATCGTAGCCGTCCAACCGGGATAGTAAATCTCCGAGAACACCACGACACCGCCCTTGTCGGAATTCACCTCGTACGTCAGCTGGTTGGGCTCGTAGGCTGTCAGTTGCACCACGCTCAGCGTGTCCTGCTCAACAGCCTGTCCTAACTGCTCCTCGAACTTCTTATCGGCAACAGCCTCATGGCGGAGCGCCAGCTGACCGACCTTGTCCAACTCCTGGTTGGCATTGTCAACATAGTACAGGCGGTCCACAAACCAGGCATTGCCATAAGTATAGGGATTCTCCAGAGGCACGGTGGTCTGACTCTGCAAGGGAATGATGAAGTACTTCGTGTTCAGCATGTTCAGTACGGGGAAGACGCTGTCGCCGTTCACCTTCGTCATATCGCCGGCAGCCTCGTTGAAGGCCTTGTCCAACCGATTGATTTCCGGACGGATATAGGCATCGGCCAGTTCCTGATAACGGCGCAACTTGGCAGCATGATAGCCGCCAATGCTCTTCAGATAGAACGAGGTCTCGTTCTCGTTGAAGGTATCCGAGGCCAGATTCAACACACGATAGTCGGGCGACTGGTCCTGCAGGATATGGTCAATGGCTGCCGACTTGGGCATGGGTTCCTCGCGAACGCTCTGCGATACGAACATCGCGTCGTTCAGGTAACGCTTGTTGACCTGCCACATGTCAACCAGACACAGCACCGTCAACAAAGCTATCGTCCACGAGGCACGCAGCTTCTGATACCTATATAATAATAAGGTGGCGGTTCCTAACGTGACAACCAGCACCGTACGCCAGCAGTCGGCCGTGAAGACTTCCATACGCACCTTGCTAATGTTCTCTATGAACGTGCCCAGATACTCCTCGGGCAACATGCTCTTCAACTGTGCCGTGTCGTTGTAGGACGTAAAGTCAAAGAAAGCGGTGGGCATCAGGGCAAAGAGAGCTGCCAGACCGGCAGTAAGACCGTATGCCACCCACAGCGGCCATTTCCGCACCCGAACGGTTTCCCGGTCTGAGTTCAGCCACTCTTTCAGCGCCAGCATGGCCAGGAGAGGAATGGTAAACTCGGCAATGACGAGGATGGACGATACCGTGCGGAACTTAGCATACATCGGCACATAGTCGATGAAGAAGTCGGTAAACGGCATGAAGTTGCGACCCCACGACAACAGGACAGACAGGATGGTAACGATTAGCAAAGCCCACTTCAACGGGCCTTTGACGATGAACAGTCCCAGGATGAAAAGCATCAGTACGAAAGCACCGACATAGACAGGGCCGGCAGTAAAGGGTTGATCGCCCCAGTACAGATACCATTGGCCGACATACTGAGCCAGCTCGGGGTCGCACTTCTCCATCGCCTTCTTCTCGTCGCTCAGGTGAATATGGTGCGAACCGCCCTTGGCATTCGGAATCAGCAGCGTCCACGTCTCATCAATTCCGTAGCTCCACTGCGTGATATAGTCGCGGTCCAGTCCGCTGTTCGTCTGGTTCTCAGCATTCTGTTTCACCAACTCGCTCTTGCCGCGCATCGACTCCTGACCATACTGCCAAGTATGATACAGGTTCGACAGGTTCAGCGCGATGGCAATGGCTGCAGCAGCCAGACATGCTGCAGTAGCCTTCGCCAGATGCTGGTATTGTTTCTTTCGCAGGCCGTCGATGCAAAATGCAATGACCATTCCCAAGATGACGAACAGGTAATAGTAGGTCATCTGCACGTGGTTGGCCAACACTTCAAAAGCACCGAAGACTGCTGCTACCAACATGCCCCAGAGGTATTTGCCCCGAAAAGCCAGCACGACACCGGCAATCATCGGCGGCAGATAGGCCAATGCCATCACCTTCCAGATATGTCCAGCGGCAATGATGATGAAGAAGTAGCTGGAGAACGCCCAGATGATGGAACCCAGAGCTGCGAGATAGGCACGGAAATCGAAGGCACGCAGCAGGATATAGAAGCCCAGCAAATACACGAAGACATACCACACGTTCTCAGGTAATCCCAGGTGATAGATTGTCGAGGCATCGCTCAACAACTCCGTCGAGCTATACGACGGTGCCAGCTGGTACGTCGGCATACCGCCGAACAGAGCATTGGTCCAGCGTGTTCGCTCTCCCGTCCGCTGGAAGTACTCCTTGGCCTCCTCACCGGCACCACGTCCCGCAGAGGCATCGTGGCGGTACAGCACCCTTCCTTCTATATCCGCAGGGAAAAAGTAGGCAAACGATATAGCAACAAACAGGATGACCATCAGCACATCCGGCAACCATGCTTTCCAGTTCTTCATCATATTTATATATCTATTATATTGATTGATAGCGGCTGCAAAGTTAACCACTTTTTCTTAAATAGCCAAGGAAAGAAGTAAGAAAAGCGGAGATTTTCTTGGTGGTTCGGAGAAAAAGTAGTACCTTTGCAGCCGCATTCTGGAAAATCCAGAGCATTCGATGACGTGAAACGGCTGTGATTAAAGGCTCGGAGCGTCGGAAGGATGTATTTGCAACAACTTATTTAATCAAAAAACTATGTATTTAGATCAAGCTAAGAAGGCAGAGATCTTCGGCCAGTTCGGCAAGGACGCCAAGGACACCGGTTCTGTTGAGAGCCAGGTAGCCCTGTTCACCTATCGTATCAAGCACCTGACGGAGCACCTGAAGAAGAACCACAAGGACTATGGTACCGCCCGTTCGCTGACCAAGCTGGTAGGTCGCCGTCGTAAGTTGCTGAAGTACCTGTACAACAAGGACATCAACCGTTATCGTGAGCTCATCAAGGCTCTGGGTCTGCGTAAGTAAGACTACGGTTAAAAGCAAAAGTAAAGCCTCGCAAGTTGCGAGGCTTTATCTTTTTTATCTCTTTCAAATTACTTCTGCAGCGTGATGTTCACGTTCTTCTTCTTGATATTCTGACAGTTGGTGAACACGGCGTCCTTCTTGGCCAGGATGGTAATGTTCTGCAAGTTGATACCGTTGATGGGCATCTCGGGCAGTCCGTTGAACTCCATAGCACGACCGGCACCGTTACAGATGACGTTCTTGATGTCGATGTTGCGGAAGATAGGTGTCTCTTCGGTAACAGGCACCTTGGTGGTGTTGTCGGGATTGTCGCCGTCCTCCAGCATCTCTGCCACGCTCTTACCGCCATAGTACATATTAAAGGTAATGGCGTCGGTCTTGATGTCAGTCATGGAGATGTTCTTGATATAGATATTCTCCACGATACCGCCACGGCCGCGCGTTGACTTGAAGCGCAAACCCACGTCGGTACCCAGGAACTGACAGTTGTTGACCTGAATGTTCTTCACACCGCCGCTCATCTCGGAACCTACTACGAAACCGCCGTGTCCGGCAAAGACGGTGCAGCCTTCTACCACTACATTCTCACAGGGAATGCCGCGACGACGACCGTCGGCATCCTTACCGCTCTTGATGCAGATACCATCGTCACCGGCGTCGAAGCGACTGTTGACAATCAGGGCATTCTTGCACGACTCCAAGTCAAGGGCATCACCGTTCTGTGCATAGCTGGGGTTGCGCACCAGCACCTGGTCAATGATGACGTTCTCACACATCAGCGGATGGAGGTTCCATGCGGGAGAGTTCTGGAAGATGACACCTTTCAGCATCACGTTCTTACACTGTACCAGCGAAATCATCACAGGACGCAGGAAACGCTTGATAGCGTTCCACTCCGCAGCAGTCTTGGCGTTAGGCACGTTCATGTTGGCACCCTTCTCGCCCTGGGCATAACCCTGCGAAGGGACCCAGTAGCCGGGCTTCATCTCTACGCTGCCGGGAATAGCCAGCAGACTCTTCCAGTGCTTGGCGGTAACCTTCTCCTTCTTCACGGGGCGCCAGTACTGGCCGTTACCGTCGATAACGCCCTTGCCGGTGATGGCAATGTTCTCAGCACCCTTGGCACTGAGCGGCGACTGCAGACGACGGGTGTCCAGACCCTCGAAAGAGGTCTCGATGATAGGATACAGCGACTCATCGGCAGCAAAGAGGATGACGGCGCCAGCCTTCAGGTTCAGCTCGATGTTGCTCTTGAGCACGATGGGACCGGTATGCCACACCCCCTGCGGCACCACCAGCTTACCACCGCCCTGCTGGCTGAGGGCATCGATGGCCTTGGCAAAGGCCTCCGTGTTCAGCGTGATACCGTCGCCCACGCCACCAAAGTCGGTGAGCTTGACCTGACGGTCGGGAATGGCAGGAGCTTGCACCTCCGACATCTGGAACGGTAACTTCTCCGTGAACTTCTTGTAGGGGTTCTCTTGTGCCTGCACGCCCAGGCTAACGGCCAAAGCTGCCACAATAGTCAGAAACAGTTTTTTCATAAGCGTTTGTTTTTTATTGATTGGTTAGTACTTGTTGCTTGTTTTCTTATGGGACCCATGGGGCTCATGGGACTTATAGGACTTCATAGGCATCAGGCCTTATGGGTTGTTGATTTCCCTGAGCGGTATCATGACAAAGTCGCGCTGGTGCATCAGGGGGTGCGGAATCTTCAGGTCGGGCTCGTCGACGGTCAGCTCGTCATACAGCAGGATGTCGATATCGATTGTTCTGTCGGCATAACCGCCAGACACGCTTTTCGTCTTGCGACCCAAGTCGCGCTCAATCTGTTGGGTGAGTAAGAGCACCTCGCGTGGTGTCTTGGTGGTCTCACAGCGGACGGCGGCATTCATATATCGGTTCGACGACTCATAGCCCCACGGCTCCGTCTCGATGAAGGACGACTGGCGGGTAACCTGCCCCACTCTGTCGGTGATGAGTCGGATGGCCTTGCGCAGGTTCCGCTCCCTATCGCCCATGTTGCTTCCCAAGCCCAGATATACCGTATGCTTAGTCATCCAATATCAGTATCGCGTCGCCATAGCAGCCGAACTTATAGCCGTTGTCAACGGCCTTCTCGTAGGCCTCCATCACCAAGTCGTAACCGCCAAAGGCTGCGGTAGCCATCAGCATGGTGGATTCCGGATGGTAGAAGTTGACGATCATCGAGTTAGCCAGTCCGAAGTCGTATGGCGGGAAGATGAACTTATTGGTCCATCCGTCAAACTCCTTCAGCATACCGTCTGTTCCCACGGCAGTCTCGGTAGCGCGCAGGGTAGTAACACCAACGGCACAGATACGATGGCCGTCCTCACGGGCCTTGTTGACGGTGCTGCAAGCCTCACTGCCAATAATCATCTGCTCGGAGCCCATCTTATGCTTCGTCAGGTCTTCCACCTCAATGGGGTCGAAACATCCCAATCCGCTGTGGACGGTGATGAAGGCGAGGTTGACGCCCCGTATCTCCAAGCGTTTCAGCAACTCACGGCTGAAGTGCAGACCGGAGGCAGGAGCCGTGACGGCACCCTCGTGACGGGCATAGATGGTCTGGAAGTTCTCCATATCATCGGCCTCGGCGGCACGCTTGTTGATGATGTATCGGGGCAGCGGAGCAGAGCCTAACTTAAAGAGCTCCCTCTTGAACTCGTCGTGTGGACAGTCGTAGAGGAAACGCAGCGTACGACCGCGGCTGGTGGTGTTGTCGATGACCTCGGCCACCATAGGTCCGTCGTCTTCGAAGAACAGCTTATTGCCGATGCGAATCTTGCGGGCAGGCTCTACCAGCACATCCCACAGACGCAGCTCCTCGTTGAGTTCGCGGAGCAGGAACACCTCAATCTTGGCGTCGGTCTTCTCCTTGGTGCCAAACAGACGTGCGGGGAACACCTTCGTGTCGTTCAGTATCAGCGCATCGCCCTCGTCGAAGTAGTCGATGATGTTGCGGAACGTCAAGTACTGATCTGTATCATTGCCGTCAGCGTCTTTCTCAAACATGTCGATGGTCTGCTTCTTGCGGTGAATGATCATCAGGCGGCACTCGTCACGGCGATACACCTTCTCAGTCGTGCCATCTTCGTTTTCAAACACGCGGTGGGGCGGTTCCAGCGCCACCAGTTCCTCGGGCAACTTAAATTTGAATTGTGATAGTTTCATATGATGCTATTTCGTTATTTCGGCATTACGATATTACGATATTTCGACGTTTTGTTTCTCCAGCCACTGGGGGAAGTCGTCCAGCGTGATACAGTCCTCGATGCGGACACTTCCCAGCTGCGTACGACAGAGTGCCGTCAGGTGGGCACCACTGTTCAGTGCCCTTCCGATGTCACGGGCCAGCGAGCGGATGTAGGTTCCCTTGCCACAGCGCACCCGGATGTCCATCTGCATGGTCTCTGCGTCAAAGCGCGTCAGCTCCAGTTCACTAATGTGCACCAACTTGGCTGCCAGCTGCACCTCCTCGCCCTTGCGCTTCAACTTGTAGGCGCGGTCGCCGCCAATCTTGCAGGCGGAGTACTGCGGAGGCACCTGCTGGATGTCACCGACGAAATCGGCGAGCACGGTGCGCACCTGCTCCTCGGTGATGTGCTCCGTGGGGTACGTCTCGTCCACCTCGTGCTCCAGGTCATAGCTGGGTGTAGTGGCTCCCAGTTGCAGGGTGGCCGTATATTCCTTGCTATCCAGCTGCAGGCGTTCTATCTCTTTGGTTTTCTTACCCGTACAGAGTATCAGCACCCCCGTTGCGAGCGGGTCCAGCGTACCGGCATGTCCTATCTTCACCCGTCGCACCCCGATTTTGCGCGAGATGCGTGTGCGGACAAAGGCCAGTGCACCAAACGACGTCATGCCGTAGGGTTTGTTGATATATATGTATTCGCCTTCCTGGAAGTTCATTTAGTCAACCATTGCGAGTGAGTGTCCAGTCAACAGCAGCAGGATGATGATGCCGCCGACGATGATGCGGTAGTAACCAAAGGCCTTGAAGCCGTATTTCGTCAGGAAACCCACGAACCACTTCATGGCCAGCAGCGCCACGACGAACGACACCACGCAACCCAGAACGAGCATGGTGATGTTGTGAGCCGTAGCCCACGAGGCTTCCTCCTTCAGCAGGTCCAGCAGGTCCAACAGCGTAGCACCGGCCATCGTAGGCACCGCCAGGAAGAACGAGAACTCGGCAGCCTTCTTGCGCGTCAGGCCCTGTGTCATACCGCCGACGATGGTAGCCATCGAACGCGACACACCGGGAATCACCGAGATACACTGGTAGAGACCAATCCTGAAGGCGCGGGACTCGTTGACCTTATTGACGTCACTGCCCTTATTGAACAGCTTGTCGCAGTACAGCATGAAGATACCGCCGACCACCAGCATGACAGCTACGACCTCCACGCTGTCGAGCAGCCAGTCGAGCAGTCCCGACTTCTTGGCCGCCAGACCGACGACGACGGCAGGTACCACACCCACTATCAGCAGCCAATAGAAGTAGTAGCGGTGCTTCAGCTTCTGGAAGACATTGCTACTGGCCGGTGCGGGCGTGTTGTCGAACTGGAAGAAGCGCTTCCAGTAAAGACATACCACCGACAAGATGGCACCAAACTGGATGATGAAGGTAAAGGCGTGGACAAAGGGGTCGCCCTGCGGAATGCCCAGCAGGTTCTGCGTGATAATCATGTGTCCCGTCGACGATACCGGCAGAAACTCCGTCAGACCCTCGACGATAGAGATAATAATGGTTTCAATCCACGTCATTTCGTTGTCTCCTTATCCTTTGGTCTACGTACTACAGCATATATCATGGAAACAAAGCCCAGCAGACACACCAGCGGAGCCACCTTGACACGGCGTGCGCTGAAGATGTCGGGGTTGTAGGCATGTTCCGAAGAACCGCCACCGCTCATCAGCAGGAATCCGATGATGACCACCGCCATCCCTACTGCCAGCAGCACGTAGTTCACTTTGTCAAATGCAAAATCTCTCTCTTTCATATCTAAATCTTATAAAGTTCACGAGCGCGCATACGCAAGAATTTGTTCACTGCCAGCCATGCACATAGCGCTGTAATGATGAGTCCGAACAGGAACACCGTACCGGCTGTGATGGCCATCACCTGCCACGTCACGATTTCGTCGATACCGGGCTGCGTCACGTACAGTCCGTAGACCCCTGCGCCCAGGATGCCGATGGCAAAGACGGCGGCAATGACACCCACCAGCATCGCCTGTCTGAGGAACGGCCGACGGATAAAGCCCCACGACGCTCCCACCAGCTTCATGGTGTGGATGACGAAGCGGTTGGCATAGATGCTCAGCCGCACCGTATTGCTGATCAGCGAGAATGACACGAAGGTCAGCAGTACCGCCAGCACCAGAAGAATCAGACTCACGCGGCTCAGGTTCGTGTTTACCTTGTTCATCAAGTCCTCCATATAAGCCAGGTCGCTCACCCTGCTGTCCTTTCTGATTTCCTTGGCAATCCATTTCAGCGAGTCGCGGTTGGCGTAGTCGGCCTTCAGCTTGATTTCCAGCGTGGCGGGGAACGGGTTGAACCCCAGAAACTCCGTCGGGTCGCTACCCAGTTCCTCAATCTGATCATTCTTCGCTTTTTCCTTGCTGATATAGTCAATGCTGTGCGAATACGGACGGTGATACAGGTCACGGCAGAACAGCTTGGCATCGTTCACCGACACCGAGTCCTTCAGCATAATCGTCACCGTCAGGTTCTCCTTCATGTGTGCCGACAGGTTGCGTGCCGACAGGACGAAAAAAGCCACCATACCCAAAAGGACAAGCACCATCGTAGTGCTAATACATAAAGTAACAACCTGCAGACCGCGGCGGCTACGGGCTTTCTTTCTATTCTTACTCATATTATCAAATAGACGTAATACACCTAATTTCGTGCAAAGATACGAAAAATCCCCGAACCGTGCAAACGATTTAGGGATTTTTTTTCATTTAGACATCTTACATCTCACGTCATACCTCGGCCATCTTACATCATACATCCCTGTACTCCTGCTGGGCATCGAAGCACGGACAGTCCTTGCGGACGCCAGGCAGGTCGCGGTGGCCCAGGATGACGGCTTCGGGGTAGTCGACGCGCAGCGACTTCAGCAGGGCGTGCAGGGTAGCCTTCTGCTCGGGGGTACGGGTGTCCTTGGGTCGGCCCTGGGCGTCCAGTCCGCCCTCGTAGCAGATGCCGATGGAGTGTTGGTTGTAGTGGCGGGCGTGGGCGCCGACGAGGTTCTCGTGGCGGGTCTGGTACACCTCGCCGTCGCGGGTGATGTAGTAGTGGTAGCCGGTGAATCCGTACCGGCTGTCGTGGCAGGCGATGAGCGACGTCACCGGAAAGGGCTTGTTCTCCCTCGTCGCACTGCAGTGAATGACTATCAGATCAATCTTTCTCATATTTCTCACAGATATTTAGTTGTTGTTTATTATTTGTCGCACAGATCTCACAGATCTCACAGATTTTTTAATGTCGCACAGATAATAGTTTTTTTTGTCTCGCAGAAAGCGCAGAAAGCGCAGAAATATGGCTGCGCATGATGTTGCTGCGGGATGTTCATGCCATGCAGCTCTGCATCAGGAAGGTGCTGACAAAGGCAGTGATGAT
>OCTW013385592.1_pt1 | contig 18851 bp, 16 predicted proteins | sample 1539671 | NCBI WGS metagenome assembly OCTW01 (sample SAMN02144230, study PRJEB22623) | gut metagenome | biome: sheep rumen | host: Ovis aries | place: New Zealand
GTGTCTACCGATTCAGTACGACAACAAAACAACCGTCTACTGTTTCAGTTTATGAAGAGAAAAAGTGTCTAGTCGAATCAGGAAAAGTCAACGTGCGAAAGCATCGCAGAAAAGATTGCACAGAAGTTGGGTTGTGAGGCCCTCAATGTACAAGAGCTAACGGCTGACGTCATTAGCGAGAACCAGAACCTCATTCTGGGAACCTCGACATGGGGCGCCGGTGAGTTGCAAGACGACTGGTACGACGGAGTAAGCACACTGAAGTCGGCCAATCTGAATGGTAAGACCATTGCCCTGTTTGGCTGCGGCGATGCTGAGTCATACGGAGATACTTTCGTGGGCGGCATGGGCGAGTTGTACGATGCCGTAAAAGACAGTGGCGCACGCATCGTAGGAAGCGTAGACACCAGTGACTATACCTTCGACGACTCAACGGCCGTTGTTGGCGGCAAGTTCGTCGGTCTGCCTCTGGACGACGTCAACGAGGACAGTAAGACCGACAGCCGTATCGACGCCTGGGTAGCACAGATTTCACCAAACCTCTAATAAACACTAAGACCATGACCACCGAACGAATGCCGATTGACATGAAGGTACTGATGAACCACATCTATGAATACAAGAAAGGTGTGCGCCAAATGGTGCTCTTCACCATGAACAAGCGTTATGAACAGTTTGCCACCGAGCGTCTGAAGCACCAGGACATCCCCTATGTGCTACAACCTGCTGGGTGCAACACAGTCAATCTGTATTTCGGTCGGCGCGAGTGTCTGGAGGCTATCCGGCTGATTGTCACTCGTCCATTGAACGAGCTGACTCCCGAGGAGGACTTTATCCTCGGAGCCATGCTCGGTTACGACATCTGCGCCCAGTGCGAACGCTACTGCAAGCGCAAGGGAAAACCCTGCGACGGCAACGGCCAGTGCCGTCATTGTCAACAGGCACAATAGCCCACCAGTACCCTTAAATCAAAAGCCGAAAAGAAATATTTCGGCTTTTTTCTTGTGTATTCGCTCACTTATTCGTATCTTTGCAAAGAATTTACACTGACTATGTACAGACAAACGCTAACAATCAAAATATGAACATCGTAGATAGATTTTTAAACTATACCAAGTTCGACACACAGTCGAGCGAGGAGAGCGAGAGTGTGCCCAGTACTCCGAAACAGCTGGTGTTTGCAGAATACCTGAAGAAGGAACTGGAGCATGAGGGACTGGAAGACGTGGAAATGGACGACAAAGGATACATCTACGCCACGCTGAAGTCGAACATCAAAGAGGAAGTGCCCGTCATCGGGTTCATCTCGCACTACGACACGAGTCCCGACTGCTCGGGAGCGGACATCAAACCGCGCATCGTCGAGAACTACGACGGAGGAGATATTATCCTGAGAGGCGAGGAGCAAGAAGCGAGCGGTGAGAGAATGGTGCTGTCGCCGGAGAAGTTTCCCGAACTGCTGTTGCACAAGGGCGAAGACCTCATTGTAACAGACGGAACGACACTGTTAGGAGCAGACGACAAGGCCGGCATTGCTGAAATCGTGCAGGCGATGGTGTACCTGAGAGAGCATAAGGAAATCAAACACGGCAAGATTCGCATCGCCTTCAATCCCGATGAGGAGATTGGCATGGGGGCCCACCACTTCGACGTGGAGAAATTCGGTTGCCAGTGGGCCTACACGATGGATGGCGGCGACGTGGGCGAGTTGGAGTTTGAGAACTTCAACGCCGCAGGAGCTAAAATCAACATCAAGGGTATCAGTGTACATCCGGGCTATGCCAAGGGCAAGATGGTAAACGCCAATGCACTGGCTGCCGAATTTGCCGCCATGCTGCCTCTGGATGAGACACCTGAACGGACCGAGGGTTATCAGGGCTTCTATCACCTGACAGGCATGACGTCGAATGTGGAACAGGCGAAACTTTCCTACATCATCCGCGATCACGACCGCGACCGCTTCGAAGACCGCAAGCGCTTGATTGCCAAGTGTGCCGAGCAGATGAACGAGAAGTACGGCGAGGGTACTGTAACAGCCGTCATCAACGACCAGTACTATAATATGAAGGAGAAGATCGACCCGCAGATGCACGTCATCGACCTGGTGCTGAAAGCCATGCAGGAGTGTGGCGTAGCTCCCAAGGTAAAGCCTATCCGCGGCGGAACGGACGGTGCCCAGCTCAGTTTCAAGGGTCTGCCCTGCCCCAACATCTTCGCTGGCGGCATCAATTTCCACGGTCCCTACGAGTTCGTACCCATCCAGTCGATGGAGAAAGCCATGCAGGTCGTCGTCAAGATCTGTGAACTGACAGCCGGTTACAACGACTAATCGTCCTTATATCCCTTCCGAATGGCAGAGCTACCAACAATGATTCAAGACCTGGCGCTGATTCTTATCGTGGCAGGCATTGTGACACTGGTCTTCAAACAACTGAAGCAGCCCCTGGTGTTAGGCTACATCGTAGCGGGATTCCTGGTGTCACCGCACATGCCCTATACTGCCAGCGTCGTCGACACGGAGAACGTCCACCTATGGGCTGACATCGGTGTGATGTTCCTGTTGTTCTCATTAGGTCTTGACTTCTCATTCAAGAAAATCCTGAAGATGGGAGCTTCGCCTATCATATCGACCATCACCATCATCTTCTCAATGGCCATGCTGGGTATGATAGCCGGGCACGCCTTCGGTTGGTCGAAGATGGACTGCATCTTCCTGAGCGGTATGCTGGCCATGAGTTCTACGACAATTATCTATAAGGCCTTCGACGACCTGGGGTTGCGCCAGCAGCAGTTTGCAGGGTTGGTCATGTCGGTACTCATCCTGGAGGATATTCTTGCCATTGTCATGATGGTGATGCTGAGTGCCATTGCCAGCGGCAACAATCCCGACGGCGGACAGATGTTAGGAGCTATCGTCAAGATAGGCTTCTTTCTGGTACTCTGGTTGGTGGTGGGCATCTTTGCCATTCCGCTGTTTTTGCGTTCGGTGCGAAGGCTCATCAACAACGAGGTGCTGCTCATCGTGTCGTTAGGAATGTGCTGTGCTATGGCAGTATTCTCCACGAAGGTCGGCTTCTCCAGTGCCTTCGGAGCTTTCATCATGGGTAGCATCCTGGCTGAGACGATAGAAGCCGAGAAGATTGAGCATTTGGTAGAGCCGGTAAAGAACCTCTTCGGTGCCATCTTCTTTGTGTCCGTAGGCATGCTCGTCGATCCACACATCCTGATGTCTTACGCCGTTCCTATCGTTGCCTTGGTATTGACCATCCTCGTAGGACAGGCCGTATTCGGTTCTTTCTCCTTCATGCTGGGCGGCGAGAGTCTGAAGTCGGCCATGCGCTGCGGCTTCTCCATGGCACAGATTGGTGAGTTCTCGTTCATCATCGCCTCACTGGGCCTGTCATTAGGCGTCATTAGCGACTTCCTCTATCCCGTCGTCGTGGCGGTCAGTGTCATCACCACGTTCCTCACGCCCTATATGATTCGTCTGGCGACACCTGCTTATAGCGCTTTGGAGCACCGTCTGCCGTCCAGACTCATCACAGCGCTGAACCACTTCAGCATGAGCCACCCCAACTCGCAAAAGAGCAGCCAGTGGAGGCGACTATTGACACAGATGACCATCAACACGCTCATCTATAGCATTCTGGCAGCGGCCACCATTGCCCTCATGTTTACCTTCTTCCTGCCCTTCATGCGCGGTCTGCTGCCTGGCTGGGAGCTGCACTGGTACGCTAACGCCATCACGGGTGTACTGACAGTACTTTTTATCTCACCCTTCCTTCGGGCTATGGTCATGAAGAAGAACCGCTCGGAAGAATGGAAAGCGCTGTGGGAAGAGAGCAACCGCAACCACATGCCACTGCTGTTTACCGTTTTGGTAAGAGTAGTCATTGCCGTCTGCTTCATCTTCTACATCTGCAACTACCTGAGCCGCTTCACCAACGCCATTATGATTACCATCGGCGTTGTGGCCGTTACGGTGATGGTTCTCTCGCGGAGCGTCAAGCGTCGCAGCATCCTGCTGGAGCGTCTGTTTATCAACAACCTGCGCAGTCGCGACATCGAGGCCCAGGTGCACGGCAAGAAGCGTCCCCTGTACGAAGGAAAACTGCTGGACCGCGATATTCACATCGCCGACTTTACCGTGCCTTCCAACTCCATGTGGATGGGCAGCACGCTGAAGGAGCTGAACTTAGGCAAGCGCTATGGCGTCCATATCAGCAGTATCCTGCGTGGCGGTTTCCGCATGAATATCCCCAATGGCGACTACCTCATCTTCCCGGGCGACCACCTGCAGGTTATCGGTAGCGATGAGCAACTGTCGCGCTTCCGTCACGACCTGGAGAGCGACCTCATCTCCGAGGACCTGGAATTGGAGAATCGTGAGATGAAACTTCACCAGCTCATCATCGGCCACAACAGTCCATTTGTCGGCAAAACCATGCAGGAGAGCGGCATCCGCAGTATCTACAACTGTATGGTCGTCGGACTGGAGGAAGGTAAGGAGAACCTGTCGCCCGTAGCTCCGACCCGCCGTTTCCAGGAGGGCGACATCATCTGGGTGGTGGGAGAAGAAAAATCGTTGAAGGCGCTCTTTAGTTTCAGCCGATAACGGCTGAAACGGAGGGAGGCAATATCTAACGGCTGAAACGGAGGCGAAAGTCACCCAACATCCATCAATACCACTTAACGCTGTTCGTATAGCTGCTGCGCTTGTCCCACTTCAGGGCATCGGTGAGCGTAGCGGCATTACAACGGAAGGAGAAGTTATAACTCGTATAGGGTGTCAGCACCACTTGGCACGACATGTTAAAGCAGTGCAGGTCGCGCGACAGCGAGGCCGTCGTCATAGAAACCTTCTTGGATTCGAAGTCGTAACCTGAGCTGAATGCGATGTTCCATCCGTCAGAAATACGGATGTTGCCACTGAAGTTCAGGTTCTGCGTCACCTTATAAGGATAGCGCATGCGGTCGTAGTCGAAAGAGCCACCGGTATTCTCACGGATATTGATACCATAGCCGATGGTCAACGACCAAGGAATGGAGAACAGCATGTAACCGTCTTCGTCTGTCTCGGCCATACCGGCATTCTCACGCTTGGCACCGTGCTTGCCAGCCTCCATATCGGTATCGATATTGGTATTGCCGCCCGTGTCAAACTGCTCCTTGGGCTTGTCTTCCGTCTTTTCCACCTTCTCGCCACGTAGCCACTTGAAGAAGTTAGCCACCTTCTTGTTGTTCAGCGTGTAAGACAGGTTCTGCGAAGTACCCTGGAAACGACCGAAGCGACCTCGACTATACTCTGTGTGGTTGCCTACATACGGATTGCCGTTCTCGTCCAGGTCGTAGGCGTAGGTGGCAAAGACTGCATTCATATTAAAGGTATAGCTCTTCGACAGTTTCAGGCGCAGTCGCATGGAGAGGTCACTCCACGGCTTCTCCTGAGCGGCAAAGTTATAGCTCATGTTAGCACCCAACTCGTCAATGATGCTGATTTTCTTAACTCCCGTAGAGTCGGCATCACTCTTTACCTTCATCTCGATATTGTTGGAAATATCCACCGATACCGAACCCGTCTTGCCACCAGGCACGCCATACATCTGTCCGGAGAAGGGCGAATACTCTACCAGCGATACGTTGCCGTTGGCATCGGTCTTCTGGTAAGTATCATAGTATCCATAGCGGCGGGCAGTGAAGTCGGGGGAATAGTTGAACGAGACGGTGGGCTTGAAGACGTGGCGCACAGCCTGGATCTTCTCACCGAAGAGTTTGCGGTTGGGGATATAGAAGCCATACAGTGCCGTCGAAGCAGACATCGACATACTCCAGTTGTAGACGTTATAGAAACCCTGCAGGGTGTCCACTACTTCCTTCTGGTTCTCCGTGTCCCATGAGCGCATACGCTTTTGGGTGTACATACGGTCGACGAAGGTAAACGACGGCGTCAGATTCAGATAATTGAACAGTGTAAAGCTGGCACTGACGGGGATTGTATGCTGAATACCGTTCTGCCAGTCCTTGCTCAGGCTGGAGTGCAGCACCTTGTCCTCCTTGGCATTGATGGAGTTCCTCATGGCACCGGTATAGCTCACCGATATCTTCTCGTACCATCGCTCACTACCAGCCATCTTCTTACGACGGAAGGGATAGAAACGACTGACGGTAACGCTCAGGTTAGGCAGCGTCAGTGCAAGTGTTGAGTCACGCATGTTCTGGCTAACGTCAACACCCGACGTAATGCTCATGCCCAGACTGGAGAAACGGGTATTATAAGTCACCGAGCTGGTACGCGTTGATTGCGTCAGCGCCTGAGGATTATACATCGACGACAGGTTGTTAGGCTCATAGCTCGTAGTGGCAAAGTTCACACTGGCCGACAGCGTACTGAAAGGATTGGCCTTAGCATCCTGATGGTGTGTCCACTGCAACTTGTAGCTCGTCGTCTTCGAATAATCGGGCATATTCTTTTCGCCTGACACCGAATTCTGGTAGCTGAACAAGAAGTTGCCTCCATACTTATAGCGCTTGTTATAGGCCGAGGCGGCATTGATGGCCCATGAGCCCTTCGTATAGATTTCGCCCGTCAGCTTCAAGTCCATCTTGTCATTGATGGCAAAATACCAACCACCGTCACGCAGATAAAAGCCTCGGCTCTGCTCATCACCATAGGTAGGCATGATGAGTCCGCTGGAATAGCTCTTGGTAAAGGGGAAGAAGCCATAGGGAATGGCCAGTGGCAAGGGAACGTCGGCCACCACCAGATAGGTAGGACCAAAGACAACATTCTTGCCTGGACGCACCTTAGCACGCGACATGGCGAAGTAGAAGTCGGGATGCGGCTCGTCACACGTGGTGTAGCGGCCGTGCTGTAGGAACAACTCGCCCTCACTGTTACGCTTGGCCAGCTGGGCAGTCATGAAACCGTCCTCCTGCTGGGTATAGACATCGCTGATAAGACCTTTCTTGGTCTTGAAGTTAAAGGCGATGGTGTCGTTCTCGTAGGTATCGTCACCCATCTTAAATATAGGTGTGCCGAACTTCTGACCCGTCGAGTCTTTCGAACCCGTAGCATGCACCAGACTAGAGTCCAGCGTCATGTAAATCTGGTCGCTCGACAGGTCCATGTCCTGATAGGTGACGTGCGACTTGCCAAACAGATGAGCAACACCCGACTCTGCCTCGTAGGTCAACGAGTCCTCAGCAGAGTATGTCACCGGAGCGTCGATGCCATTCTTGCGGTTACGATTGATGGAGTCCAGCGCCAACGAGTCATCAACCGCCTTGTTGTGTATCCAAATAGCCTTATGCAGTGAATCCATACCGATGGTGTCACTAATCACCGAGTCAAGCGCCAGAGACCTGCCGAGGAAATCGACAGGCACCGTATCAGTGAGAGCCTTGCGGTTGACGGTATCAGCAGGAACAGTATCTGCCGCCAACGAATCAACGCCTCCCTGCTGTTCAGGAAAGCGTAACGAAGGAATCCCCGCCATCATAAACACCATGACGAAGGACAGCAGAAATATGAGCGTTTTTCTTCTCACGGCTGCAAAGGTAGTGCTTTTAATTGAGAATTAACAATTGATAATTGATAATTTGCTACCGCCTTGCTATTTTTTAACGTTTAAACTCACGCTTTCAGCGTTTGACCCCTCTCTATTCGAACCTTTCTGCCCAAGAGAGGAATTTCTTGACACCCTCTTGACCGAATTTCTCCAGGCTCTGCGCCGTCTCCAGGACAGTGCGCACGCGGTCGGGACTGGACTTGGAGTAGTACTTGTCGGCATAGCAGACGATTTCCTCCTCCAGCGTCTCGGGCACAAAGTCCTCGTGAGGCAACGGCAACTGCTGGCGCTCTATCTGCTGGCGGGTCAGTCCTGTTCCAGTATGGCGTTCCGCCACCCTTGCATGGCGTGGGAACCCTTCCTTGCGCAGGATATCCGCACCAATGGTGCCGTGCTTGATGTAGGGTTCTGTACCATGACAGTAGATGCTGGGAGCATTACACTGGTAGATACCGATATCATGCAGCATGGCGGCCTCCTCCAGGAACTGGATGTCAACAGGCAGTTCCTTATGCTTCCTTGCTATCGCCAGACAGCGGTCGGCCACCTGGCGCGAGTGCTTTAACAAAACCCTGCGGAGTTCATCGTCCGCAGGGTAATACTTATCGATAATAGCTTGATAGTCCACGACCTCAATTTTCAATTCTCAATTCTCAATTCTCAGCTCTCTCAATCCATCCAAGATTATCGCCTCGGCGCACCTTGGCACCTTGCTTGGCAGCTACCTCTACGAGTTTGCCGCCCAGCGCAGCAGGAATGGGAACTATCTCGCCCCACGGAGCCTGAATGTAGCAGAAGGTGTCGCCCTCCTTGTACTGCTGACCGATGAACGGCTCCAGACAAGGCTCGCAAGCACCCTCACCGGAGAACTCGTAATAGACTTGTCCGGCAACGGGAGCCGTCAGGGCGTCGGCCTTGGCGTGCTTGAAGGCGGCGATGTCGGCGGGAGAACCGCCAACTGCGAGTTTGGCGTCCTTGGCCTTCTGGATGTCGGCGAGCAACTGCTTCTTAGCCTGGCCACTCTTGAAGGGACGGTACTGCTCGGGGTGCATAGCCAGCTCGAAGAGTTCCTCGTTGTCCTGACCATAATCCCAACCGTTCTCATCCATCTCCTTCTTGAAGCCTTCGAGGGCGTTGGGAATGAGTGTATGCGGGTCGGCAGTGGTAAACTCGCGGCCCTGCTTCTTGGCCAGTTCGATGAATTCTGGGTCGATGGCGCCAGGCACCTTGCCGCTCTTGCCGAGGATCATGCCCCAGATGGCATCGTCCATCATGACGTAGCGGCCCTTGCCCTGTTCGATGGTCAGCAGGTTCATCAGCGCAATGTTCTTGGTATATTGTGAGAACGGTGTCACCAATGGGGGATAACCCACCTTCGGCCAGACATACTCCACCTCGTTGAAGAGTTTCACCAGCATGTCGTCCATCGACAGTGTAGGCTCGCCCTTTTTCTCACGCAACTTGTTGATCATGCCTTGAATCGGTCCCAGGTCGGCCATCATCGAGCCCATCATGCCACCGGGCAGTCCACTGCCCAACAGCAGACTCGACATGTGCTTGTTGGCAGGATTAATGAAGTATCCCAGCCAGTCTTCGATGAATTCCTGTGTGAGGCTGCGAGCCTGCATATAGGCATTCATGTTGATGTCAGCCACCTCGAAACCTTCATTCTTCAGCATCGACTGCACGCTGATGATGTCCGGATGTACCTTACCCCAGCTGAGCGGCTCAATGGCGGTGTCAATGATGTCAGCTCCGTTGTTGCAGACCTCCAGGATAGAAGCCATCGACAGGCCCGGTCCGGAGTGTCCGTGATATTGGATGATGATATCGGGGTGCTTGGTCTTGATAGCCTTTGTCAGCGCTCCTAACAGGGCAGGCTGACCGATACCGGCCATATCCTTCAGACAGATTTCCTCGGCACCGGCTGCTATCACCTCGTCGGCAATGGCACTATAGTATTCCACCGTATGCACAGGACTGGTGGTAATACACAGGGTAGCCTGGGGAATCATGCCTGCCTCCTTGGCCCACTTGATGCTAGGAATGATGTTTCGCGTATCGTTCAGACCACAGAAGATGCGGGGAATGTCCACACCCTGGGCTTTCTTCACCTTATACATTAACTGTCGCACATCATCGGGTACGGGGTACATACGCAGAGCGTTCAGACCACGGTCCAGCATGTGCGTCTGGATGCCTGCCTCGTTGAACGGTTTACAGAAGGCACGTACGGCCAGGTTGGGGTTTTCGCCAGCCATCAGGTTTACCTGCTCGAAGGCACCGCCGTTGGTCTCCACACGGCTAAAACATCCCATATCGATAATTACCGGAGCGATGCGCTCCAACTGGTCCTTACGGGGTTGAAACTTGCCCGACGACTGCCACATATCGCGGTAGACAAGGCTAAACTTAATCTTCTTTTTCATACAATCAGTGATAAGGTTCGTTTTAAAACTTTCTGCAAAGGTACAAAATAATTGATAATTGACAATTGATAATTGAAATTTATTTCATATCTTTGCAGAAAATTTCAAAATCGCAATGAAAAAAGCACTCTTCCTCCTCACCATAGCAGCTGTGCTGACAGGGGCCTGCGGACAGCACAGGCAACCTGCCGAGACGGAACACGAACACAGCGTGGGAGCACTGACGGTAGACAAGAACCACCCTGGCGACTCGTCGCTGTATGGACTGGCATGCGACGGCTGCACAGACTCGGTACTGGTCTTCTTAGACTACCAGAGCGGCACCCTGGACACCTTCGACATCATCGAGGCCAACCACGAACACCGCATCTATGGGCGTCCGCACATTGGCGACGAGATGGCCGTCATCCTGAATCCCGAAGACCATGAGGAAGCTCTCATGGTCATCAATATGGAGAATCTGCGCAGCATGTGGTGCTACATGGTCACTCCCACCCTGCGCCAACTGGACCAGATGCCCAAGCGCATGCGGCGCCGTATGATGGAACGCGTGCCCGACTCCATCAAGCGACTGATGATGGCACCACGGGAATACTCGCTGCGACTGAAGCGCGACAACACGGTGATGGCGCGCGGCGGACAGTTCCGCCAGACGACGACGGACGACATGTCGCCCGTGGAGTACCCACCCATCAAGCGCTATACCGATTGGCACCTGTACAATGGGCGCATCGTTCTGAAGGCCGATACCATCAGCGGTTTCAGCAAGGAGGGCGACAAGCCTTCCATCGACACGGCCGACATTGAGATGCTGACGATGGATACCCTGATTCTGCGCTTCAACGACCATACGCAGCACTACTATCGCAAGACGGAAACGGAAACAGAAAATTAACAACCGAAAAACAACAAAAATTTAAGTACAATGAAGAAACTAATGATGATTGCCGTCGCCATGATGGCTGCAATGAATGCCTGCGCCCAGATTGAAGAGGGCGAGTGGTACGTGACTCCGAAAGCAGGTTTCAGCGTTGCCGACCTGACAGGCAAGCTGTATGACCCCTCTAAAGCCGAGGGAACTTACGACGCCACGTTGCGTCCCCTGTTTGGCTTTACGGCCGGTGTAGACTTCATGTATGCCTGCAACGACAACTTAGGAGTATCATTCGGACTCGGTTATACCCGTCAAGGTGCCAAGACCAAGGACGATTTGTTCCGTGTGTCTATGGACTACATCAACGTACCCCTGACGCTGAACTACTATCCCTTCGCCAAGGTCGGACTGGCTCTGAAGGCCGGTATTCAGGTAGGCTTCATCATGCACAAGAAAATGAAAGTTAACGGTTTCGAATACAATAGCGAATTTGAGCGCACAGGCAGAACCGTTATTTACACTCGCACCGGACGTCCGGTAGTCTTTAACAGGTACGTGGAGTCCGAGTGGTCGAGGAACTTCAATAAGGTCGACTGCTCCATTCCTCTGGCTATCAGCTATGAGCTGTTCAATTTCCAGCTGGAGGCTCGTTACAACCTCGGTCTGGTAAAGGTCATGAAGGACGACGACGAGGCCAGCAAGAACCGCGTTTGGCAGTTCACGCTGGGTTACAAGTTCGACCTGGGCGAGTAATCTCGTTTTATCAAAAGACATGCGCACAGGGGCTTTCCCTCTGTGCGCATTTAACTGCTTTAGTGTTCTCTCCGCTTTTTTTATGTTTTTATTCAAATTCTTCAGAATTCATTCTTATTCCTACATTTTTTGTTGTACCTTTGCAGGCGTTTTTGAGAGCATACAATATTGTAATATAAAGATTTTATGAATTTTGCTTTGTTAATCACCGTTATAGTGACGGCCTTGACATTGGTGGTAGCGGCTTACACGATAGCCAAGCTGATAGGGCCAAGGTCATATGCGAAGGTGAAAGGTGAACCGTATGAGAGTGGAATACCCACGCGAGGCAGTTCGTGGCTGCCCGTGTCGGTGGGGTTCTATCTCTTTGCCATCTTGTTTCTCATGTTTGATATAGAGACCGTGTTTCTGTATCCATGGGCAGTAGTAGTGAAGGAGTTCGGCACAATGGCTTTGCTGAGCATCGGTTTCTTCATGGTAGTATTGGTGTTAGGCCTGGCATATGCTTGGCGGAAAGGAGACTTAGAGTGGAAGTAAAGAGACCTCACATCAAGAGTATTCCCTACGAGGAGTGGAATGACAACGACTCTCTGGAGAGAATTGTTGACGAACTCCATGAGGGTGGCGTCAACGTGGTGACAGGTTCTTTGGACCAACTCATCAACTGGGGACGCAGCAATTCGCTTTGGTCGCTGACATTTGCCACCTCGTGCTGTGGTATCGAGTTCATGGCCTGTGGTTGTGCCCGTTACGATTTTGCCCGTTTCGGTTTCGAGGTGACGCGTAACTCACCACGTCAGGCTGACCTGATTATGTGTGCTGGTACCATCACCCACAAGATGGCTCCGGCACTGAAGCGTCTGTATGACGAGATGGCTGAACCCAAGTACGTCATTGCCGTGGGTGGCTGTGCCATCAGTGGCGGTCCTTTTAAGTCAAGCTACCATGTAGTAAAAGGTATCGAGGAAATCGTGCCCGTCGATGTGTTCATTCCTGGCTGTCCTCCGCGTCCTGAGGCCATCATGTATGGCATGATGCAGTTGCAGCGCAAGGTGAAGATTGAGAAATTCTTTGGTGGTGCCAACCACAAGCAGACCAAGGAAGAGGCTGAGTTGGGCGTGTCAAACGAAGAGCTGACGTTCCGCAATAAGCTGGGCGACCATCGTCGTGAGACTATTGTCGTGACTGACGTACCCAAGGATTTTACCGAAGAGCTAAAGGCTAACAGCCAGCAGCCAACAGCTAATAAAGAGGAGCAGAAAGCATGAAATTAGACTTCTTAGAATTTGAGTTTGACAAGTTCCAGCAGGGGATGCAGGAACTGAAGGATAAGAACCACTACGACTATCTGGTCACTATCGTAGGCGAGGACTTCCCTGACGAGGGATTGGACGGAAAGGGCGGACTGGGCTGCGTCTATATTCTGGAGAATACGGAGAGCCACAAGCGTTGTGCCGTCAAGATGATGGCAAGAACGCAGGTCAGCGACAACGGCATGCAGGGCAGTGGCGTCAGCGATATGGAGGGGCAGCAGTTGGCCTATCTGCCTACTGTCAGCAACATATGGCGCGTAGCCGACCTGCTTGAGCGTGAGGTTTACGACTTCTATGGCATCGTGTTCCTGGGTCATCCCGACATGCGACGTCTGTTCCTGCGCAACGACTTCAAGGGCTATCCCTTCCGCAAGGACTGGCAGTTCACCGACAAATACACGCTGGAGGACGACCGTGAGCCCGATTACGGCTTGGAATACTATCTTGACAAGGATGGCTATCTGCAGTCGAAGCAAAACCCGCTCTTCGGTGCCGATGACTACGTCATCAACATCGGTCCTCAGCATCCCGCCACACATGGCGTGCTGCGCCTGCAGACTGTGCTGGACGGCGAGACTGTGAAACGCGTCTATCCACATTTGGGCTATATCCATCGTGCCATCGAGAAGATGTGGGAGAGTATGACCTATCCACAGACGCTGGCACTGACCGACCGTCTGAACTATTTGGGTGCTATGCAGCATCGCCATGCATTGGTAGGTGTTATCGAGGAGGCCACGGGTGTTGAGCTGACGGAGCGCATCAAATATATACGTACCATCATGGATGAGTTGCAACGTCTGGACTCACACCTGCTTTATACCTCTTGTGTGGCACAGGACCTGGGTGCGCTTACCGGCATGCTCTATGGCATGCGTGACCGTGAACACGTGCTGAACGTCATGGAGGAGACTACTGGTGGCCGACTGATTCAGAACTACTACCGTATAGGCGGTCTTCAGGCCGACATCGATCCTAACTTCGTGAAGAACGTGAAGGATTTGGTGAAGTATCTGCGTCCCACCATTCAGGAGTATATGGATGTATTTGGCGACAATGTCATCACCCACAACCGTCTGGAGAAGTGTGGCACAATGTCACTGGAGGACTGCATCAACTATGCTGTCACAGGTCCTGCCGGACGTGCTTCTGGATGGAAGAACGACGTGCGCAAGAACCACCCGTATGACATGTACGATAAGGTGGAATGGGAGCAGTGCACGCTGAGTGGCTGTGACTCTATGGACCGCTACCTTGTTCATATCAATGAGATGTACCAGAGCCTGAACATCATCGAACAACTCATTGACAATATTCCTGAGGGTGACTTCTATGTGAAGCAGAAGCCTATCATCAAGTGTCCGGAGGGACAGTGGTACTATTCTGTAGAAGGCGTGGCTGGTGAGTTTGGCGTTTATCTCGACTCTCGTGGCGACAAGAGTCCCTATCGCATGAAGATGCGCCCGATGGGACTCTCGCTGGTTGGCGCTTTCGACCCGATGCTGCGTGGTCAGAAGATAGCCGACCTGATAGCCACCTGTGCAGCTATTGACGTTGTAATTCCTGATATTGACAGATAATTATGTTTGATTTTAGTATATTTACACAATGGTTTGACCAACTGCTTAGGACCACAATAGGTTGCCCTGACTGGTTGGCAATAGTGATTGAGTGTGTACTGGTGGGTGTTGGAATCTTGGTAGGATATGCGCTGATAGCCATCGTACTGATATTCATGGAGCGTAAGGTGTGTGCCTATTTCCAGTGCCGTCTGGGGCCGATGCGTGTAGGCTACTGGGGCGTGTTGCAGGTCTTTGCCGACGTGCTGAAGATGCTCATCAAGGAGATTTTCTTCGTTGACCGTGCCGACAAGCTGCTCTATGCCATAGCTCCCATGCTGGTCATTATCGGTTCAGTGGGTGCCTTCTCGTTCCTGCCATGGAACAACGGTGCTACGGTGCTTGACTTCAATGTCGGCGTGTTCCTGCTCACCGCTATTTCTTCTATCGGTGTTGTAGGCATCTTCCTGGCCGGTTGGGGCTCCAACAACAAATATTCTGTGGTTTCCGCCATGCGTGGTGCCGTGCAGATGATTTCCTATGAAATGTCGCTCTGCCTCTGTCTGATTACCGCTGTCATCCTGACTGGTACCATGCAGATGAGCGGTATTGTTGAGGCACAGACAGGTCCTTGGAAGTGGCTCATCTTTCAGGGGCATATCCCTGCCATCATCGCCTTCTTCGTGTTCCTCATTGCCGGTAATGCCGAGGCCAACCGTGGCCCGTTCGACATGGCTGAGGCTGAGAGTGAGCTGACGGCAGGTCACCATACGGAGTATTCAGGCATGGGCTTCGGCTTCTTCTATCTTGCTGAGTTCCTCAACCTGTTCATCATTGCCGGTATTGCCGCTACGGTATTCCTCGGCGGCTGGGCTCCCGTCAATATTGGCATCGAGGCTTTCGACAGCTTGATGAACTACATACCGGGCATTGTCTGGTTTATGGGTAAGACCTTCTTCCTGGTTTGGATCCTGATGTGGGTCAAGTGGACGTTCCCCCGTCTGCGTATCGACCAGATTCTGAAGCTGGAGTGGAAATACCTGATGCCATTGGCACTCATCAATCTGGTTATTATGACCGTAGTGGTGGCTCTTGGCCTATATATTAAATAAGGTGTAGCAATGGAAGATAATAAAACATATTTTGGAGAAATCAAGCATGGCTTGAAGACTCTGGCCATTGGTATGAAGACTACCTGGAAGGAATACTTCAAGGATTTCTTCACCAATAAGTCAACAGAGCAGTACCCCGAGAATCGCAAGACCACCCTGCACGTGGCTCAGCGCCATCGCGGCCGTCTGGTCTTCAAGCGTAATGAGGATGGTTCGTACAAGTGTACGGCTTGCACGCTGTGTGAGAAGTCTTGCCCTAACGGAACCATCAAAATCCTGAGCCACATGGCTGAGGACCCCGAGACAGGAAAGAAGAAGAAGGTGCTCGACGACTATCAGTACGACCTGGGTGACTGCATGTTCTGCCAGCTCTGTACCAACGCCTGCAACTTCGATGCCATAGAGTTTACAAACGATTTCGAGAACGCCGTGTTCGACCGCTCTCGTCTGGTGCTCCATCTTGACAAGGAGATTTACCAGGGCGGTTCGCTGCCTAACCTGCAGAATGGTGGCGCAGCGTGGGAAGTCGGTAAGTTTAATACTAAAACGAAGTAACGCGTTATGGGTAATACTATCATGTTTGTCATTCTTGCCGTGGTTATCCTCGCATCAGCCTTGCTGTGCGTTACCACAACGAGAATCATGCGGGCCGCAACATTCCTGTTGTTCGTGCTCTTCGGTGTGGCAGGCATCTATTTCCTGCTCGATTACACATTCCTGGGCGCTGCTCAGATCTCAGTATATGCCGGAGGCGTTACTATGATCTATGTCTTCGCCATCCAACTGGTCAGCAAGCGCACCCTGCAGGGTCTGGAGGAACGTATCAAGTCCAGCAAGATGATTGCTGGTGGCCTGGCAGCCCTTGCCGGCCTGGTTGTGGTCAGCCTGATTCTGTTGAAGACAGGTTTCTATACCATTGCTCCCGCCAATGTGGAGGTTCCTATGAAAGAGATTGGTACGGCCCTCGTCGGTGCCGGCAAGTATCAGTATGTGCTCGCCTTTGAGTTCATTTCGCTGTTCCTGCTGGCCTGCATCATCGGTGGTCTGGTTGTTGCACGTAAAGAAAAGAAGGAGGAGTAAGTCATGATTCCAGTAGAATGTTATTTCGCGCTAAGCGCCCTGTTGTTTTTCATCGGCGTATATGGCTTTGTGACGCGTCGCAACCTCATTGCCATGCTCATCTCTGTCGAGCTGGTGCTCAACGCCGTCGACATCAATTTCGCCGCCATCAACCGTCTGCTCTATCCCAACGGCATGGAGGGTATGTTCATGACCCTCTTCGTCATTGGCGTGGCAGCTGCAGAGTCGGCTGTGGCTATTGCTATCCTCATCAATGTCTACCGCAACTTCCACAGCGATAGCGTTGACAGTATTAAGAATTTGAAATGGTAAATGGTTATGGATACAATTTATAGTTATTCATTTCTGATTCTTCTGCTACCTGCGCTGTCCTTTGTGATTCTTGCGCTGGCTGGCATGAAGATGTCGCATAAGACGGCTGGTCTTATCGGCACCACGTCACTGGGACTGGTCACCGTGCTCTCTTACCTGACGGCTTTTAGCTATTTCGGTGCTGACCGTCTGGCTGATGGCACGTACGCCACCATCGTTCCCTATAACTTCACCTGGCTGCCCTTGGGCAATCTGCATTTCGACATGGGTATCCTGCTGGATCCCATCTCGGTGATGATGCTCATTGTCATCTCCACCGTCTCGCTGATGGTCCACATCTATTCCTTCGGCTACATGCACGGCGAAAAGGGCTTCCAGCGCTACTATGCCTTCCTGAGCCTCTTCACCATGTCCATGCTCGGACTTGTTGTTGCCACCAACATCTTCCAGATGTACACTTTCTGGGAACTCGTGGGTGTCAGCTCCTATCTGCTGATTGGATTCTACTATCGGTTGAAGCCCGCCATCGCAGCCTCTAAGAAGGCCTTCATCGTGACGCGTTTTGCCGATATGTTCTTCCTCATCGGCATCTTGCTGTTTGGCTACTATACCGATTCCTTCAGCTTCTCCTTTGCTGGCAACATTGTGATGGGCGATGGCGCTACCCCGTTCATTACCGGCAATGCTGCCAAGGCTATGGCCACTGGTGCTTTCATCCTGCCTACCGCTCTGGTGCTGATGTTCATTGGTGGTGCTGGTAAGTCGGCCATGTTCCCACTGCACATCTGGCTGCCCGATGCCATGGAGGGTCCGACGCCTGTGTCTGCACTTATCCACGCTGCTACGATGGTGGTAGCCGGTGTGTTCCAGATAGCCCGTATGTTCCCCCTCTGGGTTGAGTACGCTCAGCCTCAGATGAGCATCGTCGTCTGGGTCGGTGTGTTCACCGCTTTCTATGCTGCTGCCGTGGCTTGTGCCCAGAGCGACATCAAGCGTGTGCTGGCCTTCTCAACCATATCGCAGATTGCCTTCATGATGGTGGCACTGGGCTGTTCGCTGCCAGGCCATCATGGCGTGCTCGACAATCATGCCCAACTGGGCTTCATGGCCGGTATGTTCCACCTGTTCACTCACGCCATGTTCAAGGCATGTCTGTTCCTCGGTGCCGGTTGCATCATCCATGCCGTACACTCTAACGAGATGTCAATGATGGGTGGTCTGCGCAAGTATATGCCTGTCACCAACGTCACCTTCCTCATCAGCTGTCTTGCCATCGCAGGTATTCCTTTCTTCTCCGGCTTCAGTTCGAAGGATGAGATTATCACAGCCTGCTTTGCCTACAGTCCTGTGGTAGGTTGGATTATGACAGGAATTGCCGCCATGACAGCCTTCTACATGTTCCGCCTGTATTACGGCATCTTCTGGGGTACTGAAAATGTTGCGGCTCACGAGCAACATACTCCCCATGAGGCTCCTGCTACGATGACTATTCCTCTTATTGTGCTCTGCGTCATCACGATGGGTGTAGGTATCTATTCCACTATTGCCGGTTTTGCAGGCTGGGGTGGTTCTTTCGGCCAGTTTGTCAGCGCCGAGGGTACCAACTACACTATCCACTTCAACACGAAGATAGCTGCTACCTCTACGATTATTGCCATTCTGAGCATCTGTCTGGCAACCTATATCTATAAGGGTGAGAGCCAGCCCATTGCCGACCGCCTGTACAAGACGTTCCCCAAGTTGCACCGTGCAGCCTATAAGCGTTTCTATCAGGACGAGATTTGGCAGTATGTCACACATCGCATCATCTTCCGTTGTGTCTCTACGCCCATAGCTTGGTTTGACCGCCAC
>OCTW011608176.1_pt1 | contig 18850 bp, 18 predicted proteins | sample 1539671 | NCBI WGS metagenome assembly OCTW01 (sample SAMN02144230, study PRJEB22623) | gut metagenome | biome: sheep rumen | host: Ovis aries | place: New Zealand
CCAAAAATTAAACCTTAACATAACAATTATACATGTAAAATGTTACGAATATGTGTCCTAATTATTAGCTAAAATAAACTCCACAAACTCATCCTCAGGAACAGGCTTTGAGAAATAATACCCCTGAATATAGTCACAACCAATTCTCTTGAGATAATCGTATTGTTCTTTGGTCTCAACGCCTTCCGCTACAACCTTAGAATCCATAGAATGAACTACATTCTGCAACTTCTCGAACACATTCTTAAGCCTCTCTTCGCTAGAAGAATATTGTGTCATCTCCTTGTCGAATTTGACGATTCTAAAATCAGAAGTAACCATCCTCTCTATATTAGCATACCCTGTTCCAAAATCATCTAATGCCAGAGCAAATCCTTTTTCACCAAGTTCCTCAAGATTCCTCTTGAATACTGTAGGCGAATAATTAGACGCTGTCTCAGTAACTTCAAGACACAGGTATGCGGAATCTATGTTATATTTGCCAACTATCCTCTCAACATTTTCAATAAAATCCTTCTGCAAACACTGAATCACAGAAAGGTTAAGCTCAATGTATCGAAGTCCCAGCTTCTCCATATCATTCTCTGATATGAACTTGCAAACAGTCTCAAGGACATAATCACCAATAGCTACAATAGTTCCATTATTCTCCGCAATTGGAATAAATTCTGCCGGTGATATCGGTCCAAGTTCAGGATCAGTAAGTCTCACAAGGGCTTCTGCAGTAACAAAAGTGTCATCCTCAAGCGAACGTATGGGCTGATAGTATACTTCAAATGAGTTGTTCTTTAGCCCACGTTCTATTGCATTTTCAACAAGTTTAACCCTAATATGCTCATGAATATGAAGATCCTCAATATCAATTATGCCACCGACACTTCTCTCCATTCGATTAAAATGACGAACAAGGGCTGTCATATTCTCCGCATCGTCTGTATCATTTGGGTAATCAATATGAGTCATTAATATATCACATGAAATATCGAGCCCTTCCACTTCCCAACTATTGCTAAGTTCATTATATAGCTTATCTATCAGCTCTCCTGTCTTATCAACATTAAGATTAAGAATGGCTATTGTTGATTCACTGATTCTAAAACATCTTCCCAGCTGGAATTGATGGCCGACGTAGGATGCAATATTCTTAGACAACGCATTTGTATTAGCATTTCCAAAGGTATCTGATAACGCATCAAAATTAGTCATCTTCATTAAGATCAACGAAAATGGATAATTATTTCTAATCATCTTGGTTCCTACTTCAATAAGGTACTCCTTACCAACAAGATTAGTATCCTCCTCAATTGAAGCTCGACCATGTTCTTCAAAGAAATACATAACAAATGCGGACATGGAAAGGGTAAAACTTCTCACTATAATATCAGGCCACAAGAGCTGACATCCAATCGTCGCTATATTAACGATTGACACAAGACCAATCATAATTACAAAAGACCTGCTTAGAATATGCCTCTTCCTTATTGTATAGACAATCGCCCATATAAAATATAATACCGGAACAAGGTTGGTAAGAAAATACAATGGTCCTCTTACATATCCAGTCTCTACAGAATAATAAAAAGCCGTAGTGTAAAACGGTGTGATAACAACAAGTAATACACAAATAGCAAGCGGAACAAACAAAAGTATCTTTCTTATCAATGAACGTGTATGACTCATCTCAACCTGTGAAACTACATACATCAAAAACAGGAACGTTACTATTGCGTGAGCTATAAAGAATAGCACATTAACTATATAAACAACCGTAGCGTTCATTCTATATTCTATAACATATGTTCTCAAAATATCTAATATTGGTACTGCGCACGCTGCAACTGTCAAATAGCATAATATTTTAAATTTCAAATCCATAATATGCTTTGTAGATACTACCATCGCTATTAACATAACGAAAGCAATAATACTCGCAACGTCAAAAAAATAAACTAGAATCATGTTCCTCTCCCCGAGATTTCACAATAGTACAGAGTAATTATACCAAAAACTTCACAAAAAAAACACATTTAATTTATATTAATTAAATGTGTGTAAAATTCCAATACAATATTCATTAATATTGCACAAAACATAGGAACTATCTACTATCCAGACCATCAGTTTCATATCCAAGATATTTCAATAAATTAACGCAGGCGTATCGCACATCTTCATAGGTAGATACGAAGTCCCCTGTATACCAGGGATCTGCTATGCTTCGACCGGTCTTCGTCGGGATATCAAGCATTAACTTAATCTTGTCTTCAACGTCGGCACCGGTTATCCTTGTGACATTTCTTATGTTGGCTGAGTCGGCACAGAGAAGATAATCGTACCTGTCATAGTCGGACTTCGTAATCTGTCTCGCCCTCTTGCCACTGTAATTAGTATAGGGCGTATTTCCAATCCCGTGCTTTCTAAGCATCTCCTTAGCCGGCGGATAGATGGGATTACCCTGCCCACCCCAGATTTCTTCAGAGCTGGTGGCCACGGACTCAATGAGAAAGTCATCCTTAATATTAAGTTTTTCTACCATATCTTTTAATACAAATTCCGCCATCGGCGAACGACAGATGTTGCCATGGCAGATGAATAGCACCTTAATCATTGTTATTTTCTCTTGGGTTGTGTTGGTTTGTGATGGGTTGTCTAGATTTATCTTAGTTTCTGGCTAGGGTTGTGTTGGGTCTTGTAACAGATTCTTGTAATTATAATAACTCTTGTAAGGTTGTCTGTCGATATGTTTTGGGATTTGTGATGTTATGGGTGGACCTGAGGAATTTTACAGACCAATTTGCTGATTTACTTAGTTTACTCCGTAGTTTTCCGGTATGAATCAGACTTTGTGGCAGGTGGCTTACGGAGTAAATGGCATATTTGCCTAGGTTACTCCGTAGTTCAACGTCATAGTCTCTAATTCAGCTGACATAATCTACGGAGCAAAGACCACTTTTATGGCATTTACTCTGTAATCTCCTATTCTCAGCATGCTTGCACAGGGATAATACTACGGAGCTAAAGCTACAAATCTTCCTTTTACTCCGTAATATTCATTCCTGAATAATCCTACATAGTTATATCTTAACCTTTCTAATAGTCCCAAACAAAAAAGTTGACAACACTAGGTTATCAACAGGACCGTCTCCCTGTCATTCTTTCGCACCGCTTGACGCGGCAAAGGGGTTGACATCTCTTATTTTTATTCGTGTTAGTTAGTCAGGGCAAAACATCTACTATGCTCTTTAACCACAACTATAATTCATCTAATTGCTTTTGAAATTCCGGCAAAACATCAAAAATAATATCACATATAATAGACCAATTAGTATCTTCATAATCATGCACTAGTCTATGTCTCAATCCTGATATTTTTGCCCATGGTATATTATCATGTTCGCTTCTAAATTCATCGCTCAAATAATATGCATGTTCACCAATATTATATAATGGAGTAGTCAAAGTCCACTGTACTGTTTCATCTGAATCTATAATATCTCTTGTAATATTCTTATCATTAACATACTCTAATATCTTTCTTGTATACGTTTTTATTCTATCAACTCTTTCCATGTCTGAATACTTCATGCAATTTCTACCCCTTCACTAATAATAGTATTATAAAAAGCTGATGTATGATTAATCTCTCTTTCTTCGTATACATCTACCTTTTTTTGAGAAAGACGGTTAAGCTCATCTGCTATACAAAATACATCCGTTGGGTCAAAAGCATCTCCTCCAATAACAAGAACATCAATATCGGAATCCTTGTCTGCTTCATTCCTTGCATAAGAGCCAAACAAAATCACTTTACTAGCACGATATTTTTTTATAAGCGGCAGAATAATCTGCGATATCTCTTCTATTGAATATACTTTTTCACTCATAATTATCCCCTCGATAACACATATAATCTCTTTAAGATCACCCTCAATTTACATAATGTTTAACTCATTACTTTATATAATAATTATAACATCTTTTTTCGTATATGAAAAAGCAAATATCATATCATTATTCTCGTCAGAATTTTCTCGCTCACTACTAGGTGTAAATCAAGGTGTAAATGATTCTTTATAATCATGTTAAGTCTAGTATTTACTAACTGCTTCCGTCACAGCACTTTCATCCTGCCGTGGCAGATGAATAGGATTTTTATCATAGGTTTGACTCCGTTATTCTTTAATATATCTGCTTATTTCCTCACTTTCTTATATAACGCAAGAAAACTCTAACGATGATATTATTATATCATGAAAGAGTCTTCTCATTAATCTAAGATTTCCGGTTTCCTTAGATGTATTCAGTTTTGTCCTACGCCTTTGGACTTATAATATTCTTCAAACAGATTGTTTGCAGCTTCCTGTGTCTGTTGACTAATTGATGGAAGACCTCCCAGTTTTTCAGCTGCCTGATTAATACCTTTATTCATGGCTTCTTGCATCTTCTTCATTTTCTCAACATCATCGCCGGCAAGTGCACTTGCAAAATCGAAAAGTCTCTGAGATGTCTGCTTAACACCCCAATAGCCGTCTTCTGAAATGGATTCCTGAGCCTTTCTCCTAGCTTCCTCTGTTACTGTGCCACCAAACGCAGAAAAGCCATCAGCTGTCTTTTGCTTGCCAGCCTGAGTATTCATCATTTCCCTTACCATATTGATAAGAGACTGTCTGTTATCAGCTTCTGCTTTCTTCATCTGCTCCACTATGGCCGCTCTGTCTGTTGAAGACTTTTTGTTTATCTCATAAGTCGCCTTATTAGATGATACATTAGCTGACTTCTCATAAACTACTGCTGTGTCGCTTGTCTTGCCTGTTGTATTAGCATTTTCTTGTTTTACTTCTTCTTTTGTATTATTTACCTTTGAAACGTCATAATATTTATTTACATTAGAATTATATCCATTTATCTCTATACTCATTGTAATTCCTCCTCTCTATATCTGGCCATACAACTGCGATACAATATCCGATGTATTTGTATAAGAGCCTGTAGCCGAATAGCCACTTGTTGAATTATTCTGTGTCGTCGAGTAATAGTTAACAAGTCTTGCATTTGTCTCTATTGAGGAAGCATAGCTTGTCAGGTTGGTCTTAATCTTGTCATCCGCTGCATTGTCGAACACAGACTTATTAAGAGAAAGCTTTCCCTCACTTGTAACTGTTACTCCTACCTCGGCTAAGGATTTCGTATACTGAGCCGTCTTCTGCAGAAGTGTTGTAAGATTAGAATTAACACCTGATACACCGCTTTTCTTGGCCGCTTCAATTGTTTTATTATAGAACTCAATGAACTTACCAAGCTCGGTCTTTACTCCATCCCTGTTAAATACTGCATCACCAGCATTATTTTTTGTAGTATACAAATCAGTCCCCTTGAGACTTTCTATACTTTCCATAAGGCTCTTTGAATTAGAAACTGTTGCAACAGTTGTACTACTCGAATCAATTTTCCCTGAACTAGTTGCACTATCAGCTATCCTGTTAAGCCTGCTTGCAATCTTCGAGCCATAGCTTAAAGCAGCATTTCCATCAAAGACATTCTTAACCGTATCAAGCTCTATCGTTTTAAACTTCTTTGCGTCAAATGCTAATGTACCATCATGGTTCATAGTTATGCCAAGCTCACCTAGTGCCTCCACACTCTCCTTTGTGGCTCCCATGGCACCTGCCACATTAGAAGTCATATTCATATTCGTCGACTTCTTGGCAGTTGTAACCGCATCGTTATAAGCACTAACATAGGACTTAAGAGCATTTTCAACCTTGCTTCTTGCGTCAAGTCCATTCTCCGTATCCTTATACGTATTCTCGCTTTGTAATGTTCCAAGGGCATTTTTAAATGTTGATACTGATGTAGACAACTTAGAATTAGCCGCACTTACTTCCTTCGATTCCTTCGGATTACGCCTTTCCTCGATAATCTCGTCAAGCACATTCTTAGACCTAGAAGAACTACTTCCACGTGATATGGAAGAGCTTTGTTCTCCGTAATAAGATTTCATTAATTTTCCATAGCTACCACTTCGTATGGCGCTATAGTCACCTAGCATTCCTGCTAGTCCGCTCGTGTTACCGAACATAGAATTACTGTCCATCCAACTCATACTTTAACCTCCTTGTTATATAGTGGAACTCCGTTTCCTCACAAAAGTGTCCTTTTGTACTATTATTATCGCCCCTAAATCCCACTATGAAAAGGTGTATGTAGTGAATAGCCCTGATATTGATGTGAATGGTATATAACTACTCAGGTAGCATTAGCATTGCTGTAAGAATCACTATATCATTGTCTTGCTCGAGCTTAATTGTTCCATAGTATTTCTCTGTAATTCTTCTCATATTAAGAATGCCAAAGCCATGTCTTTTTGTGTCACTTTTTGTAGTCACAGGAAGATTCGTCTGGGAGTCATAGACTAGCTTTCCTGCATATGTATTTTTTACTTGTATAAGATATGCGTTATTGTTCGTCCATGCACTAACCTCTATCTTCGGGTTGTCACTACTTAACGCTGCTCGAATAGCATTTGACAAAGCATTGCTTAGTATAATCCCTATATCTATTGATTCGACCTTAGCGCTTTCAGGATAATGAAAATGCGATATAAACTCTACCCCTGCATCCTCAGCTTCCCGCATCTTCTCAGAGATTACAATATCAGTAACCGGGTTACCTGTTTTTGCACTTATCTTAAGATTGGGAAATCCATCTTGCCATTCATTAAGATATTCAATAGCTTTGTCGTTTTCAGACTGTTCAAGGAGATTGCCAAGTATCATAATATGATTGTTAACATCGTGCCTTATACCTCTAATATCAGAATACACATTTTCCATAGAATGCACATGCTCCGATAATTCCTCCACCTGCTTAGATACAAGAGCATTCTGCATTGCTTCCTCCTCCTGTCTCTTAATCTCCTGATAGGAATACACAACAGTAATGGATGCAAGAAATGCAACAATTCCAAAAATTGCACGAACCACATCATAAACTGGATAACTACTTCTTATGTACTCGCCAAGAGCCTTCGCATATGCATCTGACAGGAAAGAACAAATCCAATACCCAATAATAATTGCAACATAGGGAGATACTATAAGTGAAAGCTCGCGCCACTGCATTTGCTCTCCTTTTCTCTTGTATATTTTCTCGAAAACAAACATTTCCAGGAACAAAATAACATTTTCAATGAGAAGGAGTAAAACCAAAGCAACAATAAAAAGTACAAACTGATTGTTCAAGTCACTCTCTTCTTGTAAATATGTAAAGTTGCTGATTAACGTCCATGGAAGAGCCGATACCGCATCAGATATCCAGCAAAACATATATACCGTTACTGACAAGAATATCTTCTGCGGAACATTTGTCCTGTCCAATAAAACGGACACTGTGCACAGTATGGCAACTCCTATTAAATATGCCACGTCTCCGGGCATTGCTACTGGCATGACATATAGAACCGACATAGTGGCGAAGAATACTGTCCCTAGTATAATGGCTGACATCCTTTTTACTACAAACGGGGTATAGAATCTCGCCACTAAAGCTCCACTAATTAGAAGCCCGATGATAACAGATATTGTGTTTGCAATTCCCCACATTTCATCCATACTCATTTGCCCATCCCCCTACGACTGTATTCCATATACGCATTTAGAAAGTCATCATATAGCCTTCTTGATATTGACAACTCATCTCCGTTAATCATTCTAAGAGTTGTCCTGTCATATCGCGCTACATACCTCATGTTCACGAGATACGACCTGTGTATTCGAAAGAAGTCTTCGCCCACAAGCTTCTCTAGGGCAGACAGCTGACCATAGTATTCTATATTCTCTTTTTTCATATGTAGGATTGTTTTGCGATTATATACTTCCGCATATATTAGCGATGATAGATCGACACGAATGTGAGATGTACCTGACTGAATATTGATATAATTGTTCTTATCGATTGGGGTACTCTTTCGACGAGATAGTTCCTTGATAGCATTATCAAGAACGCTCTTAAGCTTATTGTCCTCTACTGGCTTGACTAAGAAATGAAAGGGTTGAACATCAAAAGAATTAAAGACCTCCTCTTCTTCTCCCGTAATAAATATTATTATATTATAAAAGTTACGATTACGAAGCTCCTTCGCAGTTTCTATTCCGCTTATGTCTGGCATCTTGATATCAAGAAGTAGAATGTCCGGAAAAGATTTTTCTTCAAGAAGTTCTTTGCCGGATGTATAAGATATAATCTCAACATCCGGAAAGAATTTCTTAACCTTACTATTTAGCATTTCACATATTTTTACTTCATCATCACATATTGCAATTCGCATAACATTCTCCCAAAAAGTATACTTTAATAATATATCGTATATAATACTATACTTTGGAAGTTTATTGATGTGAATGGTTGATTTTTTGATGTGAGTGGTAAGCTTCTCAAATAAATTTAGATTAATTGTTCTTATATTTTTCAAGTTCAGCCTGAAGTTGTTCAATTAAAGAATCTTTTTGAGAAATCATATCATCCTTCTGAGATAATTGTTTCTCTAAATTGTCAATCTTATTCTGAACATACTGTTTATGGAAGATAGCATCTCTTCTCGCTTCTTCCAATTGATTCTCTAAAGCTTCCATCTTGTTTTGAACATATTGTTCATGAAAGATGGCTTCTCTTCTTGCTTCGCACATCATTCTTACGGTCTCATCAGAATTCTGCTCGTATATGGAATTGGCTGCATCTGAATATACCTTGTCTTTCTCTGCAATCATCTTCAATTCCTCCCATGTAGTAGCCTTAAATAGCCTGGCCCATTCATCGATGTGCCATCTCTTATCCTCTTCAGTAGCTAGTTCTATCTGATTTAATGATAACACGCGCAGGCAGAAATTACTATTGTAAATTGTTCCTGTTTTAACATTTTGGAGCATATTATTACTATAGAATTCCTTCTCTTCTGGGAATAGGTCATAATCAAGAAATCCGATGTGCGTAACAGGCATGACAGAATTATAATCGTCTCCCTTCTGCAAGGTTTCAAATGTTCTACACAAATATGATAGAGACCTATTTTGCCAGTTGCCCAAGTCAGCCACCTGCATCTCAAGATTGATAATTGAATTGTCATTGAGTTTGACTTTTATGTCTAGTATATAGTCTTTGTCTTCAATGTGTTTACCTAATTCGATTGGATTAGCAATCTTCACAGAATCAATTGTATCCAAAGGAACATGCATCATAGAACTGATTATTCCTTTTAATACATTATTGTTTGACTGGAGTACCATGCGAAACATATAGTCATTAGTCATGCCATATGCTATCTTGCCTTTCGCATTTCTCCATTCCTCCTTGTTTAATTGTAATTTTGTTGTCATAAATACCTCCATATTTATGACATGGTAGAAGTGGAATTAAGAATAAGTATAACACAAACACATACGAACAAATTATTAACTTTTTATTAATTTTGTATATAGTACATATGTACGTTATGTACTACTTACCCCTAACCTTTACAGTGCGTTTGCCTCCATATACTGTCTATGTTGTTCAAGCATCTTCTCACGGTAGTTTTCTTGAATCTCTTTTCTTTCCATGCGATGCTTCTCAATTTGTTCTTCCATTATCTTCTTTCTAGCAGCTTTCCTGGCTCTTATAGCTTCTCTCTCGGCTCTCTTGGCACGAGCATTTGATGCCCTATTAGAAGATGAATTATTATTTAGGTCTACCATAAGAGTTCCAGACGCATTTTCATCATTATCACTAAGCGACTCACTCTTGTCACCCATTGCAAGATCTACGTGCTGAATTGTTCCTACTGTTCCTGATTCATGTAGAAATATTCCAGATGATCTAATTACTGCATCTGTGCTACCCATCCCGTTAGCAAGTGTAAATTCACTATCCTGTTCTCCAAGATATATTGCACCGACATCGGCTTCTTTGAGATTAGCAAGTACGTCATTTCCACTTTCATCCTTATACCAGACCTTTAACTTGCTAAATACTTCATCGTTCTCATCTATCCAACCATTACCATCACTATCATATTCTCGTAAATCCTTAAAACCATCACCGGATTTTGTTCCAAACAATTCGTTTCCGTCATTTATTTTCCCATCTTCATTTTTATCAAGTGCAAGAAATGCCGAGCCTCTTGTTGGCATAGATATACTATCTTCTTTTCCATCAGAATCCAAATCAAATTTGAACTTTTGATTCGATACCTTCGCAGAGTCTGTTCCAACATTTATAACAAGCGGATCAAATAAAGCATTCTGCATTGCAGGAATCTGAATGCTCATGTGTTGCATAAACTGTCTTGACATGGAAATATTGATTCCGAAATCTATTTCTCTTCCGTCATCTGTTATAGCTGTTCCCTTTGCTGAAAACGACGTGAATTCACTTTCCTGATATGTAAGAAACTGCTGCACATATCCACTACCTGTACTGAAAACACCACCACTCATAAGACGTTGAAGTACTGAACCCAACACACTATATGAAAAGTTATTAGGTTTTTCTTCTTCGTGTTGATTTGTATCTACGCCAGATGTTTTAGCGTTTGATGATACATTTCCGTAAGCGGACGAAGCAACTCCCATGAAAGTCTTATTGCTTATATTGTTTCTACCTGACTTAATCCCCATCTGTGAGTAATACCTACTTGAACTCATATCAATTTGACTACTTGCTATTCTCATATGCCTTTCCCCCTTTAACCGAAATAGTCGTACCTACTTGTTCCTTGTGAAAATATATTTCCATAAGCGTCATATCTGTTAGATATGCTTTCCGCTTGCGCGCTTGCGTTATCACTTACACGACTTGCTAAAAAGTTGGCCTTATGAGACAAATCCTCTATGTAGCCTTGAAGCGAATCCAAGTCTGCTCCCTTGAGCTTTTCTTCATCAACCGACATATATCCATTTTTATCAAATGTTATTCCCATATCGGCAAACTCATTCTTATAGTCAGAATATGCATTTTTAAGCTCAGAATAATATAGTGAGAACAAGCCGTCATTATTGCTGCTTAGACTCTTAAGAAGATCATTATAGCTTGATTCGAAAGATTTCGTTTTTTCAATAACATTTGACATGTCATTATTATTCTTTGCCTCTTCAAACAGCTTGTTATTCTTCACGTCTGTGTCAAATGTTTCAGCAATATCTATAAGATTATCTGCCGTTTTCGTAAGTTCCTTCATTTTCTTGGTATCGACAGCTGAATCTGTAAAGTAATCGTCTTCTATTTTCTTATTATCAAGAGCCTCAAGAAGTGTATTCTTTGTAGATTCTCCGGCTCTTCTCATATTGATAGGAAGCCCAGCCTTCTTTGCCATTTCATTTGTCATATTGTCAGATACTCGCATTTTATCTACTCCTTTCCAAGTACGAAGAATACTCTTTTGCAAAGTCTTCATATCTGTATTTTGAAATAGGTATCTTATCTTCATTTTGAAGAGTCACCTCGTTCTTACTGTAATTAGTAATCTTACTCATATTGACAATGTAGCTTCTGTGAATCTGATAAAAAGAATCATCTAGTTCATTAGCAATATCAGATATCTTTCCATAAGTCTCTATCTCTTCGTTTTTCGAGTGAATAATAAGCTTTCTCCCAAGACTTTCAATATAGTCAATATCCTCGTTTCGTAAAGTATATGTTACACCATTATTCTGAAATACCATTCTTCCCTCCCTAAATATAGAATGCACAGAAATCAAGAGAAGTCATCCTTGATTATCTGTGCATTCCTTTGCTTATATTATGTATTTCGGAGCAATTATTTTACTTCGTAATAGAGATGTAATGAATAGTCAATATAGTGTAATGAATGGATTATATTAGTCCTATAACAACGAATTATACTGTTTCATCAATCTTCCAATTAGTCTTTCTGCGCTTAGGCCCTGCTTGTATGTTTCGGGCATTCTGAAATACGAATCCTTAGCATTTTCAAGGATCGAAATCCAGTTCCTGCTCATTGTCCAAGCATTTCCCAAATCTGCAATTCCGCCAACAAATCCGTTATACTCAGCCTGCTTAGAATATGCCCTCATCTTATTAAATGATTTCATTCCTGTATTATCAGTCAAACCCTTATCATCCATATAAGAAGTAAGTGCAAACATTTCTATCTCTGTCGCATTCTTCGGGTCAACCTTGTTTACATGAACCTCATGGTCACCCACCTTGATTACCGGATCTGCGTCTGTTGACGAGTCAGCGTATTTCGCAATATAACCCTGACTTCCAATTGTCATTACACCTATGTTCTTGCCATTATTAGATGATGTTGAGCGAGATGTGGCATTAGTATTATTCCCTATCTTACTATTCTTCAAAGCCTTTTGATTTGCTTCTATCTTCGCATTCCATTCATCCCGTAACTCTTTCTCTGTCATCACTTTTCTTATGAAATGTGTATTATTGATATAGTCATGATACGGCTCATTAAACGCATCTCGAAGTGTCTTTCCTTCTGCCTTGAGCCTTTCAATGTCAATGTGTCCGTCAACTAATGTGTCATAATACTCGTGGAAGCCTTCTATATCAAAATCATCCTTCATGAAATCTTTCCAGAAGTTCTCTTGCGATGCAAAGGTAAGTTTCTCATCCTTATCAAAGCTATTAAGAAACTTCCTAATCTTTTCCCTGCTCTCCGGAGAATCATAAGACATTTCCCATAAATCTCTTTCCTTCGTCTCACCATTCACGTTGGAAATCTTCTTACAAGATATTCCCTCATCAGTATATAATGTTATATACTGAACATCCACAGGAACCTTCTTCCCAGTATCAGGATCAGTATATTCGTTATGACGCGATACTATAGTATTGGAAATATCTAATTCTTCCTCATTTTCTTTCATGGCATTTTCAAAAAATGAATTAATAGATTCAAACAGTTTCTGTGCGAGTCCTGCAAGCTTCGGCATGGTGTCGCCGTACTCATCTGCATACTGCTCTAACAGACCTACACGATCTCCCCTATCAAATATTCCATCAAAAAAGCTTGTATCCGTAAAGTAACTGCTTGCTATAAGATCCGCCGTTTCATCCGTCTGTCTTATATACATACAAAGAGCAGAGAATTCAGGATAATCCATTTCTTCCTTATCGAGATTATAGGGATCAAATTCTCTCTCGAACTCGTCACCATTCTCATCAATTCCTTTGATGGTGTATGTCTTGTCCGTTCCATCAGAATTGATAACAATGTCGAAAGAAAGCGATGTCTCCTTATAGGAATACATTACTTCTCCGGCTTCGTTCTTCGTTGCCTGCATTTCCTTAGTGCTGATGCTGGCAGAAATACATCTGGTGTATGATGCCATCTCGCCATAAGCTTTCGGCATCACCGGAATCCGTGTTAAAGAACCAAATTCAATCCCTGAGTTCTTCTCATTATCCGCACTCACACTGCTACCATCATCATTTTGTACCACATCGCCGTTCTTCATAAGAAATGACATCTTTTGATTGAAAAACTTTCCATTGGGATTAAAGTTTTCAACATTACAGTTTGACGTGTAATACATACTTGAACTTTGATAAGTTCCCAGTCCCGCTATTGCCATATTTTCTCCTTTCTGTGACTCATCTGTCGGTCAGAGTCACGCCACTCCCCTATACAATCTGACTTTCGTCTAATGTCATTAGTCCACAGAAAGGTCCGAGCGGCTTCTTTTTTTAATAAATAAAAAGCACCTGCATTAACTTTTCAGTTAATAACAGATGCCTTCCGTGGCTGTTTTCTTTCCAATGTATTTCTTAATACTTATTTCGGAAATATCGAAAAAATCATAATACAGATGTAATGAATCGACAAAAAAATGTAACAAACGGACTATATTCTATTCCTCTCACGAAACCACCGCATTTTTCCTTCTATATGCATCATTATCCTTTTGAGCAAGTTCAGCTTCTACCTGTCTAAGTTCCTGTTCCAACTCTTTCTTCTTTGTTTCACCCACAGAATAAAGCTGTTGCTCTAATTGTGCCTTTTTATTCTTAAGCTTTTCTATTTCTCTGTCCACATTATTTGTATCCATTGTAGTCGTTTGACTGGCTTTATCGGATAATCCTTCTGATGATACTTTGATATCCTTATCTCTCTTATCAATATCTTCCCAACAAGATAAGTTAGGCAATTCATCTCTCATTGCCCACCTAGTAATGAAAAGAGCTTCATCATTTACATTTTTATCTGTTGCTTCGGCTTCCCTTCTCTCTCTAATCTTTTCATATTCTTCAAATGCTCTCGAATCTACTCTTTGCATCTTCGAAAGAATTTCCTCACCAAAGCGACCTGATGGTACGCTTCTTAATTGCTCTTTTGTCAAAGGCTCTCTCTCAAGCTGTCTAATCGCTCCTTTAGGCATCTCTCCCCTTTTCACTTCTTCAGACATTTCAAGTCCTTTTGAAGATATTTCCACTTTTACAGCATCACCTTCGCCTAAAGAATTTGAAAGCATACTGCCTAGCTCTTCTTTCGTATTGATTCTTTCTTTAAATGTCTCTTGTAACTTGTTGTAATATTCAGCCGTCTTGTCTATTTCTATTGGATTAACGCCATTCATACTCTTATTCCTCCATATCAGCAAATAAAAATTTAAAAACCCATCTTCGCCAATTATCCTCTTACATCAAAAGTCACATCTGATAACAAGTCTAATGTTCCCGACATCTTAGTCGAAAATTGACTAATCAGGTCATCTAAATCTTTTCCACGATATTCCTCTGTAACAGAAGCTTCTTTTATTCGTTCTGCCTCATGCTTCTTCTCCAACTTCTTCTCAGCTTCTTTTTGTCTCTCTCTCTTTTCCCTGACACGTTCCAGCCATTTGTCGATATCAGAATCAGTACCTCCACCATCTGTCACTGTTAACGTTGTCATAGTAGAATACTCTTCCCCAAATTCAATAGTCACAGACTTAAGCGTTGCACCATGTGCTATAGCGGATCTCTGTGCAGCCTCAATATAATCCGGAGCTTTTGCAAGTTCCCTTTCAAGCCACGATGCTGTCTTTTCATCAGACATTGCCTTTCTAAGCAAACCGCTAGTAACTGATACAGAAGCATTATTTCCCGGAGTCAAGCAACTGAACTTCTGATTCAGATAGTTAGAGTAGTCTCTTGTGTTAGTAGACTTACTATTGGCTGTATGATTGTTTGTTGAATACGAATTGCCTAAACCATTAATCTGCATAACTAAATTCCTCCCGACACATCACCTATTATCATCGACTTCAATTCCCTTGATATCCTCATCAAGCATCTTCATCTTAGTCATCATTTCTTTTACTTCCTGTTGTGCCTCTTCTACACTCGAAGTAATATTAGACATTGATTCTGCTCCTTCAAGTATTTTTTCAGAAAATTCTTCCATTTCATCTCTACGCTTTTGGGATGCATCAATTCTTTCTTTGATTTCCTCTTTTTTCTCTTTGATTCTTTCTGCTTCTTCCTTCTTCTCTTCAATGTCAGAATCAATATTATCTTTAGCCTCGTCCATAGCAATAGTTACTACTTGCTCATTCGCTTCCTCTTCTAATTTCTTGGCTTCCTTTTTAGCATCAATCATCGAGGTGTTTTTAAGCATTTCTCGCTCCATCATTCCGAGAGAACGATTCTCATCTTGAATCTCAAGAGTATTAGCATAAGATTTTACAATATAATTCTTCGCATAATCAAACTTTTCCATAGACCTGCTTTGATACTCTGTGAGACCTCTTTCTTTTATCTCTGCTACGACTTTTCTTTCTTCTTCTGAGAGGGATACGTCGCTACCGGGAAGCCCAGATTTAAAGTCTTTTTCTAATAACTTAAGCTCCTTCTCCTCTTGACTATTTTCAGTTAGTCCATACTCGTCCCGAAGCATCTTTCTTTCATTTTCGATATCATTAATAACCTTATCTGCTTCGCCTTTGTCCTTTATAAGCTCCTCAACATGTCTTTTCTTCTCGTTAAATTCATTGCTTATCTTTTGGTCGCCTTCAAATGCATTACGGATGAGTTTCATAGCATCCTTCTTGGCTTGAGCCTTCTTTTCGTCAAGTAAGTTGCTTCCCAGGTTAAGTGTCTTGCCATTAATAACATTGTTCTGACCTTTCAAAACACTCTGACCATTATTCACGGCTTTTATATTTTCATTTCCAAATGTGGTATTAAGATTAATGTTCATATCTACTGCTCTCCTTCACAAGTCATATACCTCTCTATATAGTATTTCGAACATTAATTGACTTAATAAACCTTATGTAGTAAACGGCCATTTTTTCGTAGTGAATCGACTAACATACAGTAAATCATCTTCTATTGCTTCAATATTACTACCGCAGCAAACTCATCCTCCTGGCAAGATATAGCGAAATCGCCATTATATTTTTCTACAGCACTTCTAACATTAAGAAGCCCAATTCCATGTCCTTTGCAATCCTTAGAAACAATATTGTTATCTTCTATTTCCACTTTTTCTGGCACAGGATTCTTAATATTGAAAATATACTTACTATCCGCATTTACCATTTTAATATGAACCGTAGGATGATTACCCTTCTCTACCAAAACCTCACAAGCCTGAATCGCATTTTCCAGAAGATTTCCAAATATTGTAACAATGTCCTCTCCTGCAATCGCAAGCCCTGATAAGTCACATATGGAAAATGTCATACCAATACCTTTCCCTTTAGCTATACGATATTCCTGATTCAATATTGCATTAACAACGGGATGATTCACATTTATCTCAGACAATTCCACCGACATATTCTTAGTAATCGCCTCAGTTTGTTCTAGTGCAGCCTCAAGCTCCCCTTTTCTAATTAACTCGTTTACAGTCATCATCTGCTTCTTGTAATCATGAAGCTTTCTACCCTGCCTCTCATACAAAGCCTGCCTATCATAAAATGTCTGCATCTGATTTTTATGCTTTTGATTTTGTCGTTCTGATTGATAAATTTTCTCTTCCTGCACAATAGAATCCTGCAAGAAGAATAGCGCTAAGGCATTGAGACAAAGTATTGCCAGTGACACAAAAGCATAGAAATAGTTAGGTACATTGTTAGATATAAACATTACATACAGATATATACCAATAAATCCCGAAAAAACAGGAAGCCACGAGAATTTTCTTAAAGAAATTCTCTCCTCGTATAGATACTTCTTAATCAAACCAGTCTTATGTCTCAAAAATACAAGCAATGCAATCCATATCAATCTAAGAACTATACCCATTACATAAGTAACAAGCCCTTCATATATCCCCATTATGCTGACATAAACACAATCCACATAGAACAATAATATATAATCCACGCAGGCAAAGAAAAGGCATGTAATGAATCCACGACTATAACTAATCCTGCCATATAATGCTATTCCAATTATTATGAGAAATATCTTGGCTATAACCGCATATCCTGTGAGTATATTGGAAAAAACTATAACCACAACCATAAACACAATGTAGAATGCCAAATAACTTATGATTTTCTTAACTCCCTTAAATCTACATTCCATATATGTATTGAGGAAGTACAATAGTCCCCATACTTCAAATATGCCTATAAAAAGGGTATACAAAACTACAATCATAACACCTCACCCATAAACAATGTGTATTTTACTCTAACTTCTTTATATCTTCCCTTGGGAATAGGTAGCTTTTTTCCATCAGTAAGAGACAGCTCATAATTATGAATATTAGATATATACCTTACATTTACAAGATAGAATCGATGAATCCTAATAAACCCATAGCTTTCCATCTCCTCTTCAAGTGAGTTTAACTTTTCATACATTTGAAATGTCTTATCAGCGCTATGAATAATCACTTGCCTTCCTGATGTTTCAAAAAAAGAAATGTCTGACAGATTAATTCTTCTATCTCCGTCCACGCACCGAAACATCATGGATTTCCTTTTCTTAATTATCTCTTTACATATATCATCCATACATTCTGAAAATGTATTTTCTAAATCATCTTTTACAAGAAATCTATTGGCTCTTACTTTATAACCTTCAAGAGCATAATTGATATAAGCTGTTATAAAAATGATAGGTACACTCTCATTTTTCTCACGAATCTTTCCTGCAATTTCTATCCCGTCCATTCTTGCAAGATTGATATCAAGAAAAATCATATCCACATTCTTTTCTGTTAGGATATCATCAAGTAACTCTTCTCCAGAGGAATAAGAATCAATACGAAATTTTATATTGTTATCAGTTCCAAATCTGTGTATTAATTCTTCCAGCCTGCTGACATCTCTCCTATCATCATCACATAAAAATACCCTCATTCTGTCACCTCACATATAAGCATTTATTATATATTTATCGGCTATACGGCCTATATACTTTCCCTAACGATGCTGAATCGACTTAAAAATGAAGTGAATCGACTGTGAAATTCTTAGCATCAACATACTCTATTATCTTTTTTTCTACTAAATCTAGGACAAAACTTCAGTTTTTCATTTTCTTCATCTACTATTTGGAACCAGTAAGAACCGATTACTAAAAAACTCTTATTTCCACCCGTTCAAAATACATATGGGACATATATGATCTGAATCTGCAGAAATTTTGCACATAAAAATAAGACAGGATTTCTCCTGTCTTACCCTAGAAAATAGCAAAAAGAAACTTGTGGTCACGATGACCACAAGTGACTTACTTCCAATAAAATAAGTTCAATAATCAAACAAGTGCATCTTTTCTTACGTAATAAGTGCCCCTGCCACGTCCCCGACGTTCAAGCACTTCCTCATTTACAAGTGCTGTTAACGAGTTTTCCACCGATGCACGCCCTAGCTTTGGGCACATTTCCATTATTTCA
>OCTW011589866.1_pt1 | contig 18833 bp, 9 predicted proteins | sample 1539671 | NCBI WGS metagenome assembly OCTW01 (sample SAMN02144230, study PRJEB22623) | gut metagenome | biome: sheep rumen | host: Ovis aries | place: New Zealand
GATACATCTGCGGGTATCCAATCGGGAAGCCATTGTTGTATGCCATCGTTATTCCGCCTCCTCAGACCAATAATAAATCGGTATCTCGTTCCGGCTGTCCCACGAATCGTAAACAACGCCGTCTACAATTGTGACCACATGATTTCCCGTGCCAACCACATATATGAAGTGCGGATGGTCATCGGCAAACTGGCCGACCGTGTAGCAGTCAGGGCAGGTGTTCGGAATGACATGCCGATAGAATCCGTGATTCCGGAGAACAGCCCCCCATACCGAGTTTGAGGAAATCACGTCTCCCATCTGATAGCCTGCTGCCGCAATCATGGCATATGCTGTTTCCCAATCCACATTAAGCGCTTTCGATACCGCGCGGACGGCACAATCGCCAACATTCCTGCCAGCAGGATTATTCTGGAACAACTTCCATTCAGCCATTGTTTGCCCTCCAATCCTGTAATATGATAGAATGAAATCAACCCGCTGGCAAGGCTACCAGCGGGCGATTTTGAGGCAATATTTATCCAGGAAGATGCCCGGAAATCTTCGCCATGCCTTTCCGGACAATCTCTCGCGTCTGGCGCAGAGACAGGCCAAATTCCTCCGCAAGCTGCCCGAATGTGATGCCATCGACAAGCCTTCTGCACAGGATCGCTCGGTCTCGTTCGGAGTGGATGTACTCATCAATGAGCGCACGAATCTGACTGTTGCTGTACTCCATATGTTACCTCCTGTCAGTGCCAGTTCTTCTGGATGTCGGCAAGTTTAGTGCTGCGGTCGTAGCCGATGGCCTCATAAGCGCTCAGCACATAGCCGAGCAGGTTTGCTGCCTCGGTTCTTCTGCCCTGGCTCATCAGCTCGATATACATCGGCTTGTAGCGGGATGTGATTGCGCTGCTGACGGTAGACTTGAAGTTCTTGGGATCGCCCGGGAAGTAGGTCTGCAACTCCGTCACCGGTGCTTTGACACTCTTTCCGTTGTCGATCGCGTCCCACAGCGTTTCATACTTGGTGTACTTGTAGCCAGCATCCCCCGCATGCGCCTTGCGCGCATCCCATTCCTTGAACGTCCAGTACATCTCATTGTCTGTCTGGCCGCTGTACTGGCGAAGGATGCTTTCCGCCGCCTGTCTGGTGATCTCGCCGTTCATGTACCAGTCATCAACGGAGGATTTGACGTGCGAAGTGATCGCCGCGTCGTCAATCCCGTACTGGCCCAGCTCCTGCCGGATCGCAGTCACAGGCTTGCCGGTCTTCAGCGCAGCGTCAAGCTCTGTCCACTTGGTGCCGGCCTTGTCGTCCTCGCTTTCCGCAGGATTCATCGCGCCCTGCGCCCAGTTGTAATACTTGCTCTTGTCCGTGAAGATGCCGAACTGCTCGCAGACTCTCCAGCCGTCTTCTAGGCTCACGCCGCCGGCCGCCATGGCCGCCTTCAGCGCGCTCTTGACGCCAGACGTAACCGAATCCTCCTTGACGCCCTTGCCCAGTGTCAGATAGTCCCGGAGGCTCTCAGCCTCGCTGGCATCTCCACGCAGCATAGACGTCAGAATGTCATTATAGTAGCTCTTGTTGCTGGTGTCGCCGAACGGCACCCCGCTCAGGATGTTCTCCCTCAGCGCGCGCCCAGCAACATTCCAGTTCGTCGGACGATCCGCGTTACCGAAGGCAAAGTTCCACATGGCCCGCAGATCGCGCATCACGTTCTTCACAGGGATACCAAGCAGTTTTGCGATAGAACCGCCGAAGTACTCAAAGCCCTGGTACACGGACGTGTAACCGCCGCTCTCACCGTTCAGCGTCTTTACCATCTTCTCGCCCTGCTTCATCAGGTCAGACAGCAGCGTCATATCCTCGCGCTCAATCGTCTTGCCGTTCAGCATGTCGATCAGATCACTCGCGCCAGGAATCAGCGTCAGCGGATTGATCTCACCGATGAAGTTATACCCGAAGGACGCTGCCCACTTCTCAAGCATGGTCTTGTCCTTGTCGTCCTTGCGCCCAGCGCCCCACAGGCCCTTGATGAGCGCCTGCAGGATCGCGGACAGAGCGAAGGTTGTCACCGCACAGCCGAGGTTTGCGCCTTTCCTGCCGTGCATCAGACCATCCACCGCGTCCGCCATCACGTTCAGAGAGATCGTGGGCTCAGCCATGAATGCCGTGGTCATCTTCATCAGCGCGCTCTTGCTGCGCATGTTGGCAGACCGCACAATCGTACTGTCATACACCTGCGTCAGCATCATCAGCTCGTCGAACCGCTCGCCGCACTTCTGGAGGAACGCTTCGGAGGAAGTGTTCATAGCGGGATTCCTTGCTGCCTGTTCCAGCTTGACGGCCTCCCACATTCTGCACCAGGTGATCGTGTCCATCTTCTGCGGAAGGAAGCCGAAAATCTTGTCCCAACGACTCTTGAAGGCTTCAAAACTGCGGTGTCCGTTGGCGTCCACGCCGATGGCCTCGCGCAGCTTCTTGAAGAAGGTGTAGTCCTGCCCGTCACGATCCAGCAGATACGCACGGGATCCAGCGTTCACGCCCACATCGAACCGGCCCATGGCCTTGATGTTCGCCGTGCCGGAGTACCGCATCATCTGCTCCTGCGATCCGCGCCAGTTGCGCACAAGCGCCTGCCCCAGATACCGCGCATCAATGTTCGTCGCTGCACGAATGTAGGACAGCGGCTGCTGCATAGCAACGCTCATGGAGCCGACCACAGCGCCCTTCTTGAACAGGGACACCAGCCGGTCGTAAGCCTGTTCGCGCGTATCCTGCATCACGCCGCCCTGCATGTCACGCATCCATCCGGAGAGATACGACGCCATGTTTCGGCCATACTTCTGCTGGAACATGCTGCGGACAGAGACGCTTTCAGCACGAAGCCGCTCCTGCTCTTCCGCGATCTGGTCTCGCAGGTTTGCCACTTCCTGCCGCAGCTGCTGCCATTCGTCCTTTTCGCCGTTGTGCCGTGCGTCATCGCGTTCCATCTGCTTCTGCGTCAGCTGCTGTTCAAGCTCCTGAATCCGCTGCTCATGCGCCTGCTGAGTATCCGTGTCAATGGCTACCCTATGGTTCAGCACACTGTTCAGGTTCAGCATCGGCACCGCCAGCGAGGAGTAAGAAAGCATCTGTGCAGCGTGCATGGCTACAACGTCGGAGAACTCGCCCAGCAAGATCGGCGTGCTCGCCTGACCGATTCTCCTGTGAGAGAATCCAGGATGAGAGATTGCCGTGTCGTTGGTCGTGGACGCCGTGTTGCTGATCGGGCTCTGAGCCATGTTTCCCTTGAAGACCGTGAACGGGAAGTACATTCCTTCCTTATACTTCTTGATGCCGAACAGCTTCATGCTCGTCTCATTGCCCCAGTCCGCTAGCGTCGTGCTCATCCAGTTGACCATGGCGTCCATGTAGGCAACCTGTTCAGAAGTCAGCCAGCCCTTAATGGCGTCGATTGTCGGCTGATCCACCCGTGCGCCGGTGAAGTGGCTGATGTCACTGTCAGCACGCTGCCCGAACCGTCTCCGCTCCGCTTCCGTGACAAGGCCGCCCCTGTCCAGATGATGGCTCTCAATCAGCGATCCTGTGTTATGCTCGCGATTCCACGCAGCCAGCACGAACAATGCCTGTTCGCGGGTGAACTCCATCTGCCGGCCGTCTACGTTCAGCTTCAGCACATCATTCGGCGTGTTCGCCCATGTCCAGTAGTGGTACTGGTTCATAGTGTTCTGAATGAAGCTCTGCGCCTCGCCCAGCCTGCGCCCATACACCGTGTTGCCGCCGTGGAAGATATCGTTTACCAGCCCAGTGAAACCTCTGTTGTTGATTCTGCGCACGAAGTACGGCATGGTCAGGTTATTCGTGCCGACAAAGGCCGTAGCATTCCCATCGAAGCGCCCGCTGTAATCACCGCGCGCGCGCATCGGGCCCGCCATGCTCTCCGCCGCAGCATCCAGGCTCTGCGCCTTACCATTGCGGAAGATTGTGCCGACATTCTTAATCATGTGCGTGATCTGGGTGATCGCGTCGCTCAGCTCTTCCAGTGCCGTAGCGCGCAGCCGGGCCTGATTGAGCTGTTCTTCCCTGGAGCCCTTGCGCGTAGTCGCCGCGTCAGCGCGTTTCAGCAGGTCAACCGCATTGTTCAGCGCGTCAATGACAGACTGGTCATACATGCCGTTTGTCACATCGCCGTCCAGTGTCGCCAGCTTCTGATACTCTGCGACAATCTCCGCAGCCATCTGGGAGTTAAACACGATACTGTGAGTTGTCGCGTCGTGCACTGCGAAGATTCGGACCAGCTTTTCCGCCAGCGGCTTCATGGATTCGTGAACATTCCGCTGGTCAGTCTCGCCGCGAATCAGACTGTCGATCTCCGCAATCGCCCTGCGGATCGCCTTTTCGTGCTTAGCGATCTCCTCGCGCGTGTCGCGCAGGCTGTCCTTAGTCTTCTGCGCGTCCTTCAGGCTCTGCACACGCTGGTCAGCCTTTGCGCGCTCAGCAGCGACGCGGTTGTCAGCCTTTGTACGCTCGGCACGAATGATCTGCCGCTGCTTTGCCTTGGCCTCGTCCTTGATCTTCTTGATCCTGTCCTCGTACTTCTGCTTCTGCTGCATCAGCTCCTGTGTGTTGCGAGTCTTGAGCATGGCGATCTGCCGCTCATAGGACTCCGCCTGCCGGTTCAGCGCCCGTTTCAGCATTGCGTCCGCAAGCAGCTTCCGGGTCTTTTGGTCATACTTGCCAAGCTCGTTAATGGCGCCCTGCTTCTGCTTAATCATCTGCTCAATGGCATTGATAAGCTCGGTCGTCTTCACCTTGTACCTTGTGTAGGTCTCCGGTGATGCAAAATGAGCAGTGCTCCGGACGCCGTCGCCGTACTCGGTCACGACGTCTTCTTCCCAGAAATGCCGCGTCTCGCTGTCCGCACGGAGGGCGTCCAGGAATGCGCGGATCGCGTCGTAGTTCACACCGCCGAACTTAGTGCCAGGTAGCATCTCAAGCACGTCCTGCGCAACCTTGATGCTGAAATCCGCGTACACATCCTCCGCGGCCTCGTAGCGCTCAATGAACTCCGCCTGCTTGTCCTGCGGAATCTGTGCGCGCACATCAGCGTTTTCGTCCGTCGGATTGGTGAGCGCTTCATACACCAGATCAGCAGCTTCCGCCAGGTCGTAAGCCTCATCGGCCTGCTCCATGGACGTGCCAAGCGCTGCGCCTCTTGATTCGGCCAGACCGAACTCAATCGCAAGCCCGGCCCGCGCGCCAGCAACATCCAGATCGAGCATCGCACCGACAGACCGCGCCTCGCGTCGGCCCTGCGTGCTTTCGTCCATGCCACGAATGTGCATGACCAGGCTTTCCAGATCGCCCATGCCGAACGGCCGAACTTCGTCGATATTGCCGCCGCGTGCACTGCTCCGTGGATTCACTCTCCGCAGCTGCCGATCCCTGCGATCCCATTCGACATCAATCTCCGCGTGCCCGCCAAACGGCCGGATCAGCGCGTTCAGCTGCCCAAGTACCTGATACGGATTCGCGTCACTGCTGGCACCCATCGCGGAAAGCAGCTCGCGGATGGTGACCGTAATATCCCACCTGCCGCCGCCCTCGGCTGCCGTGCCGGAATCATCGGAGAACATTGCCGCGTCCAGTGTAGGCTGGAACTCCGCCTCTGCCGTGGTCGTGTCGGAGATGGAGCGGAAGCCGCGGATTTCCCTTGCGATATTCCGCAGACAGGCTTTCGCCTCGTCCGTCCTCCCGGCTTCCAGATACAGCGCGTAATACCGAACCTGATTCCGGATGTAGGAGACGCCCGCCGTCGTTGCGTAGCCGTCCAGTCTGCGCGCCATATCCCGGACAGCCGCGTCCGTGTTCTGGTCGCTCTTGAACATGGCAGGGAACAACCTCTGCACAACCTTGCGCAGGTTCGCGTTCAGCTCGGCATCACGCCGTGCCATCTGCGCATCCTCACGGCTGTTGGGCCGCGGGTGGAAGTCGTCCGGCACCTCGCGCAGAGCCTCCGCCGCAGCGCGCACCTGTTCCGCGCGCGTCCGCAGGAAACCAATCTCGTTCCGCAGCTGCTGTTCGCTCGTCGCGTGGTCAATAATGTCGTAGCTCTGCTGCACAGCCTGCAGCGCGATCTGCTGGAAGGTCGTATCATCCCGCATCTGCGCCTGCTGACGCTCCATGCGCCGCAGCTGCTTTTTCAGAATGTCCGCGCGGTTTCTGGCCGCTGTGCGCTCCATCTGATCCTTTGTATCGTCAGCGGAATCCACCAGCGCCTGCGCCAGCTGATTCTTCGTGTCCGCGATCTGCTGCCCCAGGTTCAGGAACTGCCGCACAATGTTCTGCTCCGTGCCACTCAAGGCCCCGGAGGCCATCAGCTGCTGCATGAAGGTCGTCTCGTTGACCGTCTCATTCTCCTCGGAGCGCAGACGGGTCGTTTCGCGCAGGTCACGGATGGAATACTGTTGATCTTGCTCGTTGCCTCTCAGCGAGAACTGCACCTGTCCGCCGCTCTTCCGGATTCCTTCCAGATACCCGTCCAGCGTCGTGTCAGCCGCAAAGCTGTTGATGAGCCGCACAAGCCCATTATTGGTGAGACTGTCCAACTTCCCGATCGTGTCCGCATCGTACACGCCAGCACTCGAAGTCAGATAGTCTGTCATAGCCACGAAGAACGCCCGGAACTTCTCGTCTCCGCGCTCCGCAGCCTCTGAGACTTCTGCGGCCATCGCTTCCAGCTCACTGAGCATCTGCAGATTCTGTGAACATTGATCCGCATAAGACCGCACCCGGTTCCGGATCGCCGTCAGATTGGCCTGCTGCCACTGCTGAGATCGCGTGACAAATCCCGCCAGCCGTGTCGCCGCATTGTCTTGCGTCATCCCGGCCAGTTTGTCAATGATTGACTGCGGAACAGCAGCATAATGGTCGGCTTCCTGGAAGAGCTGATAGCCCGTACCATTCACCTGCACCTGACCGCGCGGAACGAAATTCCCGCGTGCTGCGGCTGCAGTGAAGTCGTTCAGCTTGAAAACAGGCGCGGTTACCTTGTCCCCCGCTGCATTCTGGCCCTCGATGAACTGGCCATTGCTGCCCATCGTCCATTGCTGCGCAGGAGCAGCCTGCTGTGTGGGAGCCTGTGCCGTCTGTGCAGGAGCAGCCTGCGCAGGAGCGGCCATGGCAGGAGCCGCCTGCGCCGCCTGGGCCTGTGCCGCCTGCCGGAGACCTTCAAAGCCGCGCACTGCGCCGCCCGTAGCCTGCTGGCCCTGACGCCAGTACTGCGCCCGCGTCTGCTGGTTCAGACCGGCGAAGCGGTACGACGCCTGGGCACGCAGAATGTACTCCTGCATTTCCCGCGCAGACATCTTGCCCTTGAAGAAGTCATTCGCAATCTTTCCGGGCCTGAAGTTGTCCATCTGGCTCATGGCCAGCGTGAGAACGCCGAACTGGCCAGCCTGGCTCAGCCGACGAAGCTCCTGCACAGCCTGCTCCGGGCTGCTGAAAATCCGGCTCTGGAGGAAGTTGTGCATCTCGACGAGATCACTGTCGCTGATCGCCGGCATACGCCCATTCCACCTGTTGACCGCGCTCTGCAGGTCTGACCGAATATCGGAAAGGTGCGACTGGATCGCATTATTGACCGCTTCGTCCGCGCCCTGCTCGGTGCGATTCTGCTGCCGGGTCTGCTCCTGACCACCCCGCTCGGTCTGCTCCTCGGTGGTCTGTTCCTCAGTCTGGGTCTGCTCCTCGGTCTGGGTCTGTTCCTCAGTCTGGGTCTGTTCACCCTGTTCCTGGTTGGTCTGCTCTTCAGTGGCCTGTTTTTCGGTCTCCGGCTGTTCGGCAGTCTCCTGTTCGGTCTGCTCCTGTTCTTCGGTGGTCTGTTCCTCAGCCGTCTCCTCGGTGGCCTGCTCCTCGGTCGTTTCTTCGGCGGTCTGCTCTGGGCTCTGTTCAACAACGGTTTCCGGCGCAGCCTGTTCCGTGGTTTCGTTCTGTTCTTCCGTGCTCTCCGGCGCCTCGACCGTGACCGTTTCCCCTTCGGGATTCTGCACCTGCTCATCCGTTTCGATCGGCGTTGTCTCCGCCTGCATCTGGTCGCGCAGGCCCTCGCGGTCAACACGATACTGCATGCCGTCATCAAGCGCTCTGGTGCGATCCGTAGCTTCAAGAACAGGAGTTGGAACACGTGCCGGAATGGCAGGAGCCTGTTCTCCTGGATTAGCCGCCTGCAGTCCACGAAGGCCCTCGCGATCGACCTGGTGCCTCATGCCGTCCGAATCGTCCAGAACCGGACGCTGGGCCGGCGTGGGCTGTTCCTGGGGGGCAGTCTGAGGTGTTTCGCTCGCAGGCGAAGGCATTGCGTCAACGCCAGGAACAATCCGCTGCATGACGCGAAGCGGCTTGTCATGCTGCTGAACCTTTCCCGTTTCCTCACCGTGCAGGTGCTGCCGGATATAGGCGTCCATGTCAAAGCCCATCGAATCCAACTGCCGCGCGACGCCTGGGTCCAGATGCCATCCGCGTTTCAGCGCCTGATCCAGCTCGTAAGCCATCAGCATGTCCGCATTGCTCGTGCTGCCGTATGTGTCCATATGCGCATTGACCAGCCTTGCGCGTTCGCTGATAGACAGTCCGTCCGCCTGCGGATTGGCAATCGGTGTGCCCGGAACCATATACTCGTCCGCAGCAAGGTTCATCGCAAGCGCCATAAACCACCGGCAGCGATCAGTCCCTTCATAGGTCTGATCCCAGTCGGCATTAGTGGAAGTCTCGCCTGTCGATTCAAGCAGCGTCTCCGTCACGCTCTGGCGCTCGGTCGCGTCCAGCGCCACATTCCGCGGCCCCTTGGGAAGACGGCCCTTGCGCTGTTCATCGCGCGCGGCCTGTTCCATTCGCTGAACCGGCGTACTCACGGTATCCGTCATTGCTGCGTCATAGAGAATGCGTGCCTGGTTCAGTGCCTCAACGCCGCCGTCACGAACCGCCTGCGCTTCCGGAGAAAGCGGAGCCGCCGTGAGCAGCAGTGCGCTGATCTGCTGATCTGTGTTGTGCAGGTACTGCTGCCACATCCGCCGCATGATTCCCTTGTTCTTGTAGCTCTCGGCGGTCGCAGCGCGGAACATCTCAGCAGCGGCCCGCCGGGTCATCGGCATTTCAGCCGCAGCGTTGGCAAGGATTTCCGACCGAACGCCCGCAGGAGTAATGCGCAGACCTGCCCGGTTGTACATTTCAACAATGCGGTTGAAGAATGCCTCATACTTGTCGCCGGTAATGCCCGTGCTATGAAGAACGAAGTTGCCCCACGCATTGTAGCCTGCAGCGCTGTGTGCTTCCATGAAATGCGTGTGTTCGTGCGAAATAGCAGCCAGCAGCGCCTGGGACGCCGCCTTTTCGCTCTCTTGACCGGCATGAATGTCGATCGTGATCGTGTCCGTCTCCGCATCATAACTGCCGTTCGGAGAGTCATACTTGCCCTCTGCGTTCAGCGAAGAGTTCGTAAAGCGGATATTGATCGGCATGTACCGTGTCATCCCGCGTGCCATGTCAACCATGGCCTGCTGGGCAGGATTCAGCTGCACACCGTCAATCGCGCTCGTGTCAATCGTGCCAGTGCCCGGCTTGCCAGCCTTTCGAACGTTGGCGAGACGGGTCCTTTCAGCTTCTCTCGCGTCCGCTTTTGCAGCCTCAAGGATCGCGTTTGTCCGATCGTCACCCAGCTGCTGCCTCGCCGCGTCTGACGCTTCATAACCAACAAAGCCGCGGTTGTACACAGAGAAGAACGCAGCCACATTCTGTGTTGCCTGTTCACCATCTGCCGCCGGATCAAGCACCTGCAAGGCCAGGTTCAGCTCGCCGTCGTTAAGACCGTTCTGCTCGCCGGCCGCCACCAGAATAGCCGCCGTCTCACTGCCGAAGCCACCCAGCTTCTCGGAGGAAATCTCCTCAGTGCGTCCGTCCCCGTGCTGGATTGTCACTTTGGTCGTTCCGTCAGCCCTGCGAATCCGAACAATCTTAACGCGGCTCTCGGTGCCATCGTCCGCCGTATAGCGCGCAGTGTTCGCCCGGCCGCCAGCCTGAATGTCAATGTCGGGCAGACCGTCCTGCGCCGCGTCGTCAATCGCCTCTGTCTGATGCTCCGCGGCCGGAGATGTCCTGCCGTCCACGCCAGGCGTGAACAGCCCCTGCATCTTCTTGAGCCGCTTGCCGCGCTCGGTCTTCATCTCCTGTTCCGTCGCGTGGCTCATGACGAAATCAGCCGTCTCCAGCACAGCGTCCATGCCGGTGATCTTGCTAATAAGACGACGCTGCCTGCGGTTCAGCTCCTTGCCGTTCATGCGGTCAATCAGAGCCTGCGCAGTAGCTCTCGCGTCAGAAGTCTTGACGCCGCCGTCAATGACAGCCCGGACCATCGGATTGAACATGGCCCGGTTGATGGCTCCGCGGCTTTCCTCGTCCAGCTGCTCGTTCACCTTGATCCATGTGCGCCCAAGCTGCGCCGCGTCCACTTTCCCGCGCTTGAGCTGCTTCCCCAGCTTCTCCGCCTGCTGTTTTGCCTCGCCCTCCATGGAGGAACCGACGTCAACCAGGCCCTGCACGTTATCGCGCACGCCCTGATTCTGGTCGATGTGCCGAAGGGCCTGATCTGCTGCGCGCCTCGATTGCATGGGCGTCAGTTCCCGCGTGTCCGTGTCGTTCTCGCCGCCAACACGCTGGGGAGTCTCCGGCGTCTGAGTCTGCTGCGCAGGAGTCTGCCGCTCCGTCGCTTCCGGAACCGCCGTCGGACGGTCACCAGGCTGCTGGGTCTGCTGTGTTTCAGCGGGGGCCTGCTGCGTTTCCGTAGGTGCCTGCTGCGTTTCCGCAGCGTTCTGCCGCTCCGTTGCTTCCAGTGCCTGATCCCCTCGCTGCGTGGGGGCCTGCTGTTCCTGTGGAGCCTGCTGCGTGGGGTTCTGCTGTTCCGTAGTCTGACCGACGTTCACAGAAGTGCTGCCGCTCTGGCCATTAAGGTAGCGGTTCACCAGCGTACGGCCCTCATTGGCAGCTCGCACATTGTTCGACACACGAGCCGGGCCGAACATGCCGACACCAGCAAAGCCGCCACCAAGCATGGAATTGGCAAGGTTCTGGGCCATTTTGATGCCGACTTCTTTCCTTGCCAGTTCATCCGCTTCTTCCCATGTCATTTCGACGGTTTCAGGCCGGCCATTGCGCCACACCGTTTTACCATTCTCCATGTGCTCAACCACAAGGTCGTTGTACATGCGCTGGTAATCCGTCTCAGAGCCTGTGATCGCGCTGGTCACCATCTGGGTGATGAAGTTGCCCGCATCCGCAGCAACTTCCTCTGTGCCCTCAGCAACAAACGATTTCGCAATGCCTGCGATGAGCGAGGAAGGATCCTTCATGATGCGCTCAATGCTATACGTCTCTGTCAGCTGTTCAATGACGCCACTCGCGGCCGCAAGAACAACAGCCTCCATCGGGTCAAGACCTTCGTTCAGCTTCTGATTCAGCATGGAGGACGCGCTGTTGGAGGACTGCAGGTATGCCGTGAGCGCCGGGCTGCCAGCAAGAGTACCGATAGCCATAGCGATACCGCTGTCCACGCCACTGCCAATCCAGTTGTAGACGTCAGACGCAAGATTGTTTCCGGTCAGCGGGTTGACAACCTTGGTGTGCTTCGCAAGCCACTCAGACTGCGCAGAGCCGATATTCTGCGCAGCAGCCTGATCCGCATATAGATAACTGTTCGGGTCTGCGCGGCCGAACAAAGCGTCAAGGAATTGCACTGGTGCCGCCGCAACGTTCGCTATATTGTGTACGCGTGCCGCGCCAAACGAAAGCGCAGCGCTGCCAAGGCTTTCGGTAGCACGTTTTCCTTGCGCGATAGAACGGCCTTCTGCTGAAATAGCATTCAGTCGCGGCAGAATCTGATTCAGGTATTCCAGGGACTTCGGTTTCCCGTTTTCCTGAAGAGCGCCTTCCTCTGCATCCTTCTGGAAAAGGTAGTTGAAAACGCCTCTCTGTTCGTCGGTCATTGCCGGAAGAGCATGAACCAGTTCACCAGAGGTAAACTTGCCGCTGAGCATTCCGCTATCCCAATTAAACGGATTGGTTAGCGGCCTTTGGTCGCCATTGACAACCCGATACAGATTCGCCATATATCCGCTGTCGCCACCGGGGACAAACATATGGTTTCCGTTTCTCCACGGCATACGGTATTCCTCAAAGTCAGGAGCGGCCATGACCTCTTCTTCCAGCGCCCGCACAGACGCTGTGCTCTCACGAGACTCAGCTTCTTCCTGCATGGCGTCAATAAACCGCTTGTATGCGCTCTGCGTTCTGCGAAGACCGCTCTGCTTCTCCGAGAATTGAGCGATCGACGCCACATCACCGAACAGATCACCGGCAAGCCCGCGCTCCGTCATCGCGTCCAGCATGGCGTCAAAGTCCATGCCGGTTGTGTCCTGCCATAGGCTCAGCTTGTCCCGGGTGAGGCTCTCAATCCTCTGCCTCTGGCTGTCGTCGCTCAGCTCATACGCCGCGCGGATCGCTTCTTTGTAGCTCTCCGGGGTGCCGCCAGCAGCATCAACCCCCTTGCCAGCAGCTGTATCGTACCTGTCGATTTCCTCCTGAAGGCCAGGAACGATGTCAAACTTATACCGTGCCCTGCGCTCCGCAAGCTCATCATCGCTCATGTACTGGAGCAGCGAAGTGTCGCGGGTTACAGACGGCATCTGATCGTCATACAGGCCGTACTGGCGCAGAGTCTCAATGTCGCGCGCCATGGGAGCGACCTGCCGCACAGCCTCATCATCAACCGTCGTCTGGATCGAGCTCCGGCTTGTGCTCCGCGTCAGCGCGTCCAAAACGTTCTGCGGAAGTGCCTGATGACCATTAATGTTCCATGCTTTGCGATACCAAAGCGGGACAGTGCTTTCCAGCACGGCTTGCTCATCCGCCGAGTCCATGTAGCCGCGCCGCCTGGAGGATTCATCACTGCTGCCAATGCCGCCCCTGTACTGACCGCTCAGAATCGCATTCCAGACCGGCACGTTCTGAATGCCGTTGGCTTTTCCTGTTTCTGTTGTCAGCAGCGGAGCGCCGTTGGAGCCGGGAAAGTAGTTCTCGGACGGGAGATTCAACCTCTTCGTGACAGGGCCTTTCAGGCCGAACTGCTTGGTCGGGTCCAGGCCGAACGCGGAATACTGCTCCTCAGAAGCGCCACGCGGAGAGGAGAGCTGCGGGAGCTGGATTCCGCTCCTCTGCTGCATAAACCGCTGGCTCAGCGTGTCCAGGAACTTGCCCCATGCTTCCTGACTGATTGCAGGCTCTTTCTGCGGCTCTTTCTTCTTGACTTTGTCGGTCAACGGCATTGCGCGTCACCTCGTTATCGTTCTGCGGATCGGGTCAAAAGGAGTGCCGGTCGGAATCCTCGTGATCTGTGGCACCTGCGTGGTAGTCTGAACAGGAGGCGTCGTGCCATCGCCAAGCTTCGCGGCAATCTCTGCGACGATCTCTTCATACGACTTCCCGGTCGGCGTGCCTTTCCCGGTCGGTTTCTCGGTCTTCTTTCCGCTGCCACCGCCGCCTCCGCCACCAGTGCCGGACGGTGTCAGCTTCATTGCGTAGTACGACGCCATTGCCTGCGCGTCAGCCGGGTCAATCCCCGCCGCCTCAAGCAGTTCCGCGGACGGCTGCTTGCCGATCTGCAGCATGGCCGTCGCCAGCTGAAAGGCGTACTGTCTCTCAGACTGTTCCTTCTGGAACTGGAACTGCTGCTGCTGGAAGTCGTAATCCCGGTCGCCCGTGTACCGCTGGTACGCCCGGTCATACAGCGACGGGATCACACTGTTCAGCTGCGTCAGATACTGCTGATACGCCTGATTTCCGGCCGTCGTGCCATAGCTGCTGCCATAGCCGCCGGTCAGCGCCTGCGCCACCTGGCCCGTCGTGTCGATCATCGCCTGCCGGCCGCCCTGCATGTACTGATCCCGATACTGCTGATACAGCATGTCCGCGTTCAGGTCGTAGCTCCACGGCTTGCCCGTGACCGTCTCAGTCAGCGCGGACACCTGCTCAGCAACCGGAGAACTTTCCGACAGCCGGGACAGGCTCTCGGTCGCCTCCGGAGATTCTTCCGGCGACAGTGTAGGCTGCTTATATCTCGGCTGCTGCTGCTGTGACTGCTGCTGTGACTGCTGCAGAGCCTGGCTCTGAAGCCGCTCTTTCTCCCTCTGCTGGTACGGAGACAGTGTCGGCTGCCTGTACTTCGGCTGCTGCACCTGTGACAGCAGAGACGGCACATTTGTTTTCCTGCCCAGTGTTGCCATCTGTTACTCCCCCTTAAGCTCCTTGATCTGCTCTCCCAGCCGGTTGACCTCATCCACCAGCTGCAAGAGCCATCTGTACAGCACTTCCATGTCGGCCTCCGGCTTGCCCGTCGGCTTCATCGGATTCCTCACCCGTGCCATTCCACATCGCCTCCAACTTCCAGCACACGCCCCAGGCTGTACAGCCGGAACTGGCCCTCTCCGCTCAATCGCAGCTGGCAATGGTCACACCGCCGCGGGATCACCGGGATCGTGAACGTCTGCAGGTCGGGACCGCACACTGTCCCCTCGTCGTGCCATACGCCGTCCGAGTCGTACTGAATCTCAATCTTCAGCTTGGCCCGCCTCTCCCCGACGCTCGTCATTTGTCCGCGGATATTGAAGCGGCTCAGGTACTTCTGCGGCTCCACTTCATACCCGAACGTTCCGAACGTTGCAGACCACTGAATGCCCGCCTCCGGGTTATTGACAAACGCATAGCCCTTCTCCGCGCGGATCGCGTAATTCTGTGAGGCGTCCACGTACAGCAGCGCGTCACCGACCGTCCACATGTAGAACGGCACACACCGGTCTTCCTTGTGCCACATGCCCGTCCCGATGTCGTAGACCATCATATAGGTGTTTGACCCGATGACCGTACCCGCGTAATACCGACCGTTGTATCCGCAGGCCGCGCTGACCGCGCCGACGCCATCTCCCAGGGGTTCACTGATGCACACCGGCAATGACCCGTCATACGCCCAGAAATCCTTGACGCCCTTCCAGATCAGCGCGTTCCCGACCGTTGCGATCGACCGCGTGGAGCCCTCGTGCACGCCCGGCCATTTCTGCGTATCCACTGCGAACGTGGAAGGCATTGTCCCGGTCAGGATGTGTACCGCATCCTCCTTGAAGCACAGCAGCTGGTTCCCGTAGCACGCCATGCCCGTAAACACGCCCTCGGTGCCCACGCTCACCGCATAGCTGTCGGTGGAAAGACCCATGTACCTATTCCAGTTTCGCCAGTCGCCCAGCGCGCAGGCCCGTATCTCGTTCAGCTTCTTGTCCAGGTCGAAGACGCAGCCCCAGATGCGGTTATCCCTTTCCACTATGAAGTCCAGGTCAGGCGCCGTCCGGCTCAGCTTCACCTTGACACCCGTCAGCGCGGTATCAATCACGCCAACCGCCACAATGACCGCGTTTTCTTCTACCTTGTACAGGATGAAATCGCCGTTCAGCTTCTCCTTCAGCACCGCGTCCGTGTCAGTGTCTGACGATTCTGTTTCAATCGTAACACAATCGTAATCGGAGAAGCCGTCTCCCAGCCCTGTCGCGGAAATCTTTGCGTACACCGTGGCAACCTGTATCCATTCCGTGGTGCCCTCGTTGTACTGCTTCAGAATATGCGTATCACCGCTCGTGTCCAGCCACAATTGGCCGTTTGTGGGGTTCGCGGGCGCCGTATCGCTCGTCGTGATCTCAGAAGGCGTGTACTCAGTCCCGTCCAGCCGACACATGGTCACTGTTGCGCCGGTCTTTTCGGTGATCTTCTCGATCGACCCGGTTTCCACCGTCCCGTCGCCCAGCGCGTCGTAGATGTTCACATACACCTTGTCCGGCCAGATAATCAGATAACTCCCGCTGACCACCATCTGATGCCGCGCTTCTACCAGTGTGACGCCCGGAATCAGCCTCGCGTTCTGACCGTTCAGCGCCCACAGCTCAGTGCCAACCGCCAGGAAGCTCAGATACACATTGTTTCCGCCGCCGCTCACATACCTGCTCGGAACGTTCACGCCGATTGCGCCGTTAATGCGACCCAGCCCTGTACCAATCCCGGCCACACCAACCAGCTGCCGAAGATCCCGCGTTGCCAGCAGCGGATAGTGCTCCCCGGTCAGATTAGCCATGTCGTACAATTCACCGTCGCCAATGACCGGTTTATGCCTGTATCCCTTGAACTCCTGCGTATACAGGCTCTGTGTCTGTATTGCGCTCAATTCCGGCAGGTATGCCATGCTGTCACCCCCATTGATTCAGCGGATCGCTCCCGAATGCCGGCACATACTCTTCCTCCGGCACGACAGGCTTGATCGGCCTTGACATGCAGAAGTAGCGCCATTCGTCCGCCGCGTGATCCTCCCCGTCCGAGTCCAGGTCTTCCGCCCGGTGCTCGTCGTACTGCAGCAGCGGGATCGTCCGGATGAAGTCTGTGCACGTGTTGAATACGTAGAATCGCGGATACCCGTCCTTGTCGAACTGCATCCGATAATGGCACTGCATCCAGCCCGGAATCCGCTTGTGGTCGCCGCGGTTGAAGTATATGCCGTAGTGTGTCGCCGTTTCGGCAAGGGAAATGCCGCTCTCCGCGTCCCAGATGGCCGGATCGGCCACGCCGCGTATCTCCTTGCCCTTGAGAAGCGGATGCTCCTGCTCCATCCGCTGTATCTCCGAGAACACCTTCTCCGGCGTCCACTTCAGGCCCTCGTTCGGAATTGACTTGCCGCCGCTCTTCTGACAGCCGTACAGCTCCGCGATCCTGTAGATCACGCCGTCCGTGTCCACTGCCCACCATCCGCAGGAAAATGGACGCCTGTAGCCCCAGTCAAAGCTCCGATACACTTCCCAGATGGCCGGAATCTTAAACGGAGCAATTACATGCGTCCATTGTCTGTCCTCATAGTGCTCCGGATTGTCCCGGAAGTCCTCAAAGAACTGCCCCTCGTATACGTCCCAGCTGCCCTCCAGCCATGCTTTCCGCAGCTTGGGAGGAAGCGCCTCCAGCTCCTGCACGTACTTCGGCTGCATAGCCATCAGCGCCGCATTATCCGTCACCCTGGCCTGGATGAACGTGTATTCCTCCGGCACCTCGTTCTCCTCAAACTTCCGGTCAACAAACAGCCGCTTGATGTACCCGTGCGAAACACCGCCCGGATTGCAGGTGTAATACGTCCGCTTCGGATGGTCATTCGCGCCGCGGACGCAGACGTTCAGCTGCTTGATCCACTCTTCCTTCAGGTTGGTCGCCTCGTCCAGGAAGATCACGTCATACTCAGCGCCCTGGTACTGCCCGAGATCGGAATCATTCTGACAGTAGCCAAAGGAGATCGTGCTGCCGTTCGGGAAGGTGAACCGCTTGTCCTGCCGGTTGTACTTCGCGATCCCCGTCAGCAGCTGCGTCATCGGCTGAATATGGTTGTTGTCCAGCTCGCGGAATGTCGCTCTCAGGATCAGAATCTTGATGCCCGCGTGCTGCAGGGCCAATACCATCGCCTTGACCCGGATCACCCAGCTCTTGCCGCCGCCTCGCGCGCCGCCATAGCAGACGTGCCTGTGATGATCCTGCAGGAATAACACCTGCTTCGGGGAAGGCTTCAGCTCTATCTTACGTTCCAAGATGCTCCATCCCATTCACCAGCGGCTCGATATTGTCCGTGTAGTACAGGATCACGTGCCCGTCCTCCAGCCGGAACGCGATCTCGCCGCCTTCCAGCAGCGCAAGGGACGCATACCGGCCAGCAATCTCCGCAGCCTCCGCCGCATTATCCGCCGCCTGCTGTGCCGCCTCCAAGGATTGCTCCGCGTCTGCCGCATAGCTCTGCGCCATCTGCGAGAACTCCTCCGCAGAGTCCGCGGACGCCAAAGCGCTCTCGGACGCCCGCATGGCCGCGTTCTGATACGTAAGCGCCTGATTCAGCCATGTCTGCATCGGCTCCTCTTCTGTGATTTCAGCAGAGGAATCATAGGTGATCGTGGGGATCGTCTTCGTGATCCGGACGCTCGTGATCGTCGTGTCCTGCTCCAGGGTCGTGCCGTCCAGCTCGTACCCGATTGCCCTGATCTCCACAAACCCTTCGCCGGGCATGGTTACATCCGTCGCCGCAATCGTCCACGTCAGGACGCCGTCATGCACTTCCGTCGCCGCGATGTGGCACGTGCTCGTCTGTGGGAACTTGTCGCTCGCCGGAGGAAACACCAGCACGCCGATTGCGCAGCCGGGGAACAGCTCCTCCCACTCGCTGACGTCAATCTGGATCGTGCGGCTGTTGTATTCGCCGACACGCCCCAGCGTCAGCCGTGTCAGCTTACCAATTGCCTCCATGCGCGTCACCCTCCATTACTTGAGATCGTCCTCGTCGCCCGTCTTGTCAGGCGGCTCGTCTACATAGTCCTCCTCGTCATCGTACGGCTTGACCGCCGCAGCGTCGATCAGCCCCTCGCCGATGATGTACGCGACCACCGCCGCGCCCGCCATGATGAGCGCCGTCACCTGCGTCGCGGTCTCCTGCGTGCCGTGCAGCGCGATGATGAGCATACTGATGAACTGTGCGATCGCCGCCCAGAACTTGCGGCTGGTCAGCTTGCTCCTCCATTCAATCATGATGTTCTCCCTTCTCCGGCGCAAAGGCCGGAAGCCTCCGTGTCTGGTCTACGATGTCCGTGACCGTGCCATTCCCGCCCAGCGCGTGATAGCTCTGATACAGGTCGTTGATGGTGTCCCGCAGCCGTGCGCCGCACCAGCCGTCGTCCATGGCCCGC
>OCTW011610879.1_pt1 | contig 18830 bp, 16 predicted proteins | sample 1539671 | NCBI WGS metagenome assembly OCTW01 (sample SAMN02144230, study PRJEB22623) | gut metagenome | biome: sheep rumen | host: Ovis aries | place: New Zealand
TTCAGGTTTATTAGCTGCTGCATAATTCAAAAAAAGAAAAATCGGCTGCGGAACTATCGTTCCGCAACCGTCTTTGTCTACACTCTGAAATACCCGATGTTTTCAATCGGGTATTTTTTTGTTATAATGACGGTGTAAATGATCAGTTCATTGTAAGGAGAAGCTATGGACAAGACAGTATTTGAGGTTGGACAGAAGATCATAATGAAAAAGCCGCATCCTTGTGGCGAGAACCTCTGGGAGATCCAGAGAGTTGGTATGGATTTCAGATTGAAATGCTGCGGCTGCGGAAGAAGTCTGATGCTTCCTCGCAAAACCGTCGAGAAGGGCTTCAAGGCCTTCTCGGGCTAGTGATAATTGTAAAATCAAAAGCCTGATATGGTAATTATTAAAAGTGACATTAATATACCTTTTCTATTTCCTCCGGTGTTGTGCCTGCCTTTCTGCAGAAGGCTTCGAGCTCGCGCTGATCGGTTATAAGATACAGGTCGTGGAATCGGCCGGTTTCATTATCAATGAAGCCGGCTGTTTTTTCGCCTGTGCATATACTTACGCGCAGTGCCGGCCTCCCCTTCAGAAGGTTGTTAAATTCATGGACTTTTTTATTCTTCTTGTTTATAAACATATATTTATTATCCTTCTTATACTAGCCGGAAAGCACATATATACCCTAAATCGGCGTATTATTTTATATAATTAAAAACAAATGAATTGTACCACTCACGACAGTTTCATGTCAAACTACGACATATTTCAACCACCCACGTTTTGGGGTGTTATTATGGCTCCAGAATAAAAAGGCAATCTGCCATATTGCTGTGGTGAATAATAAGAGCGAGCAGGCAACAGTTCTGCATCGGATAAAGACACTGTAGTGGAATGTGGCAGAGGAATTATAAACGGAGGTTAAAAATGGGACTTGTTGTTAAAGATTTATTCAAGAAATACGGTGAGAAGACTGTTGTAGATCACATCAGCTTCAGCATTGATAAGCCGGGTGTTTACGCACTACTCGGTTCGAACGGAGCAGGTAAGAGTACTTCGATCAGAATGATACTCGACATGCTCGATAAGGACGGCGGTGAGGTTCTCTGGAACGGCGGACCGCTCAACTTCGATACCTGCAACATCGGTTATCTTGCAGAGGAGCGAGGCCTTTATCCGAAGTACCCACTTATGGATCAGATCAAATATTTCGGCTCGCTCAGAGGTGTTCCTGAGAAGGAGCTCGACAGAAAGATTAAATACTGGGCAGAGCGCCTCAAGGTTGAGGAGTATCTCTATCCTCAGTATAAGGATGCTGTTTCAGGAAGAAGGATCAATGAGAAGGGCGAGTTTATCGATGAAGAAGATACACCTGAGTATGAGAAGAAGAGCAGTGCCAGAAAGAAGCCTGTAAGAAAGAAGAAGATCAAGCCGCAGAGCCCTGATCAGCTTTCCAAGGGTAATCAGCAGAAGATTCAGTTCCTGATCGCTATGCTTTCAGATCCTGATCTTATCGTTCTTGATGAGCCTTTCTCAGGTCTCGATCCTGTAAATACAGATATTTTAAAGAATGTAGTTCGTGAGCAGATTGAGGCAGGAAAATACATCATCATGTCCAGCCACCAGATGGAGGTTGTTGAGGAGTTCTGTACAGACATCACCATCCTTTCACGTTCGAAGGCAGTTGTTCAGGGAAATCTGAACGAGATAAAGAAGAGCTACGGAAGGATCAATCTTCACCTCAAGTGTGACAGTGATGTTACAAAATACATCGAAGAGGTTGGAGCAAAGATAGTTACCGAGAAGGAAAATGAGTACCGTATCAAAGTAACCGGTGATGAACAGGCAACGGCTCTCCTGCAGCTCCTTGTTGCAAACAAGGTTAATGTTATCTGCTTCGACCTGTCTGAGATTTCTCTTCATGAATTATTTGTAAAAGAGGTGGGATCTGATGAAAAATAGTATTTACAGCATGCAAGGCGTAGGTAAGGTTTATAAGTTTACCCTCACCCAGGCCTTCAAGAATAAGGCGTACAGAGCGTCCTTCATCATCATGGTAGTGATGATCATGCTGCTGGGTCCTATCATGAGACTCGGAGCGAGTTCTGGTGAATCCGTAGGAGAATCGGTAAGTAATGTCAAAGAAGAGGATGTAAATATCACTGATCTTTTCATTATCAACGAATCCGGAGTCAGATTTGAACAGGAAAGCATGCAGCTTGAGAAAACCGGATTTAAGAAGATTAATATCAGCTATCCGGCAGAGGATAACAAGAAGCTTGAGGATGTTATGCCGACTTTGACAGCCGGCCAGGTTGTGCTCTATATAACAGATAAACCGGCGGCTAATGGTTTGTCAGTATATCAGATGAATCTTATCACTGCTGACAAGACAGATATCAAGGCTGATCTTCTTGATGACCTTGGTTCATATCTCAAGGGTAAATTTGATGATGCAAGATATATTGAAGCCGGAGTTGATAAAGAGCTTTTTGATATAATAAGTCAGGGCTTCAACGAGAAAAAAACATATACGGACAAGGAATTTACAACAGCTAAGAATCGTAAATATACCGATCTTGAGGTTGTTTCTCTCGGAACTACTTTTGCAGTTATCCTGATGATGGTCCTTTCGATGGCATCATCTTACATCATTACTTCAGTAATGGAAGAGAAGGTTTCAAAGCTTGTTGAAACACTCGTTATAAGCGTTAAGCCGCTTGCCCTTGTTATGGGAAAGATCTTCGCAATGATGACCTATGTAGGAAGCATAATCGTACTTGGCTTCCTTGGATCAAGACTTTCAAACTGGGTCATGGATATGATCATGGGCAAGGCTGACGAGAACGCTCAGCGCATAAATATAGACGCGCTCTTCAAGGTGGGAACAGTAAATGCTATCATAGTTGTTGCGACCGTTCTGATAACCTTCCTCATCTTCGCATTTATGTCAGGGATCGCAGGCGGTGCGTGCTCGAAGACAGAGGATATGCAGAGCGCTACGGGAACTATAACAATGCTTATCATGATCGGTTACATCGTAGCAATGATAGTTCCTCAGCTGGATATCAGTGCACTCAACCATGCTATCGTATATGTTCCGATCGTTGCATGCTTTGCAGCGCCTGTACTTTACATCATAGAGAGTATTACTCTCGTTGAGCTCATAATTTTCTTTGTGATAAATATTACAATAACCGTCGCAATGTTCTTCATCTGCGCAAAGGTTTACAGAAAGCTCATTCTTATCGATGGAAGCAAGGTTAAATTTATAACAATACTTAAGATGATATTTGGCAGAGACAACGCCGCAAAGAAGAAGGAGGTGGCTTAAATGTTTAAGAATTTCGGAAATGTATTTAAGTTCTCTTTCAAAAATGCGATGACCAGAGGCTATAAAGCCCTGACGATAATACTCGCTGTTATTCTTGTGGCAGTGCCGATTCTCATCATGTTGATTTCCGCAAGTTCAAAGAATGACGATGATGATAATGTTGATTCGTGCCATGCAAGTGTGATCTACGTTTACAATGAACTGGGTGATCCTAATGCGGACTACAGTTCGCTCAACCTTCTGGGTGAAAAATACTACTCAGATATCGATTACAGAAAATGTGACTCAATGGACGAAGCACTCGAATCCATGAGGGCTTCAAACGAAGCAGGCGAGGTTGCATATGTACTCGGCCTTGAGAAGAAAAACAATCTTCCGTCGGCTTATCTGATCGTTCCTGAGTCAAAGTCGATCAGTAAGGGTACAGCAAATAATTACTATGATTTCATGGACAAATATCAGGCATATTTCGTTGTGCTTGCATCCGGACTTAACTCAAACGGACTTCGTCAGGTTATGACTCAGTCTGAATATAAGACCTATCACGCAACCGGATATATGACCGGTGTAGCTATCGAGGATTCTGAAGAGAACAATGACCTTATGGCAAGCAGTATTCTTGATGGATTAAAGGTTGCACTTCCGTTTGTCTGTCTTATGCTTATGTATTTCCTGATCTTTGCTTATGGCGCAAGTATCTCACAGAGCATTGTTATGGAGAAGTCTTCAAAGCTTATGGATACAATGCTTGTTTCCGTAAGACCGGAAGCGCTCTGCCTCGGAAAGTTCCTTGCATCGGTTGCAGCCGGAGTACTTCAGATGCTTGTATGGATCGGTTCGATAATCCTTGGCTTCTTCATCGGCAACAGCCTGTGCGAGAAGTTCTATCCGAATTCAAACTTTGCGCTTCTTGCCTTCCTTAAGGCGATGGGCAAGATGAAGGTATTTACAATTCCAAATGTCATTATAGCAGTACTGATACTTATACTTGGATTCCTTCTCTTTGCATCGCTCGCAGTTGTTGCAGGTGCTATATCACGTTCCAGAGAGGAAGCAGCAAGTGCATCAAGCGTATTTATCATTCCGCTTATTATTGCATTCTTCGCAATCATGTATGGCGGCGGACTCGAGTCGGGCGGTGCTCCGGACTGGATGCTTTATATACCATTCACTGCAGCACTTATCACTCCGGCTTACGTAGCGCTCGGAATTCTCAGTTTTGCAGAGGGCATAATATCCTTTGGTATCATGGCAGCCTGCGCACTCGTATTTGTAATTATCGCAGGTCGTCTCTACAAGATGATGTCGCTCTACAAGGGTAATCAGATTAATATCGGCAAGGCAATGAGAATGCTCTTCACGGGACAGAGCTCCGCGACGAAGAAGCAATAAAACAAATAGATAATACTATGGCAGAGACAGTCACATCATGGGATGTGACTGTCTCTTTTTAGGAGGCAGGTTATTAATCATGGCATTTCATGACTGATATTATTTTCTACGATATAAAGTGACGCTTGAAAAAAACTGCATCAGCAAATATAATAGGCAAGTGGCAGATAGGTATATCCGTTTTCGTTGTGGTTTCTGAATGATCAGATATAAATCTTGCGGAATAGAGTTGATGACTGGGTTTATATTCGAGAGAAACATTCAGAAAGGCAAAGAGGAGGAAGAGGATTGGTTAAGGATTCAAGAAATGTTCTTAAGACGGGCTTTGATCGGAATGATAATGTGATCAAGCTGCATGATGAAAAACTGAAACATATGCAGAAAATTCTGGTTATGATGATCAAAGACTTTGATATGATAGCCCAAAAATATGGGATTGAATATACCCTGAGTGGCGGTTCTGTGATAGGGGCACTCAGGCATAAAGGCTTTATTCCGCTTACCACAACCTATGTAATAAAAGGAACAGTAAATGGAACAAATGCACTTTGGTACGTGAAAAACAATGTGGTAACATATACCAATACCGTTGCCAAGGACAAAAATGGTAATTATTACGGAATTATAAACGGCAAGGTTGATAACAACTTCAATGGTTTCCTTTCTGATGGAAAAGAATGGTGGCATGTAAATAAGGGCAAGGTTACATTTACAGATACCGGAGTGTTTAAAGGTACGATAAACGGAACTACAGGCTGGTATTACGCAAAAGCAAGTAAGTATACAAAGGCGACTGTTCTGGCAAAGAATCCTGATAATAATACCTGGTGGAGAGTAACAGATGGTAAAATGGACTTTGGCTTTACCGGATTCTTCCAAAATGAAAATGGTTTGTGGTATTGTAAGAATGGCCAGATTACTTTTACAGATACCGGTATATTTGAAGGAACGATTAATGGGGTTACCGGATATTATTATGTTAAAGGAAGTCTCTTTACCAAGACCAACACAGTTGCTCAATATGGTTCCGATTATTGGTGCGTTCAGGATGGAATGATAAATTCTGGATTCACAGGAATATGCAGCAACAGCTCGGGATCGTGGTATTGTAAGGACGGGAAAGCTCAGCTTGAGTTTACCGGAGAGATAACGTACAATGGTAAAAAATATAAGATAGTCAAAGGTATGGTAAAGTAGATGAATATTAATGAAAAAAAGGAAACGTATATGGATAATGATGTAAGATTTATAGATATGAGGCAGTTTTTAAGGTATTTAAAAAGCAAATTTGTGATCGTGTTGTTGGTTTCAATCATTGGAGGGGCTGCGCTGGCAGGGTATAGCTATAAAAAGCAAAAAGATGATAAAGGAACAGTGGCAGTTGATCTCCTTGAACTTACTATGCAGCAGAATCATGATGCTTATTATATAAAGAATACAAAGTATTCCGATGCGGTTCCTTATACCGGAGTGTATAATTCTGCTGCCAGGCTTTATGTTGATTTTAATTACAGTGATATTGAAAATAATGAAAATACAGATTTGTCTGGTATGAATTCTAATTATGAAAATGATGCATGTCAGATTGTCAGAGATTTTGATATACTCAGTCAGATCATTACCGAACTTGACCTTAAGTCATACAGTGATATGAAGAATATTAATCCTGAAAAAATACAGTGGCTGATAAACAGAAATTTTCAGGGCGCGCATATGATGAATATTGTAGTATCAGATGTTAACCCTGAGAGAGCTCAGGCAATATGTAAAAAGATTGTTGATAAATTTATTGAAAAAGCGAATAAACTTGGTTTTATCGACTCAGTCACGATAATAAATAATGCTTCTTTGCCGGAATCAGATGGCCTGTATGGTACAAGTATAGCACTGGCTGACACCAAAACTGTCAATAAAAAAACTGTAATCATTAATGGCGTACTGGGGATTATCGGTGGCTTTATAGTGTATACCGTTATTATGCTTGTGGTCTATATTATTAGAGCTGTTGTCAGAAATGAGGCTGATATGAGGACTGTCGGAATTGATATGGTAACAGGGGCATACAGATCCAAGGCTGACAATGCCCGTACAGCACGAGCTTTTGATCTCTATGATGTTAAGGATATTCTGGTTGTGGCAATTGACAGGCATATTAAAGCAGAGACATTTGTTAATGATGTTCAGGGAGAACTGAAAAAAATGGGAAGCGAAAAAAGGCTTTCCTTTGCAGAAGACTTTGCCGGAAGCAATGATGCATTTGAAAAGGTTAAGAAATGTGATGCTGTAGTGTATTTGACAAAGTATAACAAAACGCGAATTTCAGATGTGATTGAGGCAAGACAGGTGCTTGAAAAGAGCGGTATAAGATGTCTGGGTGGTATTATATTATAGAATGTAATAATACCGGTACTATAAATATATGAAAGAGATAAAGAGGAATAATGACTGGATATTTAAGATTACAACGTACAGTGTTTTCGCTGCTGAAATATTATAAAGCAACAGATGTATTGTTTTGTACAGGCTTTTTTATCTATGTACTGTCACTCATACTCGATCTTTCTATGTGGTTCTTTTCTGTAGATACCGGTGCGAGTTCCACAGCTGTCGCGGTAAAAATGATGAGATATCTGGCATATGCTATCATGTTGTTAAAGATAGTTTATGATTTTGGGGTTGAATACAAGAACTTTGGTTATCTTGTTGTTTTTGCCGGGATTACGGGAGTAGCATTGATAACGAGCAAAAATACAATGCTGGTATTCTATTTCATTGTTATTCTTGCGGCCAGAGGAGTTTCCGGAAGGATGATCATCTCTACAACCTTTGCAGCACAGGGATTTGTACTCATATTGACAGTCCTTATGTCTAAAATTGGTGTTATCACGGATTATGTTGCTGGCAGGCATGGAAGAACAAGACATTTTCTTGGGTTTCAGTGGGCCACAACCTCGGCTTTGATTTTTTTGTATATGGTATTTGAGTACATATATTTAAAAAAAGGAAGGTTAACAATATCGGAATTCATAGTCCTGAACGCGATAAATATTTATCTTTTTAAAATGACTGACAGCAGGATGGCTTTTTTGATCGCTATGGCCTCCCTCACATTCTTCTTTATCTTTGGAAGGTGTTTTGCTCGAAACCGAGTACATCGTTATAATAGAAAGAAACGAATGGGCAGGCTTGGCTTTTTTGCATGGGCTTCAGTAGCTCTTCCGTGGCTCATAGCAGTGGGGTCTATATATCTCCATAAGATATATGTTAAAGGCTCGGGAATGGATAAGCTCAACAAACTCCTGTCAAACAGATTGAATTATGGGCGAAAGGCTATAGACAAATATGGCATCTCACTCTTTGGAAAAAAAATGGTTTGGATAGGATATGGACTTAATGATACAGGAAAAGGTGAATATAACTATGTTGACTGTTCGTATCTGAGGTTATCAATAGAGTATGGGATTATCTTTCTGGCATTGATACTTCTGATTTGCAGTTTGATTATTTATAAGGCCAATAAGAATGGTGAGATATATCTTGCATGGATAATGATTTTTATACTGCTTATTTCTGTTACGGAATCAAGACTTCTGAATTTTGCGTTTAATCCATTTTTACTTATGGCTTTTGCTTCGTTGACACGGTCCCGAAATGATAATATAATTAACAAAGAGGTCTATCCGTGTATTACGGATCTGAAGAGTGAGACTTCATAAAATACAGGAGGTTTTGAGTTATGGATATTAAAGCTACTATCGATTCAATCGTTAAGAAGATCAAGGGGGATCCTAAGATTGCTGACAAGTTCCAGAAGGATCCTGAGAAGACCGTAGAAGAGGTTGCAGGTGTTGATATTCCTGACGGAATGATGGATAAGGTTGTTGATGGTGTCAAGACTGCTCTTGCAGGCGACAAGGCCGGCGGAGTTGTAGATAAGATTAAAAACCTTTTCTAATTGAATAATATACATGCAATGTATATGAAATGAAAGAAAAAGTCCATCAGGATTATAATGGTATAATCCTGATGGACTTTTTTGTTTATGTTGTTTTGTTTGTATTGCAGGTAATGAATTTATATGTATATTGCGAGCACTTATATGATACTGGTGCCTTGTAGCTGCTGCGTGTCAATGGTATGTGTTCAACGACGACTGAGTCCGTGGGACAAGAGGTATGATTCTGAGGAAATTATGGATACTCTCATCTGGTCTTATAAAAATATCGCAAACTGACACTTTATCCATAACCAAAAACATTTATAATATGCCTATCGCTGAAGTAGGTAAAACAGAAAGATTTGAAACATATTCTGACATAGAATGCCGGTTGATCGGATTATTATTTCAGTGAAAACGAATGATAACCTTCAGGAGGATTTATAATGAAGAAGATACTTACAATACAGGATATTTCATGCCTTGGAAAGTGCTCACTTACAGTAGCGCTTCCTGTTATTTCAGCTATGGGAGTTGAGACAGTTATTCTCCCTACAGCAGTGCTTTCCACACATACAATGTTCAAGAATTTCACGGTTAAGGATCTGATGGATCAGCTCGTTCCTATCACAGATCACTGGAAGGCTGAGGGCGTTAAGTTTGACGCTATTTACACAGGTTACCTCGGATCAGCTGAGGAGATAGAGATTGTTAAGAAGATATTTGACGAGTTCAAGACTGATGATACACTTATCTTCATCGATCCTGTTATGGCTGATAACGGAAAGCTTTATCCTGCATTTGATGAGAAATACGCTAAGGAAAATGCAAAGCTCTGCGGCAAGGCCGATATCATCGTTCCAAATATCACTGAGGCCTGCTTCATGACAGATACTGAATATAAAGAGGTTTATGACGAGGCTTATATCAAGGAGCTTCTTCAGAAGCTTGCTGCACTGGGCGCTAAGAAGGTTGTTCTTACAGGCGTTTCACTTTCAGATGGCAAGACCGGAGTTTACGGACTTGACAGTGAGACAGGAGAGACCTTCATCTATCAGAATGACAGGGTTGATGCTTCCTTCCACGGAACAGGAGATATCTTCGCGAGCGTTTCTGTTGGTGCTCTTACAAGAGGACTTTCACAGGAAGAGGCATTTAAGCTTGCAGCTGATTATACTGCAGATACTATCAAGGCAACTGTTGAGAACCCTGAGAAGCCATGGTACGGAGTTGACTTCGAAGCAACCATTCCTGAACTTGTTACACGTTTGGGAAAACTTGTTTAATCATAGAACAAATATTGTCGGCAGACAGGATGAATTTATAGCTTGTTATTATATAACAGTGCATGCAATTAACCATATACATGTAAATGTGTTTTAGTACAATACGGTGTTTTAATGTGGTTATTCAGCAAGTTCATATATTCACCATAAAAGGGAAGGGCTTCCGAATTATTTCGGGAGCCCGCAGACTGTAGACAAAGTCAGGGGCAGCGCCCCTGACTTTGTCTACAGTCTGCGGCGCCTACGGCGCCGGTTCTTGATACGCGAAGCGGATCAAGAACAGAGCACGGCTTGTCTTTGACACACTTATATATGATGTGCTATTATTTAAGAGTAACTATCGGGGCTATTTGGAGGATTACAAGCATGCACTATGCAATATCTGACCTGCACGGATGCTACAGGGAATTTATTGACCTTCTGGACAGGGTGGAGTTCAACAAGAAGGACACACTGTACGTAATAGGTGATACAACGGATCGAGGCGAGGGGAACGTCGAGGTCCTTAAATATATGATGCAGCATAAGAATATTATTCCGCTTCTGGGTAATCATGAGCTGATGGCTCTTCAGGTTCTTCCGGCGGTGCTTGGTAAGAACAATGACGAGATCAACGTTCTTATGCAGGGCGAGAATTTCAGACACGCACTCAAGCAGTGGTATTATAACGGAGGAACTACGACCATTCAACAGTATCTCAGACTTCCTATCAAGGAGCAGGAGGAGATACTGAGCTACATGCAGAGCTTCAAGCTCTATGAGAGAGTTGTTGTGAAGGGAAGAAATTATCTTCTGATACACTCACTTCCGGAGAAGAAGGATGCTTATAAGCATATCGACGATGGAACTTATTCAACAATGTCGCTTCTCTTTGGCAGACCGGATTTTAAGAACCCTGCGAAGTATACCTACGACGAAAATATCATCATAGTCATCGGCCACACGCCGACAGCTGTTATTCCGGGAGCAACTCCGGGAAGATATTATAAATGCGGCAATATCATAAATATTGACTGCGGCTGCGTTTCCGGCAGGGCGCTCGGTATGCTGTGCCTCGAAACAGGAAATGTGGTTTATACAAAGAGTCTCTTCAGGAGACTGTAAAAAGGAGAAAAAAGATGGGCAAATATTTCGGAACAGATGGCTTCCGTGGAGAAGCAAATGTTGTTCTTACAGCGGATCATGCATTTAAAGTTGGTAGATTCCTTGGCTGGTATTATAACGAGCTGAGAAGAAGAGATGGTAACACAGAGCCTGCAAAGGTTGTTATCGGTAAGGATACGAGACGTTCAAGCTACATGTTTGAGTATTCTCTCGTAAGCGGTCTTGTTGCTTCGGGCGCGGACGCATACCTTCTGCATGTTACGACAACACCGTCTGTTGCATATATCACAAGGCAGGATGATTTTGACTGCGGTATCATGATCTCAGCAAGCCACAATCCATATTATGATAACGGTATCAAGCTTATCAGCGGCAGCGGAGAGAAGATGAGAGAGGATGTCATCGATCTCATTGAGGCTTACCTTGACGGCAATCTTGTTGTATTTGACAGTAAGTGGGAGACCATCCCTTATGCTACAAAGGAGAGGATCGGCTGTACCGTCGATTATGTTTCCGGACGTAACAGATATATCGGCTACCTTATTTCACTTGGCATGCATTCTCTGAAGGGAATGAAGATCGGCCTCGACTGCGCCAACGGAAGCTCGTGGAATATAGCCAAGGCTGTATTTGATGCCTTTGGTGCGAAGACTTACGTTATAAATGCAGAGCCGAACGGCACGAATATCAATCGTGATGCAGGTTCAACTCATATCGAGGGACTTCAGAAATATGTTGTAGATAACGGTCTGGATGTCGGATTTGCCTATGATGGTGATGCTGACAGATGTCTTGCTGTTGATGAGAACGGCGATATTGTTAATGGCGATCATATCCTTTATATTTGTGGTAAATATCTGAAGGATCAGGGCGCACTGAAGAATAATACAGTTGTTACAACGGTCATGTCGAACTTCGGTCTCTACAAGGCCTTCGACGAGCTGGGTATCGACTATGCCAAGACAGATGTTGGTGATAAATACGTTTATGAATACATGGTAAATAATGACTGCTGTATCGGTGGCGAACAGTCCGGTCATATCATATTTTCAAAATATGCAACAACAGGTGATGGTATCCTGACATCCATTAAGATGGTTGAGGTTATGAAGGAGAAGAAGCAGAGTCTGGCTGAGCTGAAGAAGGGCTTTACCGTATATCCTCAGGTTCTGAAGAATATTCGCGTTAAGGATAAGAGAGAGGCTCAGAATGATAAGGACGTTCTGGCTAAGGTTGTTGAGGTTGCTGAGGAACTCGGTGACAGTGGAAGAATCCTTGTTAGAGAGTCCGGCACGGAGCCTGTAGTAAGAGTCATGGTCGAGGCTGAGACAGAGGATATCTGCAACAAATACGTTGATGCGGTTATCGATGTGATCAAGGCTAAGGGACATGTGGAGTAATATCATTAACTGCTTCATGATGAATTGATCAATGATCAGTTTTATGCTGCAGAGACAAAACATAACAGAAGAATAATATAGAAAATATGGATGATAATCCCGGGTTGGTTGATGAAACTGACCCGGTTTTTTGTTTTGCTGATACATATTTAATAGTATTTTATGTGATAACTATTACTGATAAATCACGGTTTTGCGTAGTTTGATAACAATTCACAATTATTTCACAATAATTGTTAGCACTCACTATTGACGAGTGCTAACAAAAGTGATATAACATAATCAAGTTGAAAAACTTAAGTAGCCCACCTGCAAAAAAATGGACTAAATATTTGTTGGATGCCCGGCCCGGAGAGATCTTGACAGGCCTGAAGGATGACCGGAGGCAGCGGCATCAGATTGAAAGGAGATATGGATTATGTATTACACTAATATTTTTAATGATGGTTTTGTAGAGGATTTCTTAGATGAACTTTTTGGTGGAACATGCAAGGGTGGATGTGCTCCTGAGAAGAAGCCGGAGCAGCCGAAGAGGATTGCAAATGTAAGAACAGATATCGTTGAGTACGATAATGGATTCAGGTTTGATATCGACCTTCCGGGATATGATAAGTCAGAGGTTAAGATTGAACTGAAGGACAACTACCTTACTGTTAAGGCAGAGCATACAGCTGCTAAGGAAGAGAATGATGATAAGGCTGACAAGGGCAGATACATCAGGAAAGAAAGATATGAGTCACCTCGTCAGAGAAGCTACTATGTTGGTGAGGATATAAATGCCGAAGCTATCAAGGCGAGCTTCAAGAATGGGGTTCTCACCATCGATGTTCCAAAGGTTGAACCGAAGGAAGAAGCTAAGGTTACTATAAATATTGACTGATAGACAGAAATCAAAAGTTGGATAATTCATCATAATACCCCCCCCCTATAAAAAGATGCCGCAGGCGTAAAAACCTGCGGCATTCTTTTTTTACAGGAGCGCTTCAACTGCTTTGGCAACGTTCTCCATTTTCTCTGTCGGTTCGTAACGAGCCACTACATTTCCCTCGCGGTCGATAAGGAATTTGGTGAAATTCCATTTGATATCAGGATTGTTCTTATAGTCCTTGTCGATCGTTTTAAGCATGGCTGACATGGCAAGCGCCTTAGGCCCTTTGCCGAAACCGCTGAAACCTTTCTGTTCCTTCAGATACTTGAAAAGAGGAATTGCATTTTCACCGTTAACATCAGCCTTCTTCATCTGAGGAAACTGGGTGTTATATTTGAGAGTGCAGAACTCGTGGATCTCATCATCTGTTCCCGGTGTCTGTCCGGCAAACTGGTTACACGGAACATCAATTACCTCAAAACCTTTGTCATGGAAATTCTCATACATTTCCTCTATGTCTTTGTAGTGAGGTGTGAAGCCGCAGCCTGTGGCTGTATTTACAACAAGGACAACCTTGCCTTTATAGTCCGCGAGACTGATAAGCTCGCCCTGAGGATTCTCAACTGTCAGATCATAAAAATTACTCATAATACTACCTCCTGAATTCATGATTGGTCACATTGTTGATCAGATAATTTATATATTCATAAACTGTAGTCAGTATCATAGGTTAGCGTAAAGTAATCATTTCGAAAACAATCAGTTTATGAATACATTATATCACATTTTAAGACATGCCGTTAATTAAGAATATTATAATTTTATGAGGGATTTGATAGAACAATCCATTAATAATGCTTAATAAAATAACGGCGCATCTGATTAAGTTTTATTTGATTATATTGTATACAATCCAAAATGTCAACGTGAAAATTTATATATTTTGCCTGCCTGTATGCTGTATTTGGTGAGAATTGGTATACATAACGTGCGAAAAGCGCGTGTTTTCGTCATTTTTGATAGCCTGCAGGGGGCTATTTTATTTGACCATTCATGTCGAAAGTGGTATAATGTCGCAAGACTTTAGGGCGAAGCGCGCAGATTAAATGCCCAAAGGTAAATCATTTGACCGGGATACATCCAGGAGATGATGTCCCTTCAAATGAACTATGAACAGAAAGGATATCCAGAGTTATGTATGACAAGGTTTCGACCAAACTGAACTTTACTGAGAATGAAGATAAGGTTCTGAAGTTTTGGAATGAAAACAAAGTATTTGAAAAGAGTATAGATGAGAAGAAGGATCTTCCGACTTATACTTTCTATGACGGACCTCCGACAGCAAACGGCAAGCCGCACATCGGCCACGTTCTTACACGTGTCATCAAGGATATGATCCCACGTTACCAGACAATGAAGGGACACAAGATCATCCGTAAAGCCGGCTGGGATACTCACGGTCTTCCTGTTGAGCTTGAGGTCGAGAAAGAGCTTGGAATAAACGGTAAGGAGCAGATCGAGGAATATGGCATCGAGCCGTTCATCGGCAAATGTAAGGAATCTGTATGGCAGTACAAGAGCATGTGGGAGGAGTTCTCCGGCAAGGTTGGCTTCTGGGCTGATATGGATGACCCTTATGTTACTTACCATAACGATTATATAGAATCAGAGTGGTGGGCGCTGAAGACCATCTGGGACAAGGGACTTCTCTACAAGGGATTCAAGGTTGTTCCTTATTGTCCACGTTGTGGAACACCGCTTTCGAGCCATGAGGTTGCTCAGGGCTACAAGACAGTTAAGGAGCGTTCAGCAGTTGTAAGATTCAAGGCTATCGATCCGGATGCACCGGAGCAGTATTATTTCCTTGCATGGACAACCACACCATGGACACTTCCTTCAAATGTTGCTCTCTGCGTTAACCCACAGGAGACATACGTTAAGATCAAGGCATGTGACGGATATACATATATCATGGCCAAGGCACTTCTTGATACCGTTATTGGTCCTCTTGCAGAGGAGAAGGTTAAGAACGAAGCCGGCGAGATGGTTCAGAAGTATGACACATCAATTACAGGCGGTAAGGCATACACCATCCTTGAGGAGTATGTCGGTAAAGATCTTGAGCATAAGAAATACGAGCCGCTTTACGAGGCTACTGCAGCTGTTGCAGCAAAGCAGCATAAGGAAGGACATTACATCGTTGCTGATGATTATGTAACAATGTCAGATGGTACCGGTATCGTTCATATCGCTCCTGCATTTGGTGAGGACGACGGACGTGTTGGACGTAATTACGATCTTCCGTTTGTTCAGTTCGTTGATGCAGCCGGAAATATGACAGACGACACTCCTTTCGCTGGACTCTTCGTCAAGGATGCAGATCCAAAGGTACTTGTTGACCTTGATTCACGTGGACTGCTTTTTGCAGCTCCTAAGTTCGAGCATGACTATCCACACTGCTGGAGATGTGATACACCGCTCATCTACTATGCAAGAGAGTCATGGTTCATCAAGATGACTGCTGTCTCTGATGAGATGGTTGCAAATAATGATACAGTTAACTGGATACCGGAAGGTATCGGTAAGGGACGTTTCGGCGAATGGCTGAAGAATGTTCAGGACTGGGGCATCTCACGTAACCGTTACTGGGGTACACCACTCAATATCTGGGAGTGTCCTGACTGCGGCAAGCAGATATCAATCGGAAGCATCGCTGAGCTTTGCGAGAAGGGCTACATCGCAGGAGAGAATGGTGAGAAGAAGCCGGTTCCTGCAGACATCGAGCTTCACAGACCGTTTGTTGATGATGTTATCTGCGAGTGTCCTGAGTGTAAGTCAGGTATGAAGAGAGTTCCTGAGGTTATCGACTGCTGGTTCGACTCAGGTGCCATGCCTTTCGCACAGTGGCATTATCCGTTTGAAAACGCAGACATCTTCGAGGATAACTTCCCTGCAGACTTTATTTCCGAGGCTGTTGACCAGACAAGAGGATGGTTCTATTCTCTCATGGCTGAGTCTACACTTCTCTTCAACAAGGCTCCTTACAAGAACGTAATCGTTCTCGGCCACGTTCAGGATAAGGACGGACAGAAGATGAGTAAGAGTAAGGGCAACGCTGTTGACCCTATGGAAGCACTTAATAAATATGGTGCAGATGCAATCAGATGGTATTTCTACACCAATTCAGCTCCATGGCTGCCTAACCGTTTCCACGAGGACGCAGTTCTGGAGGGCCAGAGAAAGTTCATGGGAACGATCTGGAACACATATGCATTTTATACCTTATATGCTGAGATCGATCAGTTTAATCCACTGGATTATTCTCTCGAGTATGACAAGCTTTCCGTTATGGATAAGTGGCTTCTCAGCAAGTTAAATACAGCTGTTAAGAGCTTTGACGAGCAGCTTGGAAACTACAGGATCCCTGAGGCCGCAAAGGTTCTTGCAGAGTTCGTTGATGACATGAGTAACTGGTATGTAAGACGCTGCCGTGAGCGTTACTGGGTTAAGGACATGCCGCAGGACAAGATCAATGCGTACATGACCCTTTACACAGCCCTTGTAACGATTTCTGAGGTTGCTGCTCCTATGGTTCCATTCCTTACAGAGAGCATTTACCAGAATCTCGTTAGAAATATAGATAAGGATGCTCCGATAAGTATCCACCTCTGTGACTTCCCTGAGGTTCAGGAAGAGTTTATCGATGCTGAGCTTGAGGCAAATATGGATGAGGTTCTTAAGTGCGTTGTATTTGGACGTGCTGCAAGAAATACTTCAAACATCAAGAACAGACAGCCTATAGCAAATATGTTCATTAAGTCAGAGAGAGTACTTCCTGAGTTCTTCGTTGATATCATCAGAGAAGAGCTTAACATCAAGAACGTTGAGTGGAAGGATGATGTATCAGAGTTTTCAACATACATCTTCAAGCCACAGCTCAGAACAGTAGGACCTAAGTACGGCAAGTTCCTCGGCGGCATCAAGCAGTACCTCGCAGAGGTTGACGGCAATGCAGCAATGAAGACTCTTAAGTCTGAGGGCGCCCTTAAGTTTGAGGTTAACAGTGAGGAGATAGTTCTTGCAGAGGAAGACCTTCTGATAGATGTTGCCAAGTCTGATGACTATGTAACAGAGGGTGACAACAACGTTACGGTTGTTCTTGATACAAGACTTACACCTGAACTTATCGAGGAAGGTTATGTCAGAGAGATAATCTCTAAGATTCAGTCAATGCGTAAGGAGGCTGACTTCGACGTTACAGACAGGATCAGGGTTTATATCACTGATAACGATAAGATCAAGGGCATAATGGCAGCTAACGCTGACACCATCAAGACTGCAGTTCTCTGTGATGAGATCATCGAGGACTCTGTTCAGGGCTTCGCCAAGGATTGGAGTATTAATGGTGAAGACGTTAAGATGGGTGTTCAGAAAGTATAGTATAAGTATTCTATTACTCGATATGCTTGACTGATATGGACAGAGAAAGAGTATATATGAAATAAAAATCAATCGACTGTGCCGCTGAACGTCTTTATTGCGGGAAGCGGCCGATAGGAATATGAGGAGGAAGATATATGAAGAAGATTGCGGACTTTGACAAGGAAAGCTTCAAGAATCAGGTTATCAGCAATGTCAAGATGCTTTTCAGAAAAGACTTGGATGAAGCTACACCGCAGATGATCTATCAGGCAGTTGCTTATGCGGTTAAGGATGACATCATCGACAGATGGATCGCAACACATAAGGTATACAGAAAGCAGAACGTTAAGAAGGTTTATTACCTTTCAATGGAGTTTCTTATCGGAAGACTACTTGGTAATAATATCCTCAGTCTCGGATATTATCCACAGGTTAAGGAAGCTCTCGACGAGATGGGCTTTGATATGAACTTCATCGAGGATCAGGAGAGAGACCCTGCACTTGGTAACGGTGGTCTCGGCCGTCTTGCTGCATGTTTCCTTGATTCACTTTCAACACTTGGTTATCCTGCATATGGCTGCGGTATCCGTTATCGTTACGGTATGTTCAAGCAGAAGATCAAGGACGGTTATCAGATTGAGAAGCCTGATGACTGGTTAAAGCATGGTTATCCTTTCGAGGTTAAGCGTACAGAATACGCTGTTGAGGTTAAGTTTGGCGGATATGTAAGAGTTGAGCAGAAGAACGGACGTAATCAGTTCATTCAGGAGGGTTACAGATCAGTTCGTGCCGTACCTTATGATCTTCCTGTTGTAGGCTATGGAAACAATGTTGTAAATACACTTCGTATCTGGGATGCAGAGGCTCCACAGGAATTCAACCTTGAGTCATTTGACAGAGGTGAGTATGACAAGGCTGTTGAGGAAGCAAACCTTGCAAGAACACTTGTAGAGGTTCTTTATCCAAACGATAATCATATCTCCGGTAAGGAACTCAGACTTAAGCAGCAGTATTTCTTCATCTCTGCTTCAGTTCAGAGAGCAATCCTTAAGTTCAAGGAGAACAATGACGATATTCATGATCTTCCTGAGAAGGTTGTATT
>OCTW011586650.1_pt1 | contig 18829 bp, 36 predicted proteins | sample 1539671 | NCBI WGS metagenome assembly OCTW01 (sample SAMN02144230, study PRJEB22623) | gut metagenome | biome: sheep rumen | host: Ovis aries | place: New Zealand
CGGTAGGCTCTCGATTATGTAAGCATTGCGCCAAGTTCCAGCGCCTTTTGAAACTTGATCTTTAATCTCGTCTCTTATTGCAAAGACAATCGGTTTAAGACTATTAGGCTTTGTATATCTCGGTTGTCCGCTAATCATTTCCCAAATGTCGTCAATGTCGAGGATCAGATCATTAGGCTCTAATCTTTCTTTAACAAATGAAGTCTTACCACTACAAGAAGCACCCGTAACAATATAGACTTTCTTCTCGGGAATATTGTTATATCCACTATGTCCGAAGCGCTCGTGAACTTCGTTGTGGCAATGCCAATGAAGTATAGCAATATTCGCTGGATTTATTGAGATAGAAGCGTCATTGACGTTATATGTATTTAAATAGGTTTTGTGGTGGAATACAATCGCGCCTTTGTTGTTATTTGCTTGTGGATTGAAGCCTTTAACAATAGGCTTTCCGCAATGCTCGCAAACAATCGTTCCGTCCGCTTTAATTCTATCGTGGAGAACTTGCGCCTTGCATTGCTCCCACTCCTTGGAGCCGTAAAATTGAGGTAAGTTGTCAAAGTGTCGCATTTAATTTCCTACCATATTTTGTTGCGAATTTTTGTAGGCATAATGATAATTGTTCCAAAATCGCCAAAGTTAATTTTAATATCATACCAATCGCCACTATAACTCGTTCCACCTTTTCTTATTTGATAATTGGTTGTCATTTGAACCTCGTTTCTTGAATTATCAACTTTTGCAAATTTCAAGCCGAGTTCTATTAGTTCTAAATAACTTAAATCTAATAATGGTAATAATTGGTTGTAATCGTTGTCGCTCATTGTAGAACCACTTGTATATGTTCCGCTATCGAGTTTGATTAAAATTGTTTTTTTTGCAATCTCACTAATAGCGATCTCATTTGTTCCGTCTTTGAGTTTGCCCGCGAGATAGAAGTCTTTCCATTTGTATTGGTTCGAACCTAAATCTCTTGTTCCATTAGGTGCTCCCGAAAATTGTTCATTTCCAAATAAATAACGTAGAGCATTATTCAAACTAATTGTTAAATTGTTATATGGATCAATTTTAACTGAAAAAGTTTGTGCATTATAAAGAGAAGTTTTCGTATTTTTGAAATCTAACGAAACATCATCTACTGTCTTTTTTCCTGTGATTGTTTGGTTGCTTGCCAAATCGACAACTTCGTCGGAGTTTGCTTTTTCGCCCATTGAGGCGTCAACTTCGTTTTTAGTATAATAATTTGTTAAATCGTCTTTATCGGCTTTTTCGTCTAATAAAGTGTCGGTTTCTTCGCTTGTGTAATAATTAGATAAATCCACAATGCCCGAGAGTTTATCCCAAGCCGAACCACTCCAAGTATAATTGTCGCCCGTGTCTAAAACGTTGTAAGTGTCTCCGACTTCTTGTTCTAAACTTGGCAAATTCTCGAAAGTTTCGACCGAACCTTTATAATGGAAAACGCCCGCCAATGCACGCGAGATTTTTTCGTCCAGCGCGGTAATTTCGGCGTCTTGAACTTCGTTATGTGTCTCAACGTTTGCCATTCGTGCTTCGTGATTTTGGATTTGATCCGCAAATACAACGCTTTTTTCTTCTTCTTCGAAAATTCGTTTTTCGTGGTCTTGGAGGATCGCTGGATATTTGTTGGCGATTTCCTCGTCGGCTGGAATTGTGTCGGATAAAACCATAGTAAAGATTTCAGTTTGCCACACTAAAACATTTTCGTTTGTAGTGAAATATTCAAATTGAAGTTGAATATCAAGCCCACGGCTCGAAGTGTGTTTTCTTTGTAAAGTAAGGCTTAATTTGATTTTTTCTTCTACGATTTCAACAATAAGAGGAACTTTATCAACGAAATTTGCTCCGCGAATTTTTGCGAAAGCAATGTAATTTGCTAAATCTAAATTTCCGCCTTCTTGAACTTTGTCTAAAAGAAACTCGATTTTATTTGTATCGTTGTTTTCTTTGACCGCGTAAGCGTAAATTGTTTTTTCGGGTTTGTTTCCGATAAATTTAATTTCCATTGATTATTCCTCCTTAATCGAAAATTTGAGTAGCGTTTTGTAGCAACCAATTAATTAATTTAGCGTTTTTAACGTCGTCGCCACCCGTTATTGTTATGGTTTTGGCTATTGCCGACGTAAAACCTCTTTGATAATTCGTCATAGCCCATCTATAGGCTGTACCACCTCTACTATAAGACATAGTGCTTTGCAAGCCACTTGAAGTTTTTAGTTTTTTAAATAGAATACTTTCTTGGTTGTTTCCATTTTTTATTTTGAAATCAATACGATACTTTTCTTCATAAGTTCTCGAAACGTTTGTTGTCATATTTGTTCCATTTGGAGAAAAATCGCTTAATTGATCGTTAAATAACCATTTTGTATTTGTAAGGTCATAGATAATAGTTGATTTACCACTTTCACTAAACGTTTTTTTGGCGGTTTGTCCGTTAAAATGAATAAGAGATATAACTTTTTTGCCGTTATAATAAGCCATTGCTTTATCTCCTTAATCAATTTTTTTATAAAGAAGCGATACTTCCATATTTGTCCCCGAAGAATGAGAAGGAGGAACGAAATCTAGCCAGTCATTACGTTCGAAATCTTTTTGTTGGACGTAGACCACTAAATTGTTTGGATTTGATAGGTCGCTAAAATAATATAACCTTAACACATTGCGATCCGTAGATAGACCAACAAGAAAATCGACTTCGGAATACGAAGAAAAACCATTAAGATAAGAAAGCCTATCCGAAGGAACAATTGGGTCGAGAAGTAAAAGCCCAAAATTTACTATATTGCAAAAATCAACGCTTCCTTCCGAATATAACCTAATTTTTAAACAAAATTGATACGTTCCTTTTTCAAAATTTTCTAATGTAATATGTGAATTAGACGGCAATTGAACTTCGGTAAAGCCTTTTAGAGAAAATGGAGTTTTTGAGGCTTCGGTTGCTTTTCCGACAACTTGCCTTCCGTCGATAATTTTTGAGATATTATCTTCATTTGTTGATAAGCGTTGAAGAACTTCGGTTAAGGTTGTTTCCAAGCCTTCCAAGGTTGTATCGTCGGTAATGAAATAATAAGTATTTGGAACCAATTCGCCTTGGGCTTTAAGTTCGTTATATTGCGCTTGGGTAACAAATTCGATATTGTGAGTTGTTCCGTTTAAAACGCTTCGCAATTTAGAAGCGACGGCGGAATTTGGATCAATATTCTCCAATGAACCTTGCTCGATTGCTTGCTCCAAGAGAGCCAAGAAACCTTCTTTGTCAAAGCCTTCTACAAGGTTTTTATTTTCGTCAAGTAAGTAGTATTTTGGCATTTTTTTAACCTCCTCATTCGATATAATGCTCTATTAATTCTAAAAATAAATTATTTAAGATTTTCGGCAAGCGTCCAATCTTTGCTCTTGGCGACCGCCTCGTCTAAATCGTGTTTGGCTTTCTTCAATTCGTAATCCAATGGATCAGAAACGAAGCCTTCATTTTTACCATAAATCTTTGTGTAAAATTGATTTAAAGACGGATTAGGCGGATACCACCTTCGGGAAATAACTTTTGTTTTAACTCCGTCTTTTTCCGTAATTGTAACTTCGTCTTTATAATAGCCAATGGCTCCGTCAATACCAGCATTAACGAGTTTTTGTAAAACGTCCTTTCCTTTGTTTTTTGATAAGGCTTCCTTAAACTCGGGATATTTGTTTCGGTAGTTGTTTAAAGTCGCGACGCTAATTCCCAGCGATCGCGCGATTTCTTCTTCTATAACACCTTCACGGACTTTTTTATTAATGTCGTCCAAGTAAGGTTTTACACAAGTTTCGTATTTCGATTTTCTACCAGCCATTAAAACACCTCTTTTTTTATTATAGCGCGATAATTTCTATATTTTAACAATAAAAAAAGATTATCAACCGATAACCTTTATTTTTTGAGTTTTATTTAGTTTTTAGCCATTGCTTTAATTTAACGTGTCGTGGATCAGAAATCCCTTATCGTCTTTTACGTCGTTGGCTTTCCAAAAGCAAGCGAGAAGTTCGATTGGAAAATAAACTATTCCGACAACCCCAGCGCCTACGCCAACCACAAGTCCAAAGACAATAATTAACGGCGATAAAATAATGCAAGCCATAATTTCTAAAATCTTTTTCACTATTTATTTCTCCTTTTGAATTTGTGTTTTTTTGGAATATAAATTGCGGTTCCTTGTTGTTTTGGATTAAGACTATTTAAAGAACGATAACCCTCATATCCATAATTGCCAGCCATTCCGATACTTGCAATGATATTTGCTTGAACTTTATTCATAATCTTTTCTCCCAAATCGCTTTTTAAAACGGATAGTGAATTGTCTATCGGTTATTTTGTGATTTCTTAAATCTTCGCATAAGTTAGAAACAAAATCGCAATCTTCTTGATTTTTACAAAAACGATAAACACAAGTCCCGCAATAAGGCTTATTACAAGCGCACTTTTCGCAAATTTCTTTTAGCGTCATTTCTTATCCTCCTTTCCTTATGGAATTAAATAAATTAACACAACTATATAATGCAAAATTTGGTCGGTTATATAGTTTATTTTTTTATACCTTGCTTTAAGAATGTCAATTGCTATATGTGTAACAAATATAACCGCAAGTTGCCATACCAAGCCAAAGCAAATTAGAAATGGCAGACAATATAAAGTACAATGAACGAACAAGTGATAAATATTTTCGCCTTTTGTTTTTGCTATAAAATCATTTTGTAATACGTAATCCCCTACTAAATGACATAGCAATAACCTAATAAGCAATTCAATGATTTTCATTTATTCCACCTCCACATAACAGAAATTTTGCGGTGCTTTGGTTAGTGGAACTAACCAATAATGTCTTTCGCATTTTTTACAATTTGGAAACTTACACATATCACACATTGGGTTTGGGAAAATATATTCATTACTTACCCAAACGGAATGTCTAAACTCACTCAACTCTTTTGGTTTATCAAAGATTTCTAAATCGCTGATGTGAATGGCATAAAATGGTTCTTTTCTAAAATCTCCAATGTAATGGAATAATTCGCTTTCGTGCAAACAACTTTTCTTTAATAAAGTATTTTCAACACAAATATTCCATTTTTTAACAGTGATTTCTTCCACCTTATAGCAACGGAACTTGAATACGACTTTGCCTGTGAATTTTGCTTTTTCAATTTCATCTATTTGTTTCAAAACATCATTGGCATTAGAGATAATCTTATATTTGCCATTTTTCATTTTACAAAGTGTATTCAATTTTCCATTTTGTAATTTACTACAATACACATAAATATCGGCATACCCATTTTCATCAATGAGTTTTTGAATTGCGTTCGCTAATGCTTTGTTCTTGCGAACTTCAATGGTTTTATTGCCATTCATAATCTTGGCACACCATTTAGGTTTGATACTAATTAAAATTGATTTCATTTCAAATCCTCCATAAAAAGCGTTATCAATTTTCGTCTTTCTTTGTCGTCCATAAATTGAGGATAATCGTTTGTGATTTGAAATAAAGCCATACGACCATTGTCATTTAATTTTCCGTGTTTATCACACAAGGATAAATCTAAATAAATTAACAATGATTTAAACAATTGTTTTTGTGATTTGGCGTCATTTTTATTGTCCTTTGTTTCGTTTGACAACAATATTTTAGCAATCTCCAAATACCCCAATTCTTCTTCGGTTGGGTTTTCTTTTTGTTCGATCAATCGAACGATTTCTTCGAGATCTTCCTTTGTTGGGTGTTCCTTATCCAATAAACGATCTAATTTGCTTTTTGCCATAATTGCTCCTTTCTTTGTGTTTACAAAGCATATCAAGTAGAAACTTTTTCTTTTTTCGATATATAAATAGAATTTATATAGTTTCGAATAGTTAATTTTTAAACGCGACACGTTTTTTAATTAAACACGACACGTTTTTTAATGGCTTAACGCCCATACTTTAAGGTAATAACCGCAAACCATACCAATAATAAAAGAGATTATAAATATGGCTAATGCATTAAAGAATTTTTCCATAATCACTCCTTTCAGATCCAATACTTTTCAGCGAGATAATCTCTCAATTTCCAATACTGATCGTTGGTAAAATCTTTTTGACCGCGATCGTATTTTTCTTGAAGGTTGTAAAAACATTGTTTTAAATATCGTTTGTCGTGGTGTGCTGGGAATGGAACGTCGTCAACATTGATTACAAACTTAAATGTTGTTTCGTCGATCTCGAAATAATCATAGAAATTCTTTAACGATTTAATTTTATATTTTCGGTCGATCATTTCGCCCATAACTTTTAATGAATATATGTATAAATCGCGCTTTGGATATTCGTAAATGTAATTAATTAAAATATGGCGGTCTTGTTTTTTAAAGATCGAGTTAAGTTCTCGCCATTGCGCCAAGAGTTGGGACTTTGGGAGAAACGGAATTAATTCATAATGCCATAATCTCATTATTTAGCCTCCCAAGTCTTGATATAATCGTAAGACTTAATAAATCCGTCGTGAACGTAATCTTCGTAAACGGAAATTGCCATTTTTTGCGCTTCTTCTTTGGTGTCGGCGTAGCAACGGAAATACTCCCAATTGTGGTTAATCGCGAATAAGGAAACAAACTTTTTCATAAAGACATCCTTAAATTATTTTCAAATCGTGACGATTATCTAATTCGGCAACTTTTACAAAATCGCCATTATATTTTTCGATAAAAATTTTTGTAATTTCTTTTTCGAAATATTGATTACCTTTATCTATGTCGTTAAAGGCTATGGAAGGATATTCTCTCGTATTTAAACCACCATATTGGTCTTTGCAAAAAACCAAATCTCCTTTCATAATTAATTCGCGAATAGTGTCGGCTTCCTTAATAATTATATTTTTACTATGATTATAATAAAGCGTAATTCCTTCCGCCGAGTAACAAGCGTCTTTACCCCACGGCATATCTACAAATTTTATTAATTTGGCTATGCAAGTTTTTGTTCTAATATATTCTTTCATATTTGCTCCTTGCCATTAACTTTAATAATGTTTTCTGGTAAGACACCAGTTGGATGTCCTTCAAATGCTAAATGCTTCAAGAATTCGTCATTTGTCGGTCTGATCCAAACGTATTTTTCGTTTTTTCGAACTGGTTTAACGATATATCCTTTTATTCCTTCTTTATAAATAGATTTACTTTTAGAAATTAAAACGGATTTCGTTTCGATAAAATCGCCTTTCTTTAGTTTCATAATTGCTCCTTCTTCCTCAACCTTTATCACGGCTTGGAACGTGCCTCGGCGGTTTTAAGAAGGGAAAGCCTAGTTTCCCCATGGACTTTTAATAACTTCAATCGTTGTGTAAACGATTAATCCGTTTGGTTCAATTGTTTGCTTTGCTTTCTCAATAAACCAATGAGGGTGTTTTTTGTTAATGTCTTTCCACGCTTCTTCTAATGTTTCATAGAAGTAATTTTTACCTCCTCCCCAATGGTTACAAACTAAATATCCGATTTTTTCCATTTTCTTTGCTCCTTCGTCCCTTGGGACAACTATATTCTCGCTCCGTTGTAAATATTTGTCAATACATTTTGTAAAGTTTTTTTACACTATGCTAACAAAGTGGCGCAAAAAAAAGAACGAAGCCTCGCAAGGTCTCGTTCTCTAAAAAGGAGCCATTACGGGAAATCCCAAACCATAACGGCAAAGATATTATAATTCTTTTATATTGCGCTGACAATAGCCTTTGCTAATCTTTCGTATTTGTGGGTATTGAATAAGGAATAATCAATTTCTGATCCGACAAAGCAAACTTCGACGAGTAAGGCTTCGCAATGAGTGTTTTTTATTACATAAAATGTTGAGCCGTCTTTTACTCCACGATTAGCAAAACCTAATTTTTCGAGGTTTTTGCAAATTGCAACGGCTCTTGGTTTCGGATTTCCTTTCCAAGTATAAACTTCTGATCCGTGTGCTTCTTTTGCTCCCCCGTTAAGGTGGATTGAAATAAATAAATCCGCCTTTGCTTCATTCGTTATATTAACGGCTTCTTTTAAGTTATTGTAAGAACTATCGAAAACGGCTGGAATTACTTCGTGTTTGGTGCTGGCGAGTTGTTTCATGATCTCGTAAGCAATTTTTCGTGTTTCGATACTTTCGTTTAATTTTCCAACGGCTCCCGTTCCGTTACCGAACTTGGTATGCCCCGCGTTTACAACTATTTTCAAATTGACCCCTCTTTTCGAGTGTTAACTTTTGCTTATTAGTGTCGACAAAGTGACACTATTTTATCGTAGGTAAATCAAACAAACTCATTTGTCTGTCGTCTTTTTTGAGGCGATAACCCAATTTGCGATATTCTTTATAAACTGGCTCCCAAATTGCCTCGCATTGTTTCTTTTCGGCAGGCAAGTATAATTCCATTACCTCCAATTGTTCTTGAAGGTTTAATGAGAACGGACAACCTTTGCAACCCGTCCTCTTGAAGTTGTATGGAGCCGAATATAAATCGCATAACTTAATATCGTATTTTTGAATGAACCAGTTTTCCCAATCTTCATTGACTTTGACTAATGGGTGGAACTTTTTAAGATTTCCTTTTGGATCCGTGAGAACACAACCCAAACCCTTTCGCGTTCCTCCCTCCTCGGCTCGCATTCCAGTTAAGACAACGTGGCGATTATTTTCCTTCTCCCATTTCTTAACGGGTTCTTTTTTAAACTTAAAGCAACATTTGTTAGAAACTTTTAAGTGAAACTCATTAGTAAATTGATAAAGAAGTTTGGAAGGACAACCAAAGGATTTTCGGCTTTCGGCTGGGTGTAAATAACGTTTTATTGTTTTTGCTTCTAAACCTTGATTTTGATAAACGCTCAAATAAAGTGAATGCTCTTTGCTCTTAAAAGGGTATCCGTATTTTTCTAAAACCTTTTTGATTTGTGCGCTTGGAGTAATCAATTTGAAGCGTTCGTCTTTGGAGGCAAGTTCTTTTACAAACTTGACTATATGGACGTATTCAATGCCCGTATTTATAAAAACTCTCGGTATCTTGTTATTTGGTAACGCCATATCTAACAAGTAATGTAATATAGTGCTATCTTTGCCACCGCTAAAAGAAATATAAGCGTTATTCTCCAAATCGTATTTTTGGTTAATAGTCTTAATAATTTCTATGCGGTCAAACAATAAAAGTTCATTATCCATATTTTCGCTCCTCAAAATGGTAAATCACTGGGTAGACTAAAATAATCAATTTCGGGTTCATTTAACCAATCTTCTAACTTTGCTTGATTTTCGGGAGAAAGTTTCTTAATTCCATTTTCAATTGCGGTTTTAAAGTATCCGAACTTATTAAGGATTGGCTTTCCGTTCTCGTCATAACCCGTCCAGCATTGAAGAAAATAAGTTATGCACCTATTTACGAGTTCTTCTCCGTTTATATCTACCAAGGTTTGCAACAAATAATTAAATTGGTCGATAAATGGTTCGGTTTCTTCAATATAAAAGTTTCTAATAAGAATATTTGTATATTTATTAGGCGCGACCGCGCTACTTTGTTTATTTATCAATTCTTTATTATTAGTTGTATTATTCTCTTTTTTATAAGATATATTATTAGGTAAAGTTTCTTTAATAGGTGGTATGCAACTTTCTTGTATACCCCCCTCAACTTTGTTGCTCTCCCTTATGCAAGTTTCTTGTATGGTAGTCAAATCGGTTGCCGAATATTCAACAAACTTGACCCCGTTTATATACTTGTCATTTTTAGTTAAAAGGTTCTTCTCAACTAATTTCTTTAAGGCGGTCATTACGGCTTGTTTGCTGGCGCAAGTCCAATCGGATAAATATTGGAGGGAGCCGTTAAAAACTTGTCCTTCGGCTTGGCTAAACCCGTAAATAATAGCATAGCAAGCCAACTCCAAGCCTTTTAATTTTAGATCCTTAACCATAAAAGATTGAACTACATAATAATTCCCGTCTTTTACTTTTGACATATCCATAATTGCTCCTTCTTGTTGTGTTTGAAACATTAAATCTTTTGATATTCAGAAATTCGTTTTTCGGCAAGTTCGAAATATAATTCGTCCATTTCAATTCCGATAAAATCTCGATTGAGTTCTTTACAAGCGATACCCGTTGTCCCACTACCCATAAATGGATCAATGATTATGTATTCTTCTGGCAAAATTCCAATTATATTTTTCATAACTTCAATCGGCATAATGCACGGGTGGTTTAACGCTTTTTTTGAGACATTTTTTATCTGATTGATATTCCACCAATCATATAATCTCCCCCCCCCGATACCTTTTGCGATACGTTCTTTAATTCGTTTGTCGTTTGGGTTTTTGTAAGGTTGTCTTACTTTTTTAAAATCTGGCTTTATACCAAAGAACGCTATATCTCTGTGTTGCTTGGCGGTATTTGAGTTATATACCCAAGAAACTACTTTTTCGGGAAACAACCCTAATTGAAACGCTATTTTGTAAAGCATTTCTGGATAATGGATTATTACCAAACCAGCAAAACCGCGACAAGAAAAAACGTCGTCTAAAAAATTTATATAATCTTCTTCTGGGAGATTATCCTTGTATTTGTTGTAATGGTATCCTTGATTAAAAGGTGGATCAGTAACAATTATCGCCTTTCTACCTCTTAATAAATTTTCGCAATCTTGGCTTCCGAAGAAGTCGAGACAATCACAATTGAATAACTTTATCATATTCACTCCTTTTTTAAATAAAAACCACCTAATTACTTGACCCCAAGTTCCCCGAGCCGTCGTCGCGCGGGCTTCTTAATCCTTGGTTGCGAAGGTCTTTCGTTAGGTGGCGTTAAAGCCTCGTTGATTGTTCCTCATTGCTCGCAACAAACAACAAGGCTCTATTTGATTTTAAAGTAAATGTTTCGTTTTGTAAACATATTATATTAATTAAAACAAAATGTAACGTTCATGATCCATAGAGTTCACGACTGGAAATTCCTCGCAATATATCGCCATTAAATAATTCAATATCAACAAGGCTCCAATCCTCGGGATATGTATAAACACAAATAATTATCCCTTCTTGCCATTCGTCCTTGATTTTGATTTTGACTTCATCTCCTACGATCATTTAATCTTCCTCCTCAACGGGGATAAGATAAATTCCTAATTTTAAGCCGTTAATTTCAATTCGGCTATTTTCACGTTTTAAAGCGTGATAAATTCGAGTTTGCATTTTGTTTTGAGTGTAACGATTAACTTCAATTCCAAACTTACGCATTAATTCGTTAATGTTGTCCGCGTAATCGAAGAAGAAATCTTCCCGATCATATAAGGCAAAGAAATATTTTCCGAGATAATATTTACTCCTCGCCATTGTTCTTATTGACCAATTCGATTTGAGTTAAAATGTTTTTTCGACTATCTTTTAATTCATTCATTAAATCTTCTTTGGTAGTTCGAAGATCGGTTTTCATATCCGTAATAGTTCTTTGCTGGGCGGACGCCGTAATCGAATTAACGACGATAAAATTTAAAGTTGCTTGAACAATACTTTCTAACGCTGACGCGTAATCCAACAATAATCACTCCTTGGAATATTCAAGATATTCGTCGATTTCTTTGTTTCTGATCTCGCTTGCTTCTTCGTCACGTAAACTTGGATTTTTTTCTTGAAGTTTGCGACGGCAACGAGTAATGGTTTCAAGCGCTGGAATTTTTAACGCTTTATGATTTTCGAATAGTTCTTCCATTGGCTTTTTAATGTCAACGAAATTTTTAAGAACTTCAACATAGAGAAGAAAATTGTCTCCTCTTGTTGCTGGGTGGTCGATTAACGCTTGCTCGACAAGTGGTTCGACTAAACTAATTTTTGCCATAGTTATTTCCTTGACGGCTCCTTTCTTTCGTGAGATTTTTTCTCGCGTGTTTCAAACTCGACTTCGATTTGAGGTCTTGTTTGAATTTTATTGTTTTTAGACTGATCAGACATTTTCTTTAATTTGAGAAAATTCTTTTCAACATTTGTTGGTTTTTGTGCTTCCATAATGGCTCCTTTTTTGTTTACAAAGCATATAAAGTAGAAACTTTTTTATATTGCTTTTATATAGATTTTATCTATATAGAGTGCAATTTTCGGTTTTTTAAACACGACACACTTTTTGATAAAACACGACACGTTTTTTTACTTTTCGTTTGTTACTTCGATTTCTTCTTCGAAATATTCAAATTTTGCTTTTGGATAAAGATCTTCAAGCATTCTTAACACCCTTGTCGCGTCTTGCTCGTTTTTTCTATAATATTTGTCAATTCCAATAGGACGTCGCATTACGACAACGTAGAATTTTTGTTTCTTCATATTGCCTCCTTTTTATTTTTTGAAATAACTAATTTGAGACCTCATTCGGTCTATATCGTCATAACTCCATTCGATATAATGTTCGGTAGTTGCTGACGAACTATGGTTAAGAAAAATTCTTACGTCCTCGGTAGAATATCCCCATTCGGCGATACAACAATAACCAAAGGTTTTTCTTAACCCGTGCATACCAATAGTAAACGGAATTTCGGTTGCCTTGGTTGCTTGCTGGATAACGCGGTCGATCCGTTGTCTCGTAACCGCCTCAATAACTCCGCCTTTCGTGGATTTAAAGAGATAATCGTTTTCTTGAAGATTATTTCTTCGAATGTAGGCGTTTACCTCCATAACGTATTCGGTTGGGAGTGTAAAGAATTGATTTTTACCCGTCTTATTTTCCTTAATATCGACTTTGCCTTTGACGACTTGGAATACTTGCAATTGGAGCAAATCCTCCGCCCTAAAAGCCGTATATAACGCCGTAAGGACAATCATTCGGTCTCGGTCATAGATATATCTCTTTTTCGCGGTTTTAGCCATTTCATAGCGATTTGAAAACCAAGCGATAAAAGACATTCTCATTGATCTATCTTTGATCGGGTGTGTTTTGTTGGATCCAGCCTTCGGATTTTTGATTTGTCTATGAGACTTTACCTCAATAGACTTACTTCTTCTTGGCATATATTCGCCTCCTTTTTAGTGTTTTGCATTTTGCATTTTCCAAACTTCGTCGTCTTTCAGTTTGAATAGATTTTGAATTTTTAACCAAGTTTTGCGAGAGCCAATTCGTTTTCCTCTCTCGATTAGAGAATAAGCGCCCTCGGAAATGCCTATCTTTTCAGCCATTTCACGTTGGGAAATTCGTCCGTTTTGATAACGTAAATCTTTTAAGTCTTTATATTTCGCCACTTTGCTACCTCCTTTCGCGTATGTCTACATATTGACACCATAATTATATAACTTTTTGTAAATTATTGTAAAATACTTTTTGTAAATTCTTTTTTCAATTTGTTAAGCCATTTTAACTTCATAGTTTACTTTAAACCCTTCTTCGATAAATTCGTCCATTTCTTTTAACGATATAAATCCCAGTTCAGTTGCTAATAAAACTTTTCCTAAAATAACGTGCAACCCTCCGTCCGCACTTTGTTTGTCATAAACCGACTTAAAAGACCTCAAATTGTCGAGAATAATGTCGCGGGCTTGATTATTCATTCCTATTGCCTCCAAACTTTTATTAGTGTATGCTTAAAACGTCCATTTGGTTAATAAACGTTTCATTTCGTATCGTTGACTTAACAAAGAATAAATATACGTTACAAGGAGTGATTTTTTGGATAACGAAAAAATCGGACAAAAAATTAAATCGTTAAGAAAAACGCGCGGTATGACCCAAGATCAATTGGGACAAAAACTTGGAGTTCAGCGTGCAACAATCTCGAATTACGAAATTGGAAGAAGAAGTCCTCATTTAACGGAACTCGAAAAAATAGCAACAATTCTTGGAGTATCGTTGGAGTATTTTGGAGTTGGAACAAATGAAGTTCATGATCTGATCGCACGAGCAAGAGTAGTTTTTGAGGACGACAATATTCCTTATCAAGAAAAAGCCAACGTTTACAAGGAAGTAATGAGACTATTTTTGGATATGGATAAAAACGAGCAAATGGGGCAATAAATGAACTAATTATATGTATTTGTGAAATTTTTTCACGAATACGCGTATTTTATGATACATTTTGCAACTATTTTTAATAAAAGGAGTTTTTAACGTGTCTAAAATAACGATAAACGAAGTCGCTTCCTTGCTGGGAATTAGTCCTCAATCTCTTCGGCTGGGTTTACAAAGAAACGAATTACCTTTTGGATCAGCGATAAAAACAAGTGATCGCTATACTTACGTTATTTACGAAAAAAAATTAAAGGAGTATTTAGATATTTGAGTAGAAAAAGAAAATCATTAAGACTACCGAATAAATTTGGTGGCGTTGTTTTCCTTGGAAAGCGACGTCGCCGTCCCTATGGCGCAAGAATTACTATTGGCTGGTCGGAAAATAAAAAACAAAAATATAAATACCTTGGATATTTTGAAAATCGCGAGGACGCGCTGGCGTGTCTTGTTGATTTTTATAAATCGCCATACAACGTTACCGATAACAAAACGACATTTAAGGAGATATATTTATCTTGGATTGATAATCACGCGGAGAACGTGTCGAAAAAGACCATTAACGCTTATAATTCAACATTTCGTAAATTATTAGATATTCACGATATACCAATCCGTGATATTCGTTCGGCACACGTTCAAGCGATTATCAAAAACCAGCCATATTCGACGGCAAAACTAACTCGCTTAATAACGGGAATTGTATGCCGTGAAGCAATGAAAAGAGAGATTATTGACAAAGATATTTCCGAATTATTAATATTGCCTAAAAAAGGAGAGAAAAAAGAAAAAATGCCTTTCACTAAACAAGAAATAGAATTAATTTGGAACCAGCAAGGAGAGAAATATGCTGATATGCTTCTAATCCTTCTTTATTCGGGTATGAGGATTTCGGAATTGCTGGAAATGGAAACAAACAAAATTGATTTAGAAAATAGAATAATGATTGGAGGTTTGAAAACCGAGGCGGGTATAAATAGACCAATGCCTATCCATAAAGATATAGAACCAATAATAAAAAGAGTTTGTGGAACAAATTATCTTTTTCAAGCACCAAGAGGTGGAAAATTTAGTTATTCAAATGAAGGATACCGATTAAATAAATATATGAAGTCGCTTGGATTAAATCATACAATCCACGAAACAAGACATACTTTTATTTCTCAATGTAACCGACTTGATATAAATAAAATGGTTGTAAAAAGGATTGTCGGACATTCCACTAAAAAGGATTTGACCGACGACGTTTACACACACAAAAACGCCGAGGACTTATTGCAAGCAATCGACGCTTTCTATTATTAATCACGTATATTATGTGTATATTTAGTGTATATTGCGCCCGTAATTTTACGTTATTTCCTATGGTGTTAAATTGCTATAAAGCCTCGAAAATCCTATATTTTCGGGCTTTTAGCGACTAAAAAATCAAACTCCCTATTTTGACTTAAATCCTTTTAAATCAACAATTTTATTGCATTTTGTATATTTCTTGTATATTAAAAAAAGAGACCAAATATTGGTCTCTTTTTGTGTATAAGCGTATTTTTAATACGGATTTTCTTACATTTGCCCGCCTTTACTTAATGCGATTGTTCCGCGAATGTTGGATTTTCCACTAACAACGTTCAATGGAAGTTCGCTTACAAGGTCGGTGCAATTTACCCAACCAGCGTTTCCGACTTGCCAAATTGAGTTCTTTTGGAAATATCCGCTTCTTGCTTGTGTTGGAGCGTTAACCGCATAAAGAATTGAAACGGAATTTGTGCTGGATTGACCGATAATCGCGCTCGCGCTGGATTGATTGCCCGTGTAAGCGTAATACTCGCCCCCTTCAATTCGAAGCAAACTCGCGTCGGCTGGTTGGAAGCAATAAGAATTTCCGTCAACGTTGGCAACTGATCCACGGCAATTTTTGAATGTTCCACAACTTGCAATGTTTGAGGATTTATAAGCATTAATCCAGAAACGGCAATTCTCACAATAAATTTCGCCCGAACTATTGGAAAATAACTTAACCATTGTATTTTCGGCGGTGTTTCCAATATTAATATTAGCACCGATAACTTGGAGGTTTTGCGCTGGAAATACAACGCTATATTTGCCCGCTGGGGCGTTAATTTGAATGTAAGAGCAATCGGAAAAATCGAGAATTAAGCGTCGATTGAAGTCTCCCGCAAAATTAAAGAAGCGATAAGGATTTGAACTTGATCCGTCTCCATAAGCCATTGCGGAATATCCAAAGTTTCCGACGATTTTAATTTTCTTTGATCCGTAATCGGTTCCACCACTTAACCAAGCGCGACCGAGATTTGTAATTCGAATATTATCGTCAACGCCGTTACAAACATAGACGTATTCGTTCGCGGTTTTCAGATCTTCGACGTCTTGCACCCATTGATTATAAGAAGCGATGGCGGTTGCTAATCCTTCTCCGTCAATAAAGTTGTTAAGAACTACTGAAATTTTCGCTCCCGCGGATTTATTGGCGGTAAAGTTAATAACAATATATGCACTCGAAGTTGTAATAGTGTAATTGACGTTTTCTTCTTTTAAACCATTGCAATAAACCTCAATTAGCGAGTATTTGTCGTTATAGAGCGAACTTGGAATATTTGTTGTAACGACACGCCCAGCGCTTGCCATTGTTCCGTTATATTCGAATTGCTGGACGATAGCGTCGTAATAGTCCTCGTAACCTTTAACGGCGGTAAACCAAGGACAATAAGTTTCATTTCCTCGGCGATCTTTAATATAACTTTGCGCGATTGTAGTAACGTTAGGATTAACAATAATATAAGCAAGTAAAAGTTCGTAAATCTGATCAGTTCTTGTTAAATCGTTAATCGTTGGGGTTTGATTAAGACTTTTAATATAAATATAACTTCGTCGAGCGCTCTTTGTTTGAGTATTATCCATTCGAAGAATAACACAATCATATCGAGCCGATCCACCCGTTGGAGCCGTCGCGATCGTAAAAGGTAATTGAGCGTCATTAATATATGGTTTGCCAAGAATACAAGCAAAACCCGCGTTAACTTTAACATTCATTCCACTATCGGCAACAACCTTTAATCCAAGAGGATTTCCCGTTCCCGCCTCATTATCGGTTTTAACAACGCCCGTTGTAAATGCTACTCGGAGCCAATTTGAAATATCGTCAGCCGAATAATTGCGATCATAACCCGTTTCGAAATTTCCGTCGGGCATTGCATTAAAGAAAAGTCCTTTTTCAGCCATATTATTTTCCTCCGCAATTTTTAAGCGAGCCAATTTGGGCTTCGATCAGACTTTTTAAATATGCCGTAATATCTCCCACGTTGGCTTCTAACCACAATTTAACGTCCCGAGACATATTTGTCTTGATAAGTGTTAAACAACGCTCCAAGGCTAATTTTTGAGCCTTTGCGTCGAACATATCGTTTTCTTTAAGATATTCGACGTAAGTTTGATATACTTCGAGAACGCTATCCCTTACAACTTGGTGTAAAGAATTAATAATGTCCTTTGTTTTTTGATCTTTAATGTATTTATTAATTAGATAAGTAATAAAAACCCCCAGCGCACTAATTAAAACGCCAGCGATACCTACAATTATTTCAGTAAAAATTTGAGACCAATTCATTTTATTTTCTCCTTCAAATGCTGGATTTCGTGATCATGGGCGATTAAGTGTTCTCGGCAATCGTCAATCTCTTTTCCGTGTTTTGTAACTCGATCCCTTAAAACGTCGCCTTCGCCATTTAATCGGTCTATACTATCGTTTAACTTGGTTATAGATTTATTCAAATTAATAATTGGTCGAACAATAATCGCGACAATAATTGAGGCAATTCCAAGTAAAGTTGCTATACAACCAATTAATAGACCCATAAATTGCGCTTCACTCATATTAGTATTTCCTCTTAATAATTATATTACAATATTTAACAATTATAAATGATAAAGAAAAAAACCACTTTTTCAAGTGGCTTTTTAATTAATTTTATTTGCTCCAATATCCGTAAACACAACGGCTTTGGTCACGTGAGCAATCATACGTATCGAACAAATGTCCGTTATTAACACAAGTGTAATGTTTTGATACTCTTACAATTAGTGTTCCGCTTGGCAATTCTTGTTCGTCCAAGTGAACTCGACAACCTTTGCCAATTTCCATTGTCGCGTGCCATTTCCAGCCAATAGAAGCAAGATACTTTTTCATTGTCTCAACATAGACGCCGTTTCTTGCATTGCTAATACTTTTTTTACGTTTTCCTCTATGTTCTTTCTTGGCAAGTTCGTTAATCGCGTCGTAAACCTCTTTATAGTCTTTGCCAGTAGCATTGCAAATTGCTCTCACTCCGCAATCTCCTACATTTTTTGTTTGGAAGTATTTTAACCTTCCGCCGTCCGAATAAATAAATTCCATAATGGCTCCTTCTCACTCTCCAATTACTCGCGGGCTTGTGACCGCCGTTGGCTGGATTAAAAAGGCTTAAAGCCTTTTAGAAACATTCAGTTTCGATTAGTTCTTGAAGCCTATCGTATTCCTTATCTTTTTTAATAAAGAATGGATCTTTGGATAATTTCTTATCGCTTGCAACTTCGTAAGCACTTTTTCCAAAGTGTTCTTCAATTTCTTTAATAATTTGTTGTTGTTTTTCAATTAAGTTTGTCATTGTTTTATTCTCCTTATTGACACCTTTATTTTAAATCCATTCTTTTTTATTGTCAATACATTTTGTAAAGTTTTTTTACATTTGTTTTCATAACGACACAAAAAAGCCCCCAATAAAGGAGGCTCTTTTGCTGGTATTAAGGTTTTAG
>OCTW011607090.1_pt1 | contig 18828 bp, 15 predicted proteins | sample 1539671 | NCBI WGS metagenome assembly OCTW01 (sample SAMN02144230, study PRJEB22623) | gut metagenome | biome: sheep rumen | host: Ovis aries | place: New Zealand
AGTTGTCGAAGAGACTGAAGCGGCAGTTGTCGAAGAGACTGAAGCAGCAGTCGTCGAAGAAACCGAAGCGGCAGTTGTCGAAGAGACTGAAGCAGAAGCTGTCGAAGAGACCGAAGCAGCAGTTGTTGAGACTGAGGCAGAAGTTGCAGTTGAAACCGAGGCAGAAGTCGCAGCCGAGACCGAGGCAGAAGTCGCAGCTGAGACCGAAGCAGAAGTAACTGCTGAGACTGAAGCAGAAGTTGCCGGCGACGTGATGTCCTATGCAGACTATACTGCGGCAGAGGTTGACGATCCGGTCGTCATCGAGACCTATGTACAGGCTAAACAGGCACTGTATGAGAACAACCCCGATCTTGGGTGCGACACGGCTTCTATCTATACCCAGGATGAAGACGGCGGATACTTCCTGTATAACATCCCGGTTTCCGCGGACGTTTACGAGAAGCTTGAAGAAGGTACCAAGATCAGAGTAAGCGGGTACAAGGGCGAATGGGCCGGCGAAGTTGAGGTCATGGCTGACGATGATCTGACCGAGGTCGAGATCATCGATGGCGATGAGTACGTTGCTGATCCGGTTGATGTTACGGATGTCCTTGGCGACGACGAAGCAATCGCTGAGTTCATGAATCAGAAGGTTTCCTTCACTGACATGACCGTCGAGATGATCGAGGGTGACGGCGGAGATGAGACCGAAGCGGAAGCAGGCACCGAAGCGGAAGCGGGAACCGAAGCAGAAGCAGGCAACGCGTTCCTGTATGGCTGGGACGGCTCCGGCACCGAGGGCGCTGACCTGTACTTCAACGCATCCAAGGATGGCAAGTGGTACACCTTCGTCGTAGAGTCCTATCTGTGCGGACCGGAGACCGATGTCTATAAGGCAGTTAAGGAACTCAAGGCCGGCGACAAGATCGATATGGAAGGCTTCCTGTACTGGTATGAAGGCATGCAGCCGCACATCACCAGCGTGACTGTGAAATAAGCAGACATGATCTTAAGCAGCGGCAGGCTGCAGTACAGAGATGTAATAAGCACCGGGTTCAAACACGAACCCGGTGCTTTTCTGTATCCGCATGCTACATGCGCTCAGCGCTGATTCAGCGTTGCTTTTTCATCTTTACCGTTTCAGGATTCCGCAGCTGTCGATGGCGGATACGGCTTCTTTCATCTTGTCAGGAGGAAGGACCAGCGCCATGCGGACATGACCTTCTCCAAGCGGTCCGAAGGATGCGCCGGGCGTCACGATCACGCCGGAGCGCTCCATCAGTTCCATGGTGAAGGCGGCGGAATCTTCATATCCGTCAGGGAGCTTTGCCCAGACGAACATGGTGCCTTTTGAATCGGGCACATCCCATCCGATCTCCCGCAGGCCGCCGCAGAGTGCCTTCATGCGCTCTTCATAGGAGCGACACTGTTCCCGCACGCTGTCCTGGGGCCCGTTCAGCGCGGCTGCGATCCCGTACTGGAGCGGGAGGAACATACCGTAGTCAAACTGGCTTCTCACATTCGAGAAGGTCTTGATGACATCGCGGTTTCCAAGCACGAGGGAGGTCCTGCAGCCTGTCATGTTGTAGGACTTGGACAGGGAATAGAATTCGACACCGACCTCTTTCGCCCCCGGATAGGAGAGGAAGGACTTTCCTTCTTTGCCGCCGTAGATGATATCGGAGTAGGCATTGTCATGAATGACCGTCACATGGTGCTTTGATGCCCATGCGATCAGCTCTGTGTAAAATGCGTCATCCGCCACAGCGCAGACCGGGTTGAGCGGATAGGAGACCAGGATATATTTCGCGCGGTCGGCGGTCTCATCCGGTATGGAAGAGAAGTCGATCAGGTAATCGTTGTCGCTTTTCAGCTCATAGGGAACTGCCTGAGCACCGCACAGCTGCGGACCGATCGAGAAGATCGGGTATCCCGGATCCGGGACCAGCACAGTATCGCCCGGATCACACATGGCAAGGGCGATGTGAGCCATGCCTTCCTGGGAGCCGCTGATCGTCATGATCTCGTCGTCTTCCAGATCCACGCCGAAGCGCCTGCTGTAGAAACCGCGGACCGCTTCCTTCAGAAACGGGCGGTCTGTCAGAGCGTATTTATAGTTCTCCGGATCAAGGGATGCCTTCGAGATGGCTTCCATGATATGCGGAGCGGTCTTGAAATCAGGTGTGCCGACCGACAGGTTGTAGATCGTTCTGCCTGCCTTCTCCAGTTCCATTTTCTTCTCATTCAGGATGGCGAAGATGCCTGCCTGGAATCTGTTTGCTCTCTTTGAAAAAGTAATCTCCATAGTAACCTCTCTGTTGCTTTTGCTATTCTGTTCATCAGCAATGATCTTAACGACCGATCAGGTGAACACTGTGGTCTTCCTTGCCTGCAAGGAAGACCCTGGGACCCGATGGGTAATATTGTATTCTTTTACAGGCGCCGTGTCTAATAGGAATTCAGGGAAGTTTACAGGAGATAGCTGTTGCCGGATAAAACATTCCGGCATTTTCATTTACAAGGATAACAGATATAATTGCTGAGACAAAGCGAGCGGATTCATAGTTAGAGAATCGAAAACTTGGTATCTGTTACGGATCGATGAGGAGGCCTGCTATGAACATGATACAACTGAAATATGCGGTAGAGGTAGCTCACTATGGCTCTATCAACAAGGCGGCGGAAGCCATGTACATTGCGCAGCCCAACCTGAGCCGGTATATACGTGAGCTGGAGGATGATCTGGGCATCACCATATTTAAACGCACGTACAGGGGGATGGTCCCTACACCGGATGGAGAGACGTTCCTTCGTTATGCGCGGCAGATACAGAATCAGATTGATGATATAGAGAAGCTGTACAAAGGAGAGAAAGAGCGCAAACAGAGATTCTCGATCTCGGTTCCGCGTGCCAGTTATATCGCGGATGCCTTTGTACAGTTCAGCCGCCACATTGACGTGGAACCAACTGAGATCTATTACATGGAAACCAACACCCGCAAGGCGATCCGGAACCTGCTTGATGCCAACTATCATCTGGGCATTATCCGCTACGCGGTGGAGGATGATGATTATTTCAAGCGGGAGTTGGAAGAGAAAGGGATCGTATGCCAGCTGGTAACAGACTTTACCTATGTGCTGATCATGAGTGAAAACAGCCCGTTGGCATCAAAGAAAGATATTTTTTATTCAGATCTGGAGAATATGATTGAAATCGCACATGGTGATCCATTTGTGCCTTCCATGAAGCCGGCGACCAGGACTGATGTTCCGCCTGACGGCTCTGAAAGGTCGATCTTTCTGTTTGAGCGGGGCGGGCAGTTTGATCTGCTCTGCGAAAATGAACAGACCTATATGATGGTCTCGCCGATCCCGGAGAAACTATTGAAGCGTTACGGACTGGTTCAGCGCCCCTGTCTTGACAGACGGCGGGTATACAGGGATGTGCTGATTTATCAGAAGGAGTACGAACTCACACAGCTTGACAGGCAGTTCATCAAGGAACTGGCAGCGTCGAAGAGAAGAACACTGCACTGACAGCAGAAACGCAGATGCCGCATGAAGCATAAAGATGTCCTGTACATCGAATGCTTCATGTTTTTTTGTCCCTGCGTATATCGGGAATAATATAACTGTTATGTTTATTTCGTCATTCCTGGCGCGGGGAAAATAAATATATAGTTACTGTATCAACCCAGACAGTAACGGTTCAATGAGTTGTGAAAGGAACATATGCCGGGCGCCTGTTACGCCGACAGACAGCGTGAAAGGCGCCCTTACTATGTTCTGGATGCAGGTGAATACAAAGGAAAGTCAGGAGTAAGCCAATGTATAAGATTGTTCGCAAAAAGGCGCTGAACCCCACTGTTACGCAGATGGAGATCGAAGCTCCTCTGGTGGCTGCCAAGGCAAAGCCAGGTCAGTTCATCATACTGCGTGTGGACGAGGAGGGAGAGCGAATCCCGCTGACCGTAGCGGGTACCAGTCCGCAGGAGGGCACGGTGAAGATCATATTCCAGATCGTCGGCGCGACGACGGAGCTGCTGAACCACAGGAATGAAGGGGAGTTCATTCAGGATTTCGTGGGTCCGCTGGGAGTTCCGACCCACACGGAGGGCATCAGAAAGGTCTGCATCGTCGGCGGCGGGGTAGGCTGCGCGATCGCCATGCCGGTGGCGCAGGAGTTCCATCGACTCGGCGCTGAGGTCACCAGCATCATCGGCTTCCGCAGCAGGGATCTGCTGATCCTGGAGGAGGAGTTCAGGGCATGTTCTGACAGGCTGGTTGTCATGACGGACGACGGCAGCTATGCACGTCACGGCAATGTTACGGTTCCACTGAAGGAAATGCTTGAGGCAGGGGAGTCTTTTGACGCCATCATCACGATTGGTCCGCTGATCATGATGAAATTCGTAACGCTCACGGCAAAGCCCTTCGGCGTGCCGGTTACGGCAAGCATGAATCCGATCATGATCGACGGCACCGGCATGTGCGGCGGCTGCCGCCTGACCCTGCAGCAGGACGGAAAACGGGTCACGAAGTTCGCGTGCGTGGACGGACCTGATTTCAACGCGTACGAGATTGACTTTGACGAGGCGATGAGCAGAGGAAGAATGTACTCGGCCTATGAACGCCGTGCCCGTGAAGAGGTGTGCAATCTCTTCAAGAATGCCTGAGGAGGAGAATAAATATGGCTGTTAATCCTAAGAAGCATGAGATGCCTGCCCAGGCACCTGAGGTACGCGCACACAATTTCAAAGAGGTGGCCCTGGGCTATTCCCGGGAGACCGCTGTGGAGGAGGCTGCGCGCTGTCTGAACTGTAAGAACCGGTCCTGCGTGGCAGGCTGCCCTGTCAACATCCACATTCCGGAGTTCATCCAGAGAGTAAAAGAGTGTGATTTTGAGGGTGCCTACCAGATCATCAGCGAGACTTCGTCCCTGCCTGCCGTCTGCGGACGTGTATGTCCCCAGGAGACGCAGTGTGAGAGCAGATGCACACTGGGAAGAAAGTTTGAACCGGTCGGCATCGGCCGTCTGGAGCGATTTGTCGCTGACTGGCATAACGCCCACGCTGCAGGGAAGACCAAGGCACCCGAGTGCAACGGCCATCGTGTGGCTGTTGTCGGATCCGGCCCGAGCGGACTGACCTGCGCCGGGGATCTTGCGAAGAAGGGCTATAAGGTAAGTGTGTTTGAGGCACTGCACACTGCCGGCGGTGTGCTTGTGTACGGTATTCCGGAGTTTCGTCTGCCCAAGACGATCGTGGCCAGAGAGGTGGAGACACTGAAGGAACTGGGGGTCGACATAGAACCCAATGTGGTCATCGGCAAGACGCTGACAATTGATGAGCTGTTCGGCATGGGATATGAGGTTGTGTTTGTAGGCTCAGGCGCCGGCCTTCCCCGCTTTATGAACATTCCGGGGGAGAGCTTGAAGGGCGTGTATTCTGCCAATGAATTTCTCACCCGCAGCAATCTGATGAAGGCATACCGGGATGATCCGAAGACGCCGATCATGAAGGGCGGCAATGTGGCGGTCGTCGGGGGCGGCAATGTTGCCATGGACGCAGCCAGGACCGCGCTGCGGCTTGGAGCGGAGCATGTATATATCGTATACCGCCGTTCCATGGAAGAGCTGCCTGCGCGCCGGGAGGAAGTAGAGCATGCCCGTGAGGAGGGCATCGATTTCCGTCTGCTGTGCAATCCCGTTGAGATACTGGGCCACAGCAATCCGGAGGATCCGCGCGACGAAAAGAACGGTTTTGTTACCGGGATCCGCTGCGTGAAGATGGAACTTGGGGATGCGGACGCGAGCGGACGCCGCCGCCCGGTGGTGATCCCCGGAAGCGAGTTTGACCTGGATGTGGATACGGTGGTCATGGCCATCGGAACCAGTCCGAATCCGCTCATTAAGAGCACCACAAAGGGACTTGAGGTCAATGAGCGCGGCGGCATTATTGTAAATGAAGATGGCCTGACAAGCCGTGAGGGCGTGTATGCCGGAGGTGACGCTGTCACCGGCGCGGCAACGGTGATCTCGGCAATGGGTGCCGGTAAGGTGGCGGCGAAGGCCATAGACGAATACCTGAGCAACAGGTAAGAAGGGAGAGCGCCGGGAATGATCAGACCGGATCGGGTGATTGCGCTGAGGGGGAATCAGACGGTTTTTCAGTATAAAGACCTCTGTGCCAAGGTGTATTCCCGCTCCCATTCCTGCGTGGATGTTCTCCGGGAAGCCGGTAATCTTGCAGCGGCCTGGGAGGGAGGCGCGAGCGTCCCCGGACTTATAGAAGTGAGACAGCAGAATGGCCGCTGGATGATGGTGACAGAGTATATACCGGGAGAAACCCTGGCGCAGCGGATCAGATCCGGGAAGGACAGGCTTCCCTCCTGCCTGAGGATGTTGGTGCAGGCGCAGCGACATCTGCAGAAAGTTCCGTCTGACTGCTTTCCTTCGCTTACAGAGAGCCTGCGCAAAGAGATCGCGCAGACTTCTCTGGAACCATATGTTCAATCGAAGCTGCTGTCGCAGCTTGACAGGCAGGAGGATCGCCCCTGTCTTTGTCATCGGAATCTGGGCCCGGATAACCTGCTGCTGCCTGCCGGGAGAAAACCCGTGGCGGTAGACTGGTTCCGGGCCTGCCGGGGGAGCGCCGATGCAGATGCCGCAGCCGTGTGGATCCTGCTGTGGACAGAATACGGACAAAGCGCGGCGGATCTGTATCTGGATCTATACTGTGGGTTCAGCGGCAGACAGGAGCGGGATATTCTGCGATGGGTGCCGGTGATGGCAGCCTCCCGGATCGCGGGAAGTGTCCGAAGAGAACGGGAGCGGCTGCAGGATCTCATCGGACAGAGTCTGAAAGGCTGGGATGAGTATGGTGATTAAGATCTGTATCGGCTCTTCCTGCCATATGCAAGGAGTTATAGCGGTGATTGAACGGCTGCAGGAGTACATTGAATCCGAAGAACTGACGGATGAGGTGGAACTGACCGGCTGTATGTGCAGCGGCCAGTGCAGCAGGGGAGTCCGCGTATGGGTGGATGATGAGCAATATACGGTCACGCCCCAGAATGTCGATGAGTTTATCCTGGACCGGATCGGCAGCAGAGTCAGCCGGCTGCCCCACTCCTCCGGAGAATAAGGAGCGGCTGACAGGAGGAGTGACTATGGTCTTTGTAACGGTCTGTGTGGGTTCATCCTGCCATATTCATGGCACTGACCAGATCATTGAGAAGCTTGACAGGGCAATCCACGCGCATGGGATGGAAGATGAGATCATCCCCTCGGGAGGATTCTGTTTTGGGAAATGCAACCGTCAGGGAGTGACCCTGCAGGTGGATGATGACATTTTCCCGGGAATAACACCGGAGTCTTTTGATGCATTTTTTAACGACACGATCCTGCCAAGAGCCCATGCACAGAGGTGAAAACATGCCGAACTGCCTGACATTAAAAAAATCAAACTGCAAAAACTGTCACAAATGTATCCGGAACTGTCCTGTGAAGTCCATCCGTTTCTCTGCGGGACAGGCTCACATCATTCCTGACGAGTGTATCCTCTGCGGACACTGTCTTGTGGTATGTCCCCAGAACGCCAAGCAGATCGTGAGTGAACTGGAGAAGGTGCAGGTGATGCTGCGAAGCGGAGAGAAGGTAATCGTAAGCCTTGCTCCGTCCTTCGCCGCGAATTACCGCGGGGTCGGCATAGAAGGCATGAGAGAGGCGCTCATGCAGCTGGGCTTTGCGGATGTTGAAGAGACCGCCGTCGGAGCGACGATGGTAAAGCGGGAATATGAACGGATCCTGGATCAGGAGGATCGCGATATTGTGATCTCCTCCTGCTGTCACACAGTCAATCTCCTGATCCGCAAGTATTATCCGCACCTTCTCAGATACCTTGCGGATGTGCGCACGCCCATGCAGGCCCACTGCGTGGATATCAGAAGACGTCATCCGGAGGCAAAGTGTATATTTATCGGTCCGTGTGTCGCGAAGAAGGATGAGGCGGAAAGCAGCGGGGGGATCGTCGATGCTGTTCTGACCTTTGAGGAATTGACCGACTGGCTGAAGGCGGAAGGAATCACATTAAGGCATGCTGCTGAAGAGAAGAATGAGAGCAGGGCGCGCTTCTTTCCGACGACAGGAGGCATCCTGAAGACGATGTCGTGCGACATGCCGGGCTATGCCTACATGGCGATCGATGGTATTGAGAACTGTGCGGCTGCGCTTCGGGATATCGAGAGCGGCGGCGTACACCATTGTTTTATTGAGATGTCAGCATGTGTGGGAAGCTGCATCGGCGGACCGGCAATGGGCGAACAAAGAGGAAGTCCTGTCGGAGATTACCTTGCGATCGCGGAATACGCGGGAGAGAAGGACTTTCCGGTTTCGCAGCCTGACCCGACTGACATGCGGCAGACATACTCCCCGTTCCGCTACAGTGCCCCCATGCCGGATGAAGCAAAGATAGAAGAAATCCTGGGTGAGATGGGCAAGCACCGGCCGGAGGATGAACTCAACTGCGGCATGTGCGGCTACAATACCTGCCGCGAGAAAGCAGTTGCCATCTTTCAGGGCAAAGCGGAGACATCCATGTGTCTGCCCTATCTGATGCAGCGATCCGAGAGCTTCTCGGCAGATATAGTGAAGAACATTCCCAGTCCCCTTCTGGTGCTGAATGACCGTCTTGAGGTGCAGCAGGTAAATGTGGCAGCCCTAAGGATGCTGAAGCTGTACACGCCATCCGATATCCTGGGCGATCAGGTAGACCGGGTCCTTGACCCTTCCGTATGTCAGAAGGTGCTCAAGACAGGCCTGGGAGTGTTTAACCAGCATATGTATCTGGCAGAGTACGGACGGTTTGTGAAACAGACGGTGGTACCCATCGAACAGGGAAGGCTGCTTCTGTGTATCCTGCACGATGTGACCGAGGAGGAGAACATCCGCCAGCGCCGCGAGGAGATACAGCAGGAGACAGCAGAGGTGGCTGATAAGGTGGTGGCAAAGCAGATGCGTATCGTTCAGGAGATTGCGTCGCTGCTGGGCGAGACTGCCGCTGAGACAAAAGTTGCCCTGACAAAACTGAAAGAGTCGATACGCGATGAATGATCTGTGTGCTGAAATCAGCTGGAAAAGTATCAATCATGAGGGAGAGCAGTTATGTGGTGATCATGTGGATATCGTACAGCAGTCTGACGATTCCCGCGTGATCGTACTGGCAGACGGGCTGGGGAGCGGTGTGAAGGCCAGCATTCTCTCCACTCTTACATCCAGGATCATCTCGACGATGGTTGCGGAAGGCCTTTCTCTGGAGGACTGCGTATCCACCATTGTACAGGCGCTGCCGGTGTGTTCGGTACGCGGAGTCGCTTATTCTACATTTACGATCATGCATCTGGTGCGAAATCAGACGGCAGAGCTCATACAGTATGACAATCCCCATGTCATCATGGTCCGGGACGGACGTGTGCATACGTATCCGGAGATAGAAATCAACATTGAAGGGAAGCGTATCTATCAGTCAAAGATCCGCTTGCAGGAAGGGGATGTGTTCATCGCAATGAGCGACGGATGCCCGCATGCGGGGATCGGAGCAGCGTATAACTTCGGCTGGAAGCGGGAGGATATCGCTTCTTTTATGGCGGATTACTGTCTGGCAGGATATACGGCCAAAGCGCTGAGTGCATTGCTGATCGATGAATGTGATAAGCTGTACGGCCACAAACCGGGGGATGACGCAACGGCCTGTGTTGTACGTATCAGAAGGCGGACTCCGATGAATATCCTCTTCGGTCCGCCTGAAGAACGTGATGAGGTGGAACGCATGATGAAGCTGTTTTTTTCGAAGGACGGTAAACACATCATATGCGGCGGAACCACTGCTTCGATCGCCGCCAGATACCTGGGCAGGCGTGTAGAGACAGATATCCATATAGATCGTGCGGGGAAGGTGCCTCCGATCTCGCGCATCGAGGGTGTGGATCTTGTCACAGAGGGGATCGTGACCATGAACGAGGTACTGAAGATCGCCCGGGATTATCTGAAAGGAGAGGACGACTATGATGCGTGGGCGTTCGGACGCGACGGAGCGGCGCAGATCTGCCAGCTTTTGTTCGAGGAAGCAACGGATATCAATTTCTTTGTAGGCAGGGCAAGGAATCCTGCGCATCAGGGAGCAGATACGCCGATTAATTTCAATATCAAGATGAACATTGTGGAAGAGCTCTCTGCGTGTCTGAGGCAGATGGGAAAACAGGTGAAGGTGAGCTACTTCTGAGCATTTCAGAAGGAACGCTCAGCACATATATACACAGAAAGGGTGATATCAGGTGACAAGCAATCAGTTTGATTACTCGGCAATTGAAGCAATCCTGGATAAGTATCCGAAGGAGGAAGTCTCCACGATTGCCATTCTTCAGGATGTGCAGGAGAAATACAATTACCTGCCGAGAGAGGTGTTTCCGTACATTGCCGAAGCTATAGGCGTAAGCGAGGCGAAGCTCTATGGGGTGGCGACCTTCTATGAGAATTTCTCTCTGGAGCCAAAAGGGAAGTTTGTGATCCGCTGCTGCGACGGAACGGCATGTCATGTCCGCGGTTCCATACCGATACTGGAGCGCCTTCGGTCGGAACTGGGATTGAGCGAGAGCAAGAAGACGACAGATGATCTGAACTTTACGGTAGAGACGGTCTCCTGTCTTGGAGCCTGCGGCCTGGCTCCCGTCATGACCGTAAATGGTGTCACGCATGGCGCGATGACTCCCGATAAGGCAGCACAGCTGCTCAATGAACTGAAGGAAGAACTGGCAAAGGAGGAGCAGGCATGAAGAAACTGAGATCCAGGCAGGATCTGGTCAACCTGCGTGAGGCATGTCAGAAAGCTCTGGCACTTGAGACAAAGAAGATCCTGGTCTGCGGGGGGACAGGCTGTGTTGCCGGAGGTTCACTGGAGATCTATGACCGTTTGAAGAGCCTTCTGGAGGAGAGAGGGATCCCGGTGGATGTGGAGCTGGCCGAGGAGCCGCACGGTGACGTCGTCGGGATCAAGAGGAGCGGCTGCCATGGCTTCTGTGAGATGGGACCGCTGGTGCGCATCGAGCCGCAGGGATGGCTGTATACCAAAGTGAAACTCGAAGACTGTGAAGAGATCGTAGAGAAGACCATTCTTACGGGAGAATGTGTCGAGCGCCTTGCGTATACCCAGGACGGGGCGATCTACCGCAGGCAGGAGGAGATCCCGTTCTATGCAAGACAGCACCGGATCGTGCTGGAACACTGCGGCCATATCAATGCACTCTCCATCCGTGAGTACCTGGCTGTAGGAGGCTACCGCGCACTGGAAAAAGCTCTGTGTGATATGACCCGGGACGAGATCCTGGATGAGATTGAAGAGTCCAATCTGCGGGGCAGAGGCGGCGGAGGATTCCCTGCCGGCAGAAAGTGGAGATCCTGCGCAGGTCAGAAGGAGACGCCCCGGTATATTGTCTGCAATGGTGACGAAGGGGATCCGGGCGCGTTCATGGACCGCTCCATCATGGAAGGTGATCCTCATCGCCTGATAGAGGGCATGGTCGTGGCGGGAATCGCCATCGGCTCTACTGAGGGTTACATCTATGTCCGCGCAGAATACCCGCTTGCGGTGGAACGTCTGCGCACCGCCATTGCGCAGGCTGAGGAAGCGGGTCTTCTGGGAGACGATATCCTGGGGACCGGATTCTCCTTCCACATGCATATCAACCGTGGTGCCGGAGCTTTTGTCTGCGGCGAGGGATCCGCACTGACAGCCTCCATTGAGGGAAAGAGGGGAATGCCCCGCGTCAAGCCGCCCCGCACTGTGGAACACGGCCTGTTCAACAAGCCCACGAACCTGAATAATGTCGAGACCTATGCGAATGTACCGATGATTATCAATGAAGGCGCGGCCTGGTATAAGTCGATCGGACCTGAGAACAGTCCCGGAACCAAAGCATTCGCACTTACAGGCAATATCAACAATACAGGGCTCATCGAGGTGCCGATGGGTACCACGCTCCGTGAGGTCATCTTTGATATAGGCGGCGGTATGCGCGGAGACAGAAAGTTCAAGGCTGTGCAGATTGGAGGTCCGTCCGGCGGCTGCCTGACAGAGAAAGATCTGGATATCCCGTTGGATTTTGACAGCCTGAAGAACGTGGGAGCTATGATCGGTTCCGGCGGACTGGTTGTCATGGATGACCGGACCTGCATGGTTGAGGTCGCACGTTTCTTCATGAACTTTACGCAGAACGAATCCTGCGGCAAATGTGTGCCCTGCAGAGAGGGTACCAAGCGGATGCTGGAGATTCTGGAACGCATCGTTGCGGGCCAGGGAAGAGACGGAGATATAGAACTTCTGGAAGAACTGGCGGATACGATATCCAATACCGCACTGTGCGGCCTTGGCAAGACTGCGCCGTCTCCTGTGCTCAGTACGATTCAGAACTTCCGCTCCGAGTACGAGGCTCACATCTATGAGAAGCGTTGTCCGGCAGGTGCATGCGCTAAGCTGCGCCGGTTTGTGATCGATGCTGAAAAATGCAAAGGCTGCAGTAAGTGTGCGAGGAACTGCCCTGTCAATGCGATCGACGGGGTGGTGAAGCAACCCTTTGTCATTGATCAGAATAAGTGTATCAAGTGCGGTGCATGCAAGACAAACTGTAAGTTCGGCGCGGTGAAGGAGGAAGCATAATGATGCAGATGAAAAACATGATGACAGTAGACGGTGTGCCGGTTCTGATCGAGGGCGAGCGCAATCTGCTGGAGGTCATCAGCAAGGTAGGTACGATCATGCCTGTATTCTGCTACCACAGCTATCTTTCCATCTATGGCGCATGTCGTATGTGCATGGTAGAAGATGAGCGGGGGCGCCTGCTGGCAGCGTGCTCCACGCTGCCCCGGGAGGGAATGAGCATACGTACTAATACAGGACGGCTGCGCCGTTACCGCAAGAATATTCTTGAGCTTCTGCTGGCAGAGCATTGCCGTGACTGTACCACATGCAGTCACTCCGGCAACTGCAAGCTGCAGACTCTGGCCAACCAGTTTGGAATCCACGATATTCGGTTCCCGAGAAATCGGGAGAACATTCCGCAGGACATGTCCTCTCCATGCATTGTCCGGGATCCGGGCAAGTGCATCCTCTGCGGTGACTGTGTGCGTGAGTGCAACGAAGTGCAGAGCGTGGGAGCAATTGATTTTGCCCACCGGGGAAGCAATGCTGTCATCTCGACTGCCTTCAATGTACCGCTGTCGGAGTCGCCCTGCGTAGGCTGCGGACAGTGTGCGGTGGCCTGTCCTACAGGTGCGATCATTGTGCGTGACGATACCTCAAGAGTCTGGGATATGATCGACGATCCGGATACGTTTGTCACCTGCGAGATCGCTCCCGCCGTGCGTGTAGGCATCGGAGAGCAGCTTGGGCTGGGGGACGGAGACAATGCCATGGGACTGATCGTGGCAACACTGCACCGAATGGGATTTGATGAGGTATACGATACGTCCACAGGTGCGGATCTCACGGTGATCGAAGAGGCGAATGAGTTTACGGACCGCGTGCAGAAGGGAGAGAAGCTTCCGCTGTTTACCTCCTGCTGTCCTGCCTGGGTGCAGTATGTTGAGAAGAAGTATCCGGAATTTCTGCCGAATGTATCTACCTGCCGAAGCCCCATGAGCATGTTCTCGGCGGTCATCAAGGAGTATTACAGGGATCATCTTCCGGAACAGAAGAAGAGTCATTATCATGTGGCGCTGATGCCGTGTACGGCCAAGAAGTTCGAGGCAAAACGTGATGAATTTAAAAATGAGTACGGTCCTGGCACTGATGATGTGATCACGACGCAGGAACTCATCAAGATGATCCGTGAATCGGGCATTGTGTTTGATGAGCTGCAGCCGGAGAGTGTAGATGTTCCGTTCGGCACGATGTCCGGCGCCGGCATCATCTTTGGTGTCAGCGGCGGCGTGACAGAGGCAGTGCTGCGCAAGATCGCCTCGGATAACAGCCGCACCACACTGGCGCAGATCAGCTATACCGGTGTCCGCGGTATGGACAGCGTGAAGGAAGCGGTAGTTCCTTACGGGGAAAGAGAACTGAAGATTGCCGTAGTCAGCGGCCTTGGCAATGCAGGAAAACTGATGGACAAACTGAAGTGTGGTGAGGCATACTATGACTTGGTTGAGGTAATGGCATGCCCCGGCGGATGCATCAGCGGCGCCGGCCAGCCGTACATTGCCCAGCGTCACAGGGCAAAGAGAGGCGAAGGCCTGTACAGAACTGACAACTTATGTGCGATCAAGCGCAGTCAGGATAACCCGCTTATGAAGAATCTTTATTCCGGTCTCCTGAAGGGAAGAGAGCATGCGCTTCTGCATGTGGACTACCTGAAGCACTGAATAAACACGCAGGCGATAACACGTAAAACAGAGAAAGGATGAAACAGCAATATGGCAGAGAAGAAGAAACGGGAGATGACTGCCGTGGAGAAACTGGAAAAACAGCTTCAGACCATGCGTGCAGCCCAGCAGAAGTTCGGGACCTATACGCAGGAAGAGGTTGACAGGATCTTCAAGGCCGCAGCCATGGCAGCGAACAAGGCCAGGATTCCGCTTGCGGAGATGGCTGTCGAGGAGACTGGTATGGGCGTAGTGGAGGACAAGGTGATCAAGAACCACTATGCTGCCGAATATATCTACAACACCTACCGCAGTGCCAGAACCTGCGGTGTGATCGAGGAGGACACGGCTTACGGGACAAAGAAGATCGCAGAGCCGATCGGTCTGGTAGCGGCGGTGATCCCGACCACGAATCCGACATCCACCGCGATCTTCAAGACATTGATCTGTCTGAAGACCCGCAACGCGATCATCATCAGCCCTCACCCGAGAGCAAAGAAGAGCACCATCGAGGCGGCCCGGATCGTCTATGAGGCGGCTGTGGCGGCAGGAGCTCCGAAGGACATCATCGGCTGGATCGATGAACCGTCTCTGGAGCTTACCAATAAGGTGATGCAGGAGGCAGATATTATTCTTGCCACCGGCGGACCGGGCATGGTGCGCGCCGCATACTCATCCGGCAAGCCTGCGCTGGGCGTCGGTGCCGGCAATGTGCCTGCGATCATTGACAGCAGCGCCGATATCCGGCTTGCCGTCAGTTCCATCATTCACTCCAAGACTTTTGACAACGGCATGATCTGCGCGTCCGAACAGTCGGTCACGGTACTGGCGGATATCTATGATGAAGTCAGAGCGGAGTTTGAACGCCGCGGCTGTTATTTCCTGAAAAAGGATGAGATCCGGAAGGTCGGCAGCACCGTCATTATCAATGGTGGTGTGAATGCGAAGATCGTCGGCCAGAGCGCCTGCAGGATCGCTGAACTGGCAGGTGTCAAGGTACCGGAGAAGACGAAGATTCTGATCGGCGAGGTCGAGAGCACTGATATCTCCGAACCCTTTGCCCATGAGAAGCTGTCGCCTGTGCTTGCGATGTACAAGGCAGTTGACTTTGAAGATGCTCTCAGAAAGTCAGAGCAGCTGCTGATGGACGGCGGACCCGGCCACACGGCTTCGCTGTTTATCGACACGACGCAGAAAGAGAAGATGGCAGAGCACGCCAGAAGGATGCATGCCTGCAGGATCGTTGTGAACACTCCCTCCAGTCAGGGCGGGATCGGTGATATCTACAACTTCAGGCTCACGCCTTCCCTGACGCTGGGCTGCGGCTCCTGGGGCGGCAACTCCGTGTCCCACAATGTGGGGGCATTCGATCTGCTGAACATTAAGACGGTGGCGGAAAGGAGAGAGAATATGCTTTGGCTGAGGCTGCCTGAGAAGGTGTACTTCAAGCGGGGATGCATGCCGGTGGCTCTGGATGAACTGGGCACGGTGATGCATAAGCAGAAGGCATTCATCGTTACGGACACATTCCTCTATAAGAACGGCTATGTGAAGCCGATCGAGGACAAGCTGAATGAGATGAATATCCAGCACAGCTGCTTCTGGGATGTGGCTCCGGATCCGACGCTGCAGTGTGCCCTGGAGGGTGTAAAACAGATACGCGCTTTTGAGCCGGATGTGATCATCGCGCTTGGCGGCGGTTCCGCCATGGACGCGGCAAAGATCATGTGGGTGCTGTACGAGCATCCGGATGCAAGCTTTGAAGACATGGCCATGGACTTCATGGACATCCGGAAACGTATCTACACGTATCCCGAGATGGGCAAAAAGGCTTATTTCGTGGCGATCCCGACCTCTTCCGGAACGGGCAGCGAGGTGACTCCGTTCGCGATCATCACGGATGCTTCCACAGGAACCAAATGGCCGCTGGCAGACTATGAGCTCATGCCGGACATGGCGATCGTGGATGTTGACAATATGATGAATCAGCCTAAAGGCCTGACCAGTGCTTCCGGAATCGACGTGATGACCCATGCTCTGGAAGCATATGTCTCGGTGATGGCCAGCGACATGACTGACGGCATCGCCCTTAAGGCAACGAAGCTGGTATTTGACAACCTTCCGGATGCTTACAATCTCGGCGCGAAGGCGCCGAAAGCTCGTGAACACATGGCCATGGCATCCACCCTGGCGGGTGAAGCTTTCGCCAATGCGTTCCTGGGAGTGAATCATTCGATGGCACATAAGCTTGGGGCATACCATCACATCCCGCATGGCGTCGCGAACGCATTGGTGCTGTGCTATGTGATGCGCTATAATGCCAGTGAAGCTCCCACCAAGATGGGGACCTTCCCGCAGTATGAGTATCCGCATACTCTCGCACGTTATTGCGATGTTGCCAGGTACAACGGTCTGGTGGGAAAGAACGATCAGGAAACCTTCGATCTTCTGATCGATAAGCTGGAGGAGCTCAAGAAGACGATCGGCATCCCGTCATCCATTCAGGAGTTCGGCGTGAAGGAAGAAGACTTCCTGGCAACGCTTGATGAGATGACCGAGAATGCCTTCAACGATCAGTGTACCGGTGCCAATCCGCGTTATCCGCTGATGAGTGAGATCAAAGAACTGTATCTTCTGGCGTACTATGGTAAGCCGACGAAGGATGCGGAGAAAATATGACCTGAAAGGAAGTGAAAGTGATGTCAGACAGAATTATATTGGAACAGGCAGCCAATAAGACCGTCTACCGGGAAGGCAATCGTATCGTCAAGGAATTTACTGCTTCTCACCCTATGTCAGCCGTGTTGAATGAGGCATATATCCATGCCTGCGTGGAGGATGCGGGAGTTCCGGTTCCAAAACTCCTGGGCGTTGCTCCGTCCGAAAACGGAGGATGGGCGATTGCGATGGAGTATATCAGCGGAAAGACGCTGGAACAAATGATGAGCGAGCAGCCTGAGAAGACGGACGAATACCTGGAGCTGCTGGTAGATATCCAGCTGGAAACGGGCGCATACCGCGTGCCGAGCCTGCGCAATACCAGACAGAAGATGGCGGATGCGATCCAGACACTGACCGAGATCGATGCCAGCACGCGCTATGAGCTGCTGCAGCGTATCCACGGCATGGAGCGCCATTCCAAACTGTGCCACGGCGACCTTGTGCCTTCCAACATCGTATTTCGTGAGGACGGCAGCTACTGCATCCTGGACTGGGCTCATGCAAGTGCGGGAAATGCAGGCGCGGACGCTGCGATCACCTACCTGAGGTTCAGCCTGAAGGATCCGGAGCTGGCGGAAAAGTATCTGCATCTGTTCTGCCGGAAGGCGGATATGGCGATCCAGTATGTACAGACCTGGATGCCCGTCGTGGCAGCGCAGCAGCTGACCAAGCATAAAGAAGCTGAACGGGACCTGCTTGAGAAGTGGATCAGCGTGGCAGAGTATCAGTAATACATCCTGACATCTCTTAATTCTTTTCCGAAAGGAAGGCAAGAATAATGGCAGGAAAGGCAAAAACCCAGAAGTCAGACACAGAGAGACTCAAGAAACATGCTGACATGGAGGCAAACTGCGCAGGCTCAGTATCATGGAAAGAAAAGGAAAGGACCCTGGATGAGTATATAGAAAAGACAGGTAATCTTCCCTGCAGTCAGATTGCCGGCGTGGAGTTTGTCGGAGCAGTGAGCGGCATCTGGAGTGAAAGACCCAGGTCCAATCTTGTCAAACACCTGATGGGAAGATCAGGAAAAACAAAAGAGGAGATCGCTGCATGTCTGGGCGTCTCAACCAGATACTTTAATAATAAGCTTCACAGGGACTGCTTTTCTCTGGATGAGATCATTGCTGTTGCATATGTCTGCGGATACCTGATGATGTTCAGGGGAAATAATCCAAAAGCACAGGAACAGGACAGCTTTCAGATAGACGTACAGGAATATTTTGCAGCCCGTGACAGGGAGACGCTGCTCCGGCTGTATCAGCATGATGAATGGATACGAGAAAAGAAAAAGGCAGAGTATGACGATCTGAGGGTAAGGCTGGAACAGATGAAAGCAGCATACAGTTTCGAAGACTGATTAAAGAGGAGGCAAAAGACATCTTTTGCCTCCTCTGCTTTGTTATTGAAGCCCGCCTGCAGAAAAATTTCTGCAGGGTATTGCATTTCCTGAGAGGCAGGAGTATTATGTTCTCAGAACATATGAACAATCATTCATATGAATGAATGAGCAAGTATCTTTGATGCCTGATACGGCAGGGGGACTGTTATGAAGAAGAAATACAAGCTGAACGAGATCGACTGCGCGAACTGTGCCATGAAGCTGGAGGAGGCGGTCAAGGCGGTAGAGGGAGTCACTTCCGCGAAGGTCAATTATATGATGCAGAAGCTGACTTTTGAGGCAGAAGAGGGCAGCATTGCTGAGGTTGAGAAAG
>OCTW013405293.1_pt1 | contig 18827 bp, 16 predicted proteins | sample 1539671 | NCBI WGS metagenome assembly OCTW01 (sample SAMN02144230, study PRJEB22623) | gut metagenome | biome: sheep rumen | host: Ovis aries | place: New Zealand
TGCTTGATGCCGTTGGAGAACCACAAATCGGGCACCCGTCGGCGCAGGTCACTGACAATAGCCCTTCTCTTGTTGAGCACATTGCTGTTATGTGAGACGCACCACAGCAGGAATGAGAATGTCACAAAGAGATTGTCAGTCAATCGCTGACGTTCCACTTCAGAGATGCCATCCATCTCTCTTAAATGCCAGACGTGCTCAATTCCTTTGTTCAAATCCATGGCCTTCTTAGGGGTCATAGTCGATGTAATGGAACTATGACCCATGCGATAGATGTACAGCAAAGACCTCACCCTCACTACCGTATTGGCCTTAAGATAGCACTCAGGCGTGAAGGGTATATCCTCATAGCAGATGCCAGGAATAAACCTTATGTGATTTCGCTCCAGGAACTCCCGCCGATAGAGCGTTCTCCAGACGTAATTCTCCGACGGATTAAGGTCATCAAGAAATAGTTTCGTGCCCGTTTTTACAGCAAAAACCAATGTTTTATCTTGTCGTGCGCAGAAATTTAGAATCTCATTGTCAGAGAGTTTTATAAAGTCAGTCACGACAAGGTCGGCGGTGTTTTTTTCTGCCAACCCCAACAGTGGTGCCACACTTCCCTCAACAAGCAAGTCATCAGAGTCTACAAAAAGCACGTAGTCACCCTGGGCATAGTTCAGCCCCGTATTCCGTGCTGCAGAGAGGCCCTGATTCTCCTGGTCCACCCGCAGTATGTTGGCATGCTGGCGAACGATGTCCTCGATCACCTCAAAGCTATTATCCTGTGTCCCATCGTTCACAAGTATAACCTCAAAATCCGTTTCCTCCAATCCCTGCCTGAGGATGCTCTCCATACAAGTCCTGATGTATGGCGCCACGTTATAGACAGGAACGATCACACTCAATTTCTTCATAGCCAAGTTTTATGTCAGGTTGGCATACAAACGCTCCCACTGGCCCATTACGACATCCATCCGTCGCGAGGCAGCAGCCTCGCGGGCCTTCCGCCCCATCTCACGCCGTTCGGCCTCGTGGGTTATCATCCACTCTATCTTGGCAGAGAGGTCGCCTACGTCGCCGTCCTTGGCCAGGAGGCCCGTCAAGCCGTCCTGAATAATCTCCCGCGGACCGATGGGGCAGTCCATCGACACGCAGGGCACGCCGCAGGCCATCGCCTCGACCAGCACCAGCGGCGAGGCCTCATGCTCGGAACACAGCACAAGCATCTCGCTGCGCTTGTATTCATCGTAGATAGTCGGCGTGGGATTGTGGATAATGACGCGCTGCTCCAGATGCAGGTTTTTGATTTGTTGCTGCAGATGTTCCTTCTCATTGCCGTCGCCAAAGATGTCAACATGCCAGCCGGGATATTTCGCAGCTATCATGGCAAAGGCGTCAATGAGACGGTCTATGCGCTTCTCATGATTGAAGCGTCCAACGAAGATGATACGGCCCTTGTCCTTAGGCACGTCGTCAATCACGTCAGGATAACAGGTGACGGGATTGGGAATGACTGTAACGTTCTGGAAGTGTCGCCGCCAGTTCTCCGCATCGGCGTGCGTCAGTATCACGAGTTTGGCACAGCGGCGCAGGTGTTTCAGCGTTTGCCAGTAGTAAGCTTTCACGAGCCGCTGCTTGAGCAGACTGCCCGACTTCTCAACGTTGCGCATCACGTAGTCGTAGGCATTATGGAACTCTGCCACTACGGGGACGGGGCCTGCCGCAGCCAGCACCTCGTCGATAAGCGTTTGCCAGTCGGAGGCCATTACCACCACGTCGGCACGGAAATCAGCAATAGTGGCCTGTAGCGACTTACGGAACTTACGGCGCAGACGCAGGAAATGCCAGACGCGCAGAAGTGCAGAATAGCGTGAGAGCGTGAAGAAGCGGCAATCAAGGTCTTTGTATTCCACCGACGGATGCAACTCGTATGGCAATGGGTGCTGCCCCTGCTCATAGCTCACCAGCAGCAGCTGATGTCCCTTCTGAGCCAGATAGTTGGCCTTGTCGGTGATTACCCGCTCGGCTCCGCCAACCAATGCAAACGACCTATGTATAATGAGTATCCGCATAAACTTCAATCCTTCAATCTTTCAATTCTTCAATTCTTCTTAAACTTCCATGGCATCAGGGTGACCTCTGCCTTTCGGACAAACTTCTGGCCGAACAACTTCACCAGAAATGCACGGCTGCGATAATATGCCTTGGCCTTAGGTGAGAACCATGAGTTCTGATAATGGTGGATGGCGTAAGTATAAGGTGTTATCTCGACCTCACGAGAATCAAAGACCTTGGGTGAGAAGAAGGCATCATTAAACTCCAGAACCTCTTTCTGCATATCCAACTGGCGAATCTTCAAACTATCCTCCAAAGAAAGCACACGGATAGGCTTGATCTGCTCTATCTGATGAATCATGATATCAGGTACGGTCTGGATGTTTAGGCTGCCGTCACTGTTGACGAAAGGCCGGTCCTTGTAGTAATCCAGACAGGCCTTAATCCAGTCGCAGCCCTTCTCAGCTCCAATAATGGCAGCCTCAGGCGTCTGCGCTTTCTCGGCCCCCATGAAATACGGCAAATCCAGCAGGTCGTCGAAGCTTTTGAGCACCTCAACGTCGGAGTCCAGATAGATGCCGCCCTCATGGTAGAGGGCATAGAAGCGGATATAGTCGGCCGCAAAGGCGTACTTCTTCTTCTCAAAGGCCTGACGCACCCAGATAGAACTGTCCAAGTCGAACCGCTTGGTGTCCCAGAGCACCACCTCGTAGTCGGGCAGATACTTCTTCCACGTTTCCAGACAGCGAGCTATCTTCTGAGGATAAGGGTCGCCGCTAAGCCAGCACAAGTGAATTTTTTTAGGTATCATGGCACAGGATTTTTCTAAGCTTTAAAATTCGTTGCTGCAAAGATACGAGAATATTTTTAATTTACAAATAATTTTCAGACTTTTCTTTTCCCAGCCAATTGTTCAAACAAATCTTTCCATAGTGGCATGACTCGCTCGGCCGCATATCGCTGACAAGAGAGAATTCCGCGCTGGCCCATGGTCCGCCGCAGACCGTCGTTCTCAATCAGCAGGCACACCTTGCTGGCAAACATCTGTACATCTCTGCCGCCGACGAGGAAACCGTCGACGCCATCGGTAATAATCTCTGCCGGACCATAAGGGCAGTCGAAGGCCACCACTGGCAGGCCATAGCTCATGGCCTCGGGCAGCACCAGGCCGAAGGGCTCGAAACGCGACGTGAGCACCATGATCGAACTCTCCAGATATTTGCTGAAAATTTCCGGCGTAGGGGCATGAGTGACGATATTGATGCTGAGCTGATTGATAGTCGATACCAGCCGTTGCTGTTCCACGCCGAAGCCGCCATAGATATTCAGTGTCCAGTCCGGATGTCGGCTATTCACAATCTGCCAGATTTTAATCAGGCTGTCAATGTCCTTTTGGTGAGAATATCGGCCTACGAAGATTACCGACTTGTTGCTTACCGAGCTGTAGACGCCACTTTCGTTAAGATGCACAACATTGGGTATCACACTTACACGAGGATTCAGCAACCGCCAGTCGGCAGCATCGCCTTGGGTGAGCGCCACCACCATGTCTGCATGCCTGACACGGCGGTTGGACAGGTCGCTCATCAGCACTTCAAACATGCTGTAACCATTGAAGCGCTGAGCCCAACGCGAGGCGTGAGACTCAAACACCAGGGGGATATCGCCTTTTGACTTCAGAATGTCGGACGTAAGCTCGGTACGCATACAGACAATCACGTCCGGACAGACAGCATCTATATATGCCTTGAATTTATGCTGAAACAAGGCATGTTTCTCGCGCCATGTCAGCCAGCGCTTCAAGCCCTTGTAGTGATAGCTATGGTGAAACGAAATATCCAAGTCCTGAAAATGCACCTTGCTACTCAGCGTATAAGGCAACGGGTGACTGCCCTGATTGACTGTCACCACATGCATATCGTAGCCATACATTTCTGCCAGCAGGTTCACCTTATCTACCAAGATGCGCTCCATACCCCCCCAGATGGCAAGGGCATCGTTCACATAGAGTATTCTCATGACGGTGGGTTTACCAGGTTGTCGTTGCTGTCTTCGTAATGGTCTTTCTTATAGAATATACGCGTAAGGCCCTTGCCCTGAATTTTCACGTGCTGCACGAAGCTCTGCCATAGCGACTGCGACCCGATGGTGCCATAGCCTGTCACAGGGCGCGCCTTACGATTATAGAGGAAGGCTATCCGCCCGTATGGCTTGAGCGAGAGTGCCAGTGAGCCGTCCTCGCCACGGCGGATGTCGGTACGGATTTTCACTTTCCGTGCCAAGTCGGTCTTGAAGGCAAACACCATGCCGCGCACACAAAGTTCCGGCCGTTTGAAATGCTGCACATATAGGAATACGTCGCGCACCAGTTCAAACAGATGCAGTCCTAATGCCGAATGTTGCTCGTCGGGGAAAAAGCTCCAGAATGAGCTAACGCAAGCCACGTCAGGCCGCTTCAGCTTGGCCATCATCAGGTCAACATACTGAGGCGGATAGAACGTGTCGGCATCAATGCAGAAATGATACTTGCCACGGCAGTGGTCGAGCCCGCACTGACGGGCAAATCCCGGACTCTGCCTGCTCTCACTATAGTAACGTAACCCCAGCCGCTGGTAAACAGCCTCGGTCTTATCCTTGGAATTATTGTTCACACCTATAATCTCCAAGGCATACTCTGACTGCAACTCACTCAGCGACCAGAGACAGGCCGTCAGTCGCCGCTCTTCGTTATAGGCAATGACGATTATCGACACTTCGGGCGTCTGGCTCTGTTGCTGAGCCAACCGACGCCTGACATCGTCGAGGATGCTTTCAGGAATCTCGTCCAACGACTTGCCATAGATACTTAGATATTTGTCGTACCAATTCGACATATTCTCATCGTTTTGTTTTCTGTGTGCGAAGTTAAGTATTTTTTTGCAAATCTCCAAATATTACATCACATTTTTTATGCCTGCCAGCAGTCTTACAATCTTTACACAGCAGAACGACGGTAGCTTGCTGAGCGCAAAGAGCGCCAGGTTTTGTAACCGCTTTCGCCGGAAACGGAATATCTGCCCCAAAGTCGCCGGGTGAACGAAGACAGCCTTTATCTCGCTGTCAGACACTGTCGGCACTATATCTTTGCGACGTTTCAATATCTGACATGCCACATAAAAGGCCATGAGCATAATGACATAGCAGCGACTGGGGAAATATGTCTGCTGGCTTAAAGGCGCCGACGAGGCTGCAAGATACTTAATCACACTCACGCTCTGAAGGATTTCCGACTTGGGGATGGTTGCCCGCTGCTGATAGTGCGACAGTGAATTCTCTCTACAATAATAATAATAGGTAATATCAGGCAACAGCACAGCAGAGGAAACAATGGTTACCAGATTAAAGGTAAAGGCCATGTCTTCCCAATAGTTGGACGCTATAAAGTGCAGAGCACCCGCCCTGAGCACACTTGTCTTTACCAGATAATTGCACGCCGAGGCCTGTATGCCCCCCACCTTCCTATATGCAAAGTTAGCCAACTGACCTTTCTCCTGCAGCTTCATGCCAGGATACGTATACTGCGTACGCTGCCCTGTCAGTTCAATCTTCTCGTATGAGCCGAAGGCTATTTCCGCCCGCGCCGCCTTGACGGCTTTCATCAGCAGCGTTATGGCATCGGGGGCTATGGCATCGTCGGAGTCCATAAAGTAGAGATACTCGCCTTGAGCCTCATCGATAATCCTGTTGCGCGAGGCCGACACCCCCATATTCCCTGCATTGCACAGAATGCGTATGTCCTTGCCCCTGCCGTGCGTAAGCTGTATTTTCCGAATGATTTCTACAGAACCGTCGTCACCGCAGTCATCGATCAGCAGAAACTCTATGGAAGCATACGACTGTTCTAACGCTGACAGCAAAGCGCGCCTGACATAAGCTTCAGACCGGAAAACGGGCATGCCTATAGTGACGTCGTAGCTCATCGTGCTCTCCATGACTTTAGCGACGTCGGCTTTCAGCCATCAGTTTGTCAAACAGTTGCTGCCACTGTCTGGCAACATCAGCCAGGGAGTACACTGCCGAGGCTTCCCTTGCTGCCAGCCCCACTTGCTGGCGCAGACTGTCATTCTTCATCAGGCTTACCAGCTGACGGGCGTAGGCATCAGTATCAAAGCAGGGTACCAAGAAGCCATTCTTGCCGCTTGTCAATATATTGCGAGGACCGTTCTCACAGTCGAACGACACCACCGGCAGACCGCACGCCATAGCTTCGATAATCACCAGTCCGAACCCCTCAAAGCGTGAGGGCAATGCAAAAACAGAGCTATTAAGATACTCACTACTGACGTCGGCCAGACTGCCATGCAGGCGGCAGCGGCTATAGTCAATCCCCATCTGCCGCATCATGTCACGATACGGCTGGCGGTCGCCCATGCCATAAATATCAAGCGTCCAGTCAGGACACTCCTTTTCCACTTTCGCCCAAGCCCTAAGCAGCAAGTCGTTACCTTTCTCGTAGGCATAGCGGCCAATGCTGATGACGCGCTTGGCCGTGAGGCTGCTGGGCACGGTGACCGTAAAGGGCAGAGGGTCGGGAATCAGCGACACACGCTCAAGCTCCGGCCAGTCGCTACGCGCCGATTCTGTCAGCACTACCATCCTGTCAAGCTGTTGCAGATGTCCCACAAGGCTTTTCATCCAGTATTTGGCAAACAGGCGCTTGACAATGTTTGAGTCTTTGGCCGTGAAATTACGATAGTTGGAGCGGTTGACATGCAGCTCGCCAATCTTCAGGCTCCCGTCCTTGATGGTGTTGATAAAATTGATTTCGCGTCTCAACACACTGATAGTGATGTCGGGGCGAATACGCATAAGCTCCGCCGTCAGTAATTGCTTATACTTCCGCTGCTTTTGCAGATAAATAAATATCTTTTTCAGGAACGACGCTCTCCACAACTCCTCGAAGCCTATGTTCAGATTGACAATCTTCACCTTGTCTGACACGGGAAAGAATGTCTGCCCGCTCTGTCCTTCTGTTATAATGACTGTTACGTCATAGCCATAGGTCTCTGCAAAATAGCTTGCCTTAACTGAGATGACACGTTCAACACCCCCGGCCGAATACAAGGCGGGAGTGCAATATACTATCTTACATGGAGTATTCATCTTTACTTTCATCAATCTCTGAGGCGCTGCAAATGTACTAATTTTATTTGAAAACGGCAAAAAAGCAAGCAATTATTTGGCAGATATGAAAAAAATGCCTACCTTAGCACAAAATTTTACAATGAATCCTCCTATGACCAAGGCGCTGTTTCTTATTTTCCACGGCTTCGACCCTAATAACGGCATCAGCAAGAAGATTGCCTATCAGGTTGATGCGCTGAAGGCTTGCGGCATGGCAGTACACCTTTGCTATATGGATGAGCATCAGAGCAAGCGCCGCATGGTCGACGGCCATGTCATTGCCGACTACGGCTGCGGACTGCTGAGCAAAATCCGCAAGCGCATAGACTATCAGCCCATCATCAACTTTGCACGCGAGCACGGCATAGAGTTTGTATACATTCGCTCCAACCACAATGCCAATCCTTTTACCATCAGCATGGTGAGGCAGATGAAGCGGGCTGGTATGAAGGTTGTCATGGAGATTCCCACCTATCCTTATGACACGGAATATGCCGCTCAGGGTATGGAGCGGCAGATCATGGTCGACAAGCTCTTCAGGGGACGGCTGGCTCGCCAGCTTGACGCCATCGTCACCTTCTCTGACTACGCCCAAATTTTCGGCCAGCGCACTATCCGCATTTCCAACGGCATCGACTTTGCCAGCGTCAGCATGAAGCGCCGCGTCAACGACACCACCCATGAGCTCAACCTCATTGGCGTAGCCGAAATCCACGAGTGGCACGGCTTCGACCGCTTAGTCAGGGGATTAGCGGCCTATTACTCACAGCCCCGCAGCTATGTTGTCAGGTTCCACGTCGTGGGCTACTTCTTCTCAGCCGAGGGCGAGAGGGCTTTCCGCCAGCTCATCAGCGACTGCAAGATGGAGCAGTACGTCATTCTCCACGGCAAGCAGCACGGCGCCCAGCTCGACGAACTGTTCAACCAGTGCGACTTCGGCATCGGCTCCCTGGGGCGCCACCGTGTGGGTATCCAGAAAATCAAAACCCTCAAAAACCGCGAATACGCAGCCCGCGGCTTTCCTTTCGTTTACTCTGAGACTGACGACGATTTCGACAACCAACCATACGTGTTGAAGGTCGCCGCCGACGAGTCGCCGGTGGACATCAGCCGCATCATTAGCTTTTATCAGAACCTTACCCTGACAGCGACACAAATCAGAGACTCCATCAGCAGCCTGTCGTGGGAGCATCAGATGCGGCGAGTTCTCAACGGTCTATAACCAAACAGACGTGGTGCACGCTCAATAACCTATAGCATGAAAAAGAGAATTTGCTTTTTGACAGACAGCATTTTCAGTATCGGCGGCGTACAGCGAGTGACGGCCGTCGTAGCCACGGCGCTCTCTGCCGACTACGACGTAACCATTGTCACCTTCGACCCCCCCGCCACCGCCGACCTCACGCTCTATCATCTGGGTGAAACCTCTATCAATTACCGGTTCTTTGCCTATCCCAAGCTGAGCAAGGTTGAGAACACGCTCTGCAAGGCCTACAGCGCCTTCTACCAGAAAGTGCTGCCACAGTCGCAATGGACATCATGGCTCTACGGCCACAGTTCCTTTCCGCCTACTCTCCGGCGGGCGCTCACCCGTGAGCTCAAGGCCGGCAGCTACGATGTCATCATCGGCGTGCATGCCCCCCTGGCCGGACGCCTGGCCACCATCAAGAGCCAGCTGCCGGGGGTGAAAACCATTGGATGGGTGCACAATTCTTTTGAGGCACTCTTTGGCGCACAGTTCCGCTACATCGGCGCGGGGCGCAAGCGCCACTATGTCTACCAGTTTCGCCGACTGGACCACGTCGTACTGTTGTGCCACCACGATGCCGACATGTATCAAGCCTACGACCCGCTGTTCACACCCACGGTCATCTACAACCCACTGACGCTCACCCCTGGACAGCGCTCTGACGGCACCAGCAAGCGATTCCTCGCCGTAGGCAGGTTCTCGCGACAGCACAAGGGCTTCGACCTGCTGATAGAGGCCTTCCATCTGTTTGCACAGCATAACAGCCTGTGGACACTCGACATCGTGGGCGAAGGCCGCGAGGAAAACCTGCTCAGGGAGCTGATACGCAAATACCAGCTTGAGTCAAGGGTGACTATCCACCCTTTTACTACGAACATTCAGCAGTATTACTCCCAGGCCCAGGTTTACGTACTCAGTTCCCGCTGGGAGGGTTTCGGCCTTGTACTGGTTGAGGCCATGGCCCACGGACTGCCGGTGGTGTCGTCCGACCTTCCCACGAGTCTTGAGATTATGGGCGACTTCGGGCTTTACTTCAAGAACGGCGACATCAGCGCCTTGGCTCAGCAGCTGGAGGCTGCCACGCGTCTCGACTGGCCGTCGCTGTCGGGCGAAGCGCTGGTGATAGCTCGCCGATTCGACATCAGCCACATCATTGAGCGCTGGAAGGCGCTCATAGGCTAACCATGAACTTATGAACAACGCCATGAACTTATGAATAACGAACACATCCGCCAGCAGCTCCAAGGCAGTCCGCAGTTGAAACGCCTGCTCGACTGGCTTATCATGAACCAGCGCGACGCACGGCCACGATGGTACGTCCGCCTGCTTGCACCACTCTATCAGCAGCGCGGTCGAGGGTCGAAAATCTACCGAAGCGTGCGCATGGACACCCCACCCTACCGCCGCTTTTCGATAGGCGGCAAGAGTGTGGTAGAGTCTTACAGCTGTATCAACAATGCCGTGGGCGATGTCGTCATTGGCGACCATACGCGCATAGGGCTGCACAATACCATCATCGGCCCCGTCACCATCGGCAGCCACGTCAACCTGGCACAGGGCATCACCGTGACGGCCCTCAACCACAACTTCTGTGACGCCCAAAAGCGCATCGACCAGCAGGACGTTTCCACTGCCGCCGTCGTCATCAGCGACGACGTGTGGATAGGAGCCAATGCCGTCATCCTGCCCGGCGTCACCATCGGCCGCCACTCAGTCATTGCCGCCGGCGCCGTCGTTACCAAAGACGTGCCGCCCTATAGCGTCGCCGCCGGCGTGCCCGCTCGCATCATCAAGCACCTGACACCCATCACCTAACACCCATCACACATCACCCACCACTAGCATGAAAATAGGTATCGAAGCCCAGCGCATATTCCGCACAAACAAGCACGGCATGGATTACGTCGTGCTGCAGGAAATCATCGAGCTGCAGAAGATGGACCCCCGCAACGAGTACTTCATCTTCGTAGCCCCCGGCCCCGACCGCTGCCTGACGGAGTCGCGCAACGTACACATCATAGAAATCGAAGGCAGTTTCTACCCCACCTGGGAGCAGTTCAAACTGCCCAAGGCCGCCGAGGCTCTGGGCATAGACCTGCTCCACTGCACCAGCAACACTGCCCCGCTGCGCTGCAAGCTGCCACTGGTGCTGACGCTCCACGACATCATCTTCCTGGAGCCGCGCGACAAGCAGAACCGCTCGCTCTATCAGAACCTCGGATGGTTCTACCGTCGCCTCGTAGTGCCGCACATACTCCATAAGTGCCGACGCATCATCACCGTCTCTGACTTTGAGCGAGCCAATATCATCAGCAAGCTGTCGCTGCCAGAGCAACAGGTGACAATGATCTACAACGGCTACAACGACTGGTTCCGCCACATGGACGACGAGGAGTGCCGCTTTGCCAAATACAGCGCTCAGCGGGGCTACCTTTTCTTCCTCGGCAATACCGACCCCAAGAAGAATACCGAGCGCACACTCATTGCCTACTCCAAATACCTGCAACGCTCGGCCGTGAAACGCCGCCTGCTGATGGCCGACCTCGACCGCCAATATCTCGACGACATCATCAGCCGCAACCACATAGAAAACATCCGCCGCTATATCGACATGCCAGGCTATATCGTCAACACCGACCTGCCTTACGTCTACAGCGCGGCTTTCACATTCCTCTACACTTCGCTGCGCGAGAGTTTCGGCATACCGTTATTAGAGGCCATGGCCTGCGGCACGCCTGTCATCACCAGCAACACCTCTTCTATGCCTGAGATTGCAGGTAAAGACGCCATCCTTGTCAACCCCGAGAGTGCCGACGACATCTGCGAGCAGCTGCTACGCCTGGAGCACGACGGGCTGTTTTATCAGCAGCAGGTGGACATGGGTCTGAAGCGCGCCAAACTATTTTCCTGGAAATATACTGCCGAGCAACTCCTAAGCCTCTACGAGAATGTGTACCATGAGAATAGCCGTTGACTGCCGGCTGATAGGCCAGAGCGGCATCGGCACGTTTATTGAGAACGTCGTCGACGCCATGATACCCACGCCACGCTTGGAGTTTCTGCTCATAGGCAACGAGCAACGCTTAGCCACTTATGCCCAGCGCCCTGACTGCCGTATCGTCAGCTGCACCCACGGCAGCTTCACGCCTCAGGAGTTGCTGCGGTTCCCCGTGAGCGAGGTGAACCGCTGCGACGCCTTTTTTACGCCCAACTTCAACATTCCCATGGGCATCCGCGTGCCTATCTTCGCCACCATCCACGACATAGTATTCTTTGACACTGAAAACTTCGGCTCACGGTTACATCGAGCAGCACTGCGCTGGTATATACTTAGGGCACTGCGAATCAGCAGCGGACTGTTCACCGTGAGCCGCTTTTCAAGGCAGCGCATACAGCAATACTTCAACACCCAGCGCAAGCTCACCGTCGTGGGCAACGGTCTGAGCAGCGAGCTGCTGGCCTACAAAGCCACACACCCCGCACCAACGGCCACCGACAGAAAGGGCATCGTTTACTTAGGCAACATCAAGCCCTACAAGGGTCTGCACACCCTCTGGCAGGCTTATCAGCGGCTCATAGCCGACGGCACCGACGAGCCGCTGACTGTCATCGGCAACTTCGACTTCCGCACCAAGGACCGCGAAATACTGCAAACCATGGAAGCCAACAGCGACAGGGTGACACTGGTCACCGGCGCTACCAACCAGCAGGTCTACCACCTGCTTTCTCATGCACGCTGCCTTGTGTCACCATCGCTCTACGAGGGGTTTGGCATACCACCCTTAGAGGCCATGAGCCTGGGAACGCCGGTCATATTGTCCGACATCGCCGTCTATAAAGAGGTATACAGCCAATTCCCCGTCACATTCTTCCGCGCCGCCGATGCCGACGACCTCTACCTCAAGCTCTGCCAACTGCCGCAAGCTCCCATCGACGTAGACAGCCAGATAGAGGCCACCTATACCTATAGGAAAACTGCTCAACAAATTCTGGAAAATATTTTAATGGCTATCCGCCATCCTTCATGAGCTACACCAACTGACGATACAGTTCCGCACAGCGGCTTATCATAGCCTTGCGCTCAAACAACCGTGCGAAACGCTGAAGCGCACCCTCCGACAGCCGTCGGTACAGCTCACGGTCGTCAACGATGCGCCTGATAGCTGCCGCCAGGGCTTCGCTGTTCTCAGGCTCCACCACCAGTCCCGACTCGCCGTCGGCATTGACCCAGGGCACCCCCGACTCGGGAACATTACAACAGACCACGGGCTTGCCGCACGACATCGCCTCAATCTGCACAATGGCGAAAGCCTCGGTCTTCTGGATACTGCTCAGGCAATAGACGTCGCAAGCACCGTAATAGGACGGCAGATCCTCATCAGAGACGTGGCCTAACAGTTCTACACGCTGCTGCAGCCCGAGCTTGTCAATCTGCTGCTGCAGCTCGTCGTGAAGCGCGCCGGAACCTCCTATAAGCACCACAAAGCTGTCGTCGAGACGAGCAGCGGCATCCACCAGATAGCGAAACCCCTTATAGTGGACCAGGCGCCCCAATGAGAACACGATGTGCTTGCCGGCATATCGCTCGCGAAGAGCAGCCACACGCCGCTCGTCGGGCTTTATGGCCTCGACGCCTATGGGCAGAAAGGTACACTTCTGCTGTACATCCTTAAGATAAACCGACGAGCTGACATAGACGGGCGTAGTGCCTACAACGAGGTCGGCCCTGCGGATGAGCCACTGCTGCAACGGCAGATAGAGGCTCAGCAGTTTCTTCTGCTTCACGATGTCACTATGCCAGTGAAGCACCACCCTGCCCTTATACCCCGACAGGCGCAGCGCCAGCGCCGCCATCGGGTCGGGATGGTGCACGTGGATGATGTCATACTCGCAGGCCGTGCGCCGCAGATAACCAATCATCTGCGGCGAAATCATCGTGGCATACTTCTTGACGAGCGTCTTAGTGCATACGAGCTTACAGCCGGGAGCCACCTCCTTCACCAGAGTGCCCTCGCCGTCATAGGCGCAGAGCATGTCACACGACACCCCCTCGGCAGACAGGCCTGTGAGCAAATCATACATCACTTTCTCCACACCGCCGCCTACAGGGTAGAACTTTCCTAACTGTAATACTCTCATAAAATGTCTTTCATTGCAAACGACTGCAAAGGTAATCATTTTATTTCGCTTTGCCAAAACAAAGCGCCACAAAAAGCCTACCGAGGGCCAAAGACCATGATTTTTCATCTACGGAAGGCAATAAATACGCGCGTTGGCAGTTATATAAATAGGTATGAAACATATCGTCATCGCTCTATTCCTACTGCCCACCACGGTGGCGGCGCAGGACACGCTGCAAACCCGCATCAGTTACGACCTGACGGCAGAGACCGCCGTAGGTACCGGCAACCACACGGCCTATCACCTGGCCGCCAACCGCCACCATGTGCTGTCTACACGGCAGAATACCGCCTACCTGCGTGGCGCCCTCAGCATGACCCACCAGATTAGCCGCGACTGGCGGCTGCAGGCCGCCGTCGATGCCATTGGCAGCGTCCACGGCGACCACCGCGTCTATCTGCAGCAGGCCTATGCCCGCCTCTCCTGGCGAGGGCTCTACGCCGAGGCCGGCAGCCGTGAGGACGCCCTCGTAGTGCGCCAGGGCCAGCTGTCCATCGGCTCCTTCGTCAAAGGCACCAACGCCAAGCCCGTGCCTCAGGTGCGGATAGGCACTCACGGATTTGTAGACATTCCCTTCACCGCCCACTGGGTGCAGGCCAATTTCGACGCCGGCTACGGCAAGTTCATGGACAGCGGCTACCGCGAAGACCGGTTCCGACAGGCGCCAGGCGTCAACAACCGCTACACCACCGGCGCCTACTACCATCAGAAGCACCTCTACTTCCGCACCAACCCCACGAAACCACTCTTCGTGCTCGTGGGCATAGAGCACGCCGTGCAGTTTGGCGGCACCAGCCACACCGTCGGCGCCGACGGACAGCTGACGACAAAGCACAAGCCTGCCAACCTGAAGGCTTTCTGGGACGTCATCCTGCCCCTCGGCGACAGCAACTACTTTGAGAACGAGTCGATGGAAGACTGGGTGTGGGGCAACCACATCGGCGTGATGACCTATCAGCTGGGCGTCAACCTCAGTCGCCACCAACGCCTGCAGGCCTACTGCGACAACCCCTTTGAGGACGGCTCCGGCGTGCGCAAGGGCAACGGCTACGACGGTCTCTGGGGCCTGCAATATAGCAACAGCGCCCCCGGGCGGCAGTGGGTGCGTGGCGCCGTGGTGGAGTACTTCCAGTCTACCAACCAGTGCGGCCCGCTACACTGGGACAGCGGCGACTGGCCCGAGCCCGTGCGCAGCCAGATAACCGACCTCGTCACCGGCAACGACGACTACTACAACCACCTCTTCTACGACGGCTATTCCCACTACGGCATGACGCCCGGCATAGGCCTCATCACCTCACCTATTTATAATAGCGACGGCTACACCAGCTATCGCGACAACCGCATCAGGGCGTGGCAGGCAGCAGCCAACGGCGAGATAGACAACCGATGGTCGTACCTTGCAAAGTGTACCTACCGCGAGGGCCGAGGCACCTACGTCCGACCGCTGACCGAGAAGAGCCACTCCTTCGACGCCCTGCTGCAGGGAATCTACAGCCGCGGCCCCTGGCAGCTTAGTGCCGCCTACGCCCTCAGCCTGGGAAATATCCTTGGCGACAGCCACACCCTCAACCTCAAAATCAGTTATCATGGCAAACTACTGTAAAACTTTCGCCCATCGCGCAGCAGTCCTCCTGCTGTTGCCCGCCGCCATACTTTCCTCGTGCCAGGAAGGTAGCGATGCCGGCAGCCTCCTGGGCCAGTGGCGCCTGGAGGGCTCACCGACCCAGTATCTGAGTTTCTCGGGCTCTGTCACGCTGCTGCGCAGTGTCGGCAAGACCGAGGTGTTTGGCAATTTCCAGCAACACGGCGACAGCCTGTTCCTACAGTTTCACTCCATCTACGCCCAGCCCTCCGACACCGCCGCCATCGTCAACCTCTTCGGTCCTCAGCCCATCGACGATATCCGTCTCAAGGTGATGACCCTCGACGGAGGACACCTCGTCCTTGCCAACGGCCAGCGGTTATGGAACTTCTGTTATTACTAAAAAAGGAGCAAAGGCTTGGTGGTTTAAGAATATTTTATTACCTTTGCACCCGCTTTGCAGAAAAATGCAGAATTTTTAAAATAATTTTGCGTCCTGTAGCAATAAAAGCGGCATGAAAGCCGTTTATAATATAAATAAATAAAAACACCTCGAAACAGCATATATGACAATTCACAAGAGTGGATATGTAATAGACGGCATGAATGGGTTTGAGCGCAACGTAAAACGAGTGTTCGACCTGATTGTCTCACTGATATGTCTTATTATCTTCTCACCACTCTTCCTCTTTTGCTATATAGCTATCAAGCGCGAGAACAATGGCCCCGTCATCTACAAGCAGGAGCGTATAGGCCGTTTCGGGCGGCCGTTCTATATCTACAAGTTCCGCAGCATGGTGGTAGATGCTGAGGAGAAAGGCCCGAAGCTCTGCGACACCGAAGACGACGACCCACGACTGACGAAGACCGGTCGGTTCCTGCGTGCTCACCATCTGGACGAGCTGCCGCAGTTCTGGAATGTGTTCAAGGGCGAGATGTCGTTTGTAGGCCCGCGACCGGAGCGTAAGTTCTTTATCGACCAGATTATGGAGCACGACAGCCGCTACCAGTATCTCTACCAGATACGGCCGGGCATCACGTCGATGGCCACGCTCTACAACGGCTACACCGACACGATGGAGAAAATGCTCAAGCGCTTAGAGATGGATTTGCACTATCTGGAGCACCGCTCATGGGCGCTCGACTTTAAGATTATAGGCCTTACTTTTGCAAGGATAGCTTTTGGAAAAGTATTTTAACGATTCCCCCGACTACTTTTGGAAAAATTTTTCAATGACTCCCCGATAGCCCGCTGGACGGTACTCTTTATCGTAGCCACGGCCATGATGATGGGCTATTTCGTCAACGACGTCATGTCGCCACTGGAGACGCTGCTCGAGATGCCACGCTCACAAGGCGGTTTAGGGTGGAGTCCGTCAGACTACGGTTTCTTCTCCGGAGCCGGCAGTTTCATCAATGTTTTCCTGCTCATGCTCTTCTTCTCGGGTATCATCCTCGACAAGACGGGCGTGCGCTTCACCGGCATCCTGGCCTGCTCGCTCATGGTCATAGGTACGCTGATAAAGTATTACGCCGTCAGCGCCAACGTCGATGCCGGCATTTCTCATTTCTCATTTCTCATTTCTCATTTCTGCCTGTCTCCCTCGGTGGCACTCGCCGCCCTGGGCTTCGCCATATTCGGCGTAGGCTATGAGATGACTGGCATCACCGTTTCAAAGGCTATTGTACGCTGGTTTACCGGCCATGAGATGGCGCTGGCCATGGGCCTGCAACTGGCCATGGCACGCATGGGGACGGCCGCCGCGCTAAGTATATCGGCGCCCATAGCGCGCCACTATTCGCTCTCGGCACCGTTACTGCTGGCCGTGGGGCTGCTCATCACGGGGCTGCTGGCATTTCTCGTCTTCTGCGTCATGGACCGCAAGCTCGACAAAGCCTCTCTGGCCAACCACTCCCAAATCTCCCAAATCTCCCAAATCTCCCAAAATCCCCATCAGCCCCATCAGCCCCAGAAGCCCCAAAATTCCCAAAATTCCCAGAAGCCCCACCCCACCCCCTCCGCCGCCGACGACGAGGAGTTCCGCTGGAGCGACATCGGAGTCACCCTGCGGTCGCCGGGGTTCTGGCTTATCACGCTGTTCTGCGTGCTGTTCTATTCGGCAGTATCGCCGTTTTTGAAGTTCTCCACCAAGCTACTGGTGGTAAAATATGGCGTCGATGCCGACCTGGCGGGGTTCTTTTCCAGCATTGCACCCTTCGGCACCATGCTGCTCACACCCCTCTTCGGCTATGTCTACGACCGCTATGGTCGCGGTGTAACGCTGGTCATCACCGGCGCAGTGATGCTCGCCGCCGTCCACTTCGGATTCGCAACGCCGCTGCCCGGGACTTTCAGCGAGGGTCCCGTCGTGGCCATCGCACTGATGGTGATCCTCAGCATTGGCTACTCAATGACACCAGCCGCACTATGGCCCTGCGTGCCAAAGATTATTCCGATGAAATGTCTGGGCACGGCTTACTCCATGATATTCTTTATACAGAACTTCGGGCGAGCCATCATACCCATGATTGTAGGCCGCGCCAACGAGCAGGACCCGTCGTACACCACGTCGATGATTATCTTCGGATGTACGGCCACAGGAGCTGCCCTCGTTGCCCTGGCCATGCTCATCGTCGACCGCCGCAAAGGCTACGGTCTGCAACTACCCAACATCAGGCAGTAGTGGTTGAAGCCACCATGTTTGCGCACACGACGAAAAAGCCGTGTATTATCACTTTTCATTGATTTATATCAAAAAGATAACAAAAAGATAGTTTTTTGTGAAATTTTCCGATAAAATGTTTGCAGATTCAGATTTTTGACGTAATTTTGCAACCCGTAAGACGGAAGCAAGCGCGCAGACGCCCACCCCGTGGTACACGCGAAACATAAAACAAAGCAAAAATACAACCAATTTAACAAAACAAACAAAAGATTATGAACGCAGCACAAGTTGTTGAAGATCTCAAAAAGAGATTCCCCAATGAGCCGGAGTACATCCAGGCAGTTTCTCAGGTTCTTCCTACTATTGAGGAGGAGTACAACAAGCACCCCGAGTTCGAGAAGGCCAACCTCATCGAGCGTCTGTGCATCCCCGATCGCGTTTGCGAGTTCCGCATCACATGGGTAGACGATAAAGGTAATGTCCAGACCAACATGGGCTACCGTATCCAGCATAACAACGCCATTGGCCCGTACAAAGGCGGCCTGCGTTATCATAAGAGTGTCAACCTGGGTATCCTGAAGTTCCTCGCCTTTGAGCAGACCTTCAAGAACTCGCTCACCACGCTGCCCATGGGCGGCGCTAAGGGTGGCTCCGACTTCTCGCCCCGCGGCAAGAGCGACGCCGAGGTGATGCGTTTCTGCCAGGCTTTCATGAACGAGCTCTATCGCGTCATCGGTCCCGATGAGGACGTGCCCGCCGGCGACATCGGCGTTGGCGGCCGCGAGGTAGGCTATCTCTTCGGCCAGTACAAGAAGCTCACCCACCAGTTCCAGGGCGTGCTCACCGGTAAGGGTATCCCCTTCGGCGGTTCACTCATCCGTCCTGAGGCTACGGGTTACGGCACGGTATACTTCCTCACCTCTATGCTGCAGACCCGCGGTAT
>OCTW013378596.1_pt1 | contig 18824 bp, 16 predicted proteins | sample 1539671 | NCBI WGS metagenome assembly OCTW01 (sample SAMN02144230, study PRJEB22623) | gut metagenome | biome: sheep rumen | host: Ovis aries | place: New Zealand
ACCTGTGGCACTGAGCAGTGTATGTGTCCAAAGGCAAAGATAGGGCCTGGCGACCCTACCTTGCTGAATCATGAATGGTGCTCTTCGAAAGCTCAGATCAACGGCACCCTGGCTCACATCACCGCCATCTTCGGCTTTATGCTGGCAGGATTAGTCATTCAGGATGCCGTGAAAGAGATTTAGAACTGAAATGAAGTGTTGACATAGATGTTGCGCCCTTTCTGTGGAATGTGATTCCAGTCTGAGTAAGTGGCATAATAACGGTCGAAAAGATTCTCTATGCCCAAGTGGAGGTTGGCAATAACCTGCCCCAAACGCAATTGGCCACCGATGTTCAGATGCCAGACGGCATAGCCTGCTGTGGGTGTTTCACCATATTCCGTACCACAGTGACTATTGCGTGATGCCATTTTCACACCCCCCTCAGTTTCCAAGTACTTCCAGCTAAAGCGCAGACTGCCCAAGTATGACAGCGGAGCGATAAGAGGCAGACGAGCACCAGAACTCTCTTTGCCATAACTGAAGGCGAGGCGGTTTTCCAACTGCAGCCATCTGTTCAGCCGACAATCGGCCGTTAATGATGTATTGACTATCTGTGCATCCTTCAGATTCTGATATACCTTCACACCAGCAGCCCCGATGGTCATAGGTGAGAGGCGGGAGTCTGGACGACCGATAATATAGTCCTGAAAGAAGAAAGCATTCGTCTCAGCCTTCACGCTAACCCATCTGTTTTCAAAGCCTACTGAAGCATTCACTTCTATAGCTTTCTCATTCCTAAGATACGGATTACCGATGTAGTCATATTGGTCGAAGGTGTTATTCAGGAAATAGCCATAACTCTCTGTGACTGTAGGTGCACGAGTGCCATACCCAGTGCCAACGGCTATCGCCCAACCACCATGCTCATAGGCATAACTGACAGCCAATCGTCCGATGAATCTTGAGCTGCCTCTATCCATACCTGGGAAATAGATGTTCAAGGCCTGATAGCCCTCGTCACTGTTGATTTGCTGATGCTGCCAGGCTCCCTTTGCCGACAGACGGAGGCGGTGGTGACTGTTGAGAGTGATATCGTCGGTAAGGGCCAGTCCTGTGTTGAACGTACCCACATCAGGCCAAGTGAGCATATACATGGGTGGTCCGCCAACGGGATACATGGTCATGTTGGCAAAGAGTGTGTTGTAATAGCCGTCAAGGTTCAGTTGGAAATAATGACTGCCCTTGCTGCCCTGTAGCAGACTATAAAGTCCCACCGTGCTGCTGCGTCCGGGCATGTCCATGTGGATGATGACATCAGGACGTTTGGTATCGTCCATGTCATGAGTGATATGATTGTAGTATGCCTTCGTCTCCCAGCGATGGAACAGGCCCTGAATATGCTCGCGACGATAGGATAGTGAGGTGATGATGCCCTCGGCCCTCTTCACATCCATCGCCAGAGCAGGATAACCTATATCGGTGGCGATGTCGTAGATAGCCGTTGCCTCCACGATATGATTGTCCGCAGGTTGCCAGCCGATATTGGCAAAGGCATTGGTCTTCTGGAATTGTGAGAAGTTGACCGTCTCATTGCCGCCAGCCTTATAATTGTCAGCATGACGGTAGAACACACCGAAATTGGTGTAGAAACGGTGTGAGGAGAAGGCGGCATCGGCACCATATACCTGCACATGACCATTCGACTCATAGCCAGCGGAAGCATTATACTCAGACGACTTAGCATCGAACCCCACACGACGGAGTTTCAAGTCTATACTGCCACCGATGTTACCCGTCGCCTGCGGGTTGCCGTCAAGCCCTGAGTTGAGACTGATACGCTGCAGGTTGCTGCTCTCCACATACGAGGTCACGGGATCCATCTTGTCTGTGCAGGCATAGAATATCTTCATGCCGTCGATGGTGGTAGACACGCGCTCAGTGGCCATGCTATTGACTACGGGCTCCCCGGCATAGTTACCACGGCGTACCATCTCCACCTTCGAGAGTTTACCCAGATGCTCGTCGATGCTGGCTACACGCCCTTTGCTGACAGCCTTTTTCCCAGAGCCCATAGTAGAGGAAACGACCACCTCATCGATGGCCGTCTCCTTGAATACAGTGTCTTGCAGGCATAATAAACTAATAAGACTGACTAACACTAACATCTAAAGAAAAAGATTAAATTGAAATAGTCCAATAAAGATCACTTAATTCCTCTCCTCCCGCTACAGTCTTGCCTGACGCATCCTTGACATGAAGATGGATATCCCACACCCCTGTCATGGTAAGATTCAACTTCCCTTGATAACTGCCATCATCTTGTGGTTGGAGTGGTTCGTTGTTGGGCGAGGTATGGTTACCCATGTCGGGCATGGTAGGATAGATATCGATGGTAAACACCTCACTCGCAGGAAGATATGGCAGAGTACTGTCATCCCCTTTTCCCGAGACATAAGCGCTTATCGTGTTCACGCCCGTCTTCAGGTTCTGTGGACTGGCCAAGGTCAAGTAATATGTCTGATCGTTCCTTTTAAACGACTTGATCCATACTTGGTCACTCGGTGTGGCTTCTATCGTAATGGGCGCTCCGGGCAGCGTGCCACTCAGATCCTTGATGCGGTAACTGATGGGGAGTGTCCATTCTCCAGCCATGAGCGGTGCCACCCATGTATGATAGATGGGGTAACTTTCTATCTGGTCGTACTTATTAGCGATAGGCGTACTATGCTTCATCATGCCCATATCCATCAGTGGTGACAAGGCTGTCACGGCAAAGTCTTTGACATGGCGTCCGCTTTCGGTCTTTTCAACAGCAAAGTACAAGTCATTATAACCTACGTAGAGGTTTGCCGTGCGGGCATATACCTTCAGCGTGTAGCCCTCAACACTCTGCCTCGACAGTCCTGTCAATTCCTTTAGTCCGGCAAGGATTTGGTTGATGTTATTCTCGTCGTCTTGAGAACAGCACACGTCATCATCTATTGAAGGGATATTGATAGGCACCACCCCATCACTTCCTAAACAAGCAGAAAACGCGATTCCCAAAAACAATCCAAATGCGAAAAGTATACTCCTTTTTTTCATCCTTGCTTATATCATATATTACTTATTCCCTATGCGTCTTACGCCAGTTGTGGGCGTATTCCACCACTGCACGCAGCCGTTTGCTGTCCGTAGAGTCGGGCACTGTGCAGTTAGCACCCAGAATCAAGTTCTGTGGTCCTTTAGATAGCACCTTGTCAACCTGGGCATAAACCTCTTCGAGTGTACCGTTTATCAGCACGCCGCGATGGTCTAATCCTCCCAAAATGGGACGCTTGAACACCGCTTGTGCGTGGTGAAGTTTCTCTACGTCGAATTCGGGCAGATTGATGATGGCGCCAGGATAGTCAGCCCATGCGTCAAGGTTCTCGTAGTGTCCGCCGCAGATGTGCAGGATGTTGAGTGGTGCTACAGAGTCGGCTACCTCAGAGATGTACTTATCCCACTTGCGCAAATATTTGGTCCATACTTCAGACTCTTGTCCGAAGAACTCTACGTTACCTCCGTGCGACGACACATAGAATCCATCGGCTCCACGTTTGCGGGCTGCACGAATGTAGGTGGCAATGCTCTTGGCCAGTTTCTCGAAGGCGGGTTCTGCAGCAGCAGGGTATTTCTTAATAACCTCGTCTACCTCTTTTCCTGCAGCCTGATGCAGTATGAGCAGAGGTGAATATACCGTTGGAATAATCAAGGCAGAATCCTTCAACTGTCTGGCCAGTTCCTCTATCACCTGCAGTTGTGGTTCAAAGTAATCTTCGGTCAGTTCTTCAACCTTGGCAAAGTCCTCGGCGGTCCTGATCTCCCATGTTGGTGGCAGGGTCTCATACTGCACCTTCAGGATATCGTTCCCCGTCTCGTGGAAGAAGGCTATATGCTCTTCTACCGCTTTGGGACCGAACTTGTCGGGGAAATGATGGAAGAAAGCAGAGGGAATGATATCTGGTGCTTTCGACTGATCGAGCACACGCTCAATAAGGTCTCTCTTGCTTGTCTGCTCGTTGGCTTGCTGCGATGAGCAGGCCAACAGTGTCATAAGTGCAAGCAGTACAACTGTGCTAAAGTATTTATTCATACTTATTCAACATTATATAGTTATAACCCATTTTGCTTTACTTCTTGTGCGTCTGACGCCAAGTGTGGGCGTAGTCGATGACGGCACGCAGTTTCTCCCAGTCAGTATCGCCAGGCACGGTGCAGTCGGCGCCGAGGATAAAGTTGGGCGATGCATTCTCAAGCACCTTGTCGACAGCAGCCTTAGCCTCTTCGATGCTGCCTTTGGCAATCACTCCCAGACGCTCCAGACCACCGAAGATAGGGCGGCCAAAACGCTGCTGTGCCTCCTTCAGGTTGAGGGAAGAACCATCGGAGAAGTTCAGAGGCACGTTGATGATGCTGGCAGGATAGTCGGCAAAGGCATAGAGGGCCTCGTCATTCTTAAACGGCGTGCCGTAGTCGCAGATGTGCAGGATGTTAATCTCACCAATCTCATTGGCTACCTCTGATACATGCTTATCCCACTGGCGCACCTGCTCCTGCCAGATTTTCGGCGAGAGTGAGTTGCCGTCACCACCCTGGCTCGATACATAGAAGCCGTCAGCACCATGCTTGCGGGCTGAGCGAAGGTAGTTCTCGATAGAGAGCGAGAGGTTCTTGATGGCCTTACCGAAGGCTGCGGGATCCTGCTCGGCCAGTTTCTTGAGGTCTTTGCCACGCCCCAGTGTCTGATGAGCCAGTGCGAGTGGTGAGTATACGGTGGGCAGGATGAAAGCCTCGGCACCATACTCGCGTGCCAGGTCTTCAATCACAGCCACCTGTGGTGCAAAGAAGTCTTCGCCATATACAGGCACCTTTTCCCAATCCTTACCTGAATTGATTTCGATCTGTGGCACTGCTATCTCGTAGAACACCTTTACAAAGTCCATATTGGTGGCCTTGTAGAAAGCCTTGTGGTCTTCGACAGCCTTGCGACCCAACTTATTCTCGAAGTGCAGGAAGAAGGCCGCAGGGACATACTCGTTAGGACGACTTTGGTCGAGCACCTGAAGGATACGTTCACGACGATTGTTTGCTACTTGCTGCTGTGCAGCGACTGTCTGGAAACTTGTGGCAGCAACCAGTGCCACACCGAAAATCTTTACAAAATTCTTTTTCATAATTTATAACTTATTAATGTTTACAGTTTACGGTTTACAGTTGATTACCTCTGCGGTAGTACAGCCTCCAGTCATATCATCTGTAAACCGTAAACCGTCAACTGTAAACTAACTCTTCACCTTTTATTCATACTCCGCTCCGTAAGGGCCATCACCAGTCTCTCCGCTGTAGCCCCAGTTCTGCTCCAGGTTAGGATTCAGTATCAACTGTTCCTGTGGCAGTGGTAGCAGATAGTTTTTCTTTGATACGTTTTGTGCCTTGGTAGTCTTGGTACCCAGCGTCTCGGCATCGGTCGGTGTGTTGGCCTTTACATATTTCACCAGTATGTGCCATCGGATGAGGTCGAACCAGCGTTGGCCTTCGAGCACGAACTCCAGACGGCGCTCCTCACGCAGACGCTCTCTGAACGCTTCCTGTGTCAGTCCGCTCAGTTCCAGGTCGGATCCATCGCTGGGCGTATTCTGGATGTTGAGATACGGACTCCAGTAAGCACGACGGCGCACCTGGTTGATGGCATCGTAGGCGGCATCTGTCGGACCGTTCAGTTCGTTCTCTGCCTCAGCCTTGATAAGCAGCACCTCGGCATAGCGGATAATCGTGGTATTGACAGACTGTCCGGCAGAGTTGCCAGCAGACGAAGGATTGGCGTAGTTGAGCGAGTCGATGTATTTGCGGAAACGAGGAATCGTGAATTCGAAATCCTCACCGGTGTTAGGATTGTAGAGACGCTTAGCCCATGAACCGTCACGACGCTGATCACGGGGATCTGTCTGTTCATAATACTTGTCGCTGGTGGTCAGAAGCACAGGCTCGGCATTATCCCAGTTGGTAGCAAAGGTGCAGTGGCCTGACACATTGCCGTTGATGGTGCGGTCGTGCTCAATAGAGAAGATGTGCTCTGGGCCGTGCTTCTTGTCAACACTCCAGTTGTCGATAAACTTGTCGAGCAGGCTGTATTTGCCTGAGTTGATCACTTTGTCAGCATACTGTATGGCCTTCTGGTAGAACTGGTTTTGGCTGCTCTTCCCCTCGGCGGTCAGAGTCTGGGCCCAAGTGATATATACCTTTGAGAGGATGGCCGATGCGGCCAGCGTGTTGGCTTTGCTATCTAAAGATGTGTAGGCGACAGGCAACTGCTCACCTGCACTCAGGTCATCGACTATCTGGTGATACACCTCGTCGATAGAGTTGCGTGGAGCTCCTTCGCCCTCGCCGTCGTGGAGCACGATGGGTACGCCACCAAAATAGCGCACGAGGTTGAAGTACATGAAACCACGCAAGAACCGGGCCTCGTTGATGTAGTTCTGCCTGGTCTGCTCGTCGAGGAACGAGGCATTGCCGACTTTGTCGATTACCACATTGGCACGGTTGATGGCCTTATAGTGCTCTTCCCATGCATAACTCACGAAGAGGTTGGTGGGCTGGACGGCGAAGTTTGACAACTCACGGATATGGGCGGAGTTGGTTTGTGCTCCGGCCTTCACATAGTCGGTCTGAAGGTCGTTGATGTAGACACTCTGGTTGTTGAACATACCATAGAATCCGTCTACAGTAAACTCCTGATAGATACCGTTGATGGCGGTCTCGATGTCTTCCTTACTCTGATAGAAGTTGTCTTTGTCGATGGAACTGAGCGATGTCTGTTCCAAGTCAGCGCAACTTGTGAGAAGAAGACCCCCTCCAACTCCCCCAAGGGGGAGAGCGGTTACCAGATAAACGGTGATTTTGATGATGCTCTGTTTCATATTTGATTCCTTTATTATAATGACTTTGTGTATTCATTCCCTTCCCTTTTAGGGGAGGGTTAGGGTGAGGTCTAAAGTGTCACATTAAATCCTACAAGTACGGTCTTGGCCGTTGGGTAGGCACCGTAGTCTATACCCTGATAGAGGGCACTGGTCTCATCGATACCATTGCGGTTGGCCTCTGGGTCATAGCCGGAATAGTTTGTGATGGTGAAGAAATTCTGCAGCGATACATACAGACGGACTTTGGCATCTTTCGTAATCTGAGGTACAGACAGGGTGTAGCCCAACTGTATGTTACGTATCTTCAGATAACTGGCATTCTCCACGAAGCGGTCGTCAGCATAGATCGAGGTGGCGCTGCTGGCCTTCTGGATGGTATTGCTGGGGTTGGTGGGAGTCCAGCGGTCGGCCACTTCTGCCAGCGGGTTATAATAGTAACCATTACCACGATCCAGTCGGCAGGCCAGGGCATTGAAGAGTTTGTTGCCGTAACTTCCACTGGCACTTATAAAGAGGTCAAGGTTCTTGTAGGCCACTTTGGTGTTGAAACCATAGGTGAACTTAGGCTGTATGTTGCCCAGGATCACACGGTCTTGTTCGTTGACCACTCCGTCGCCGTCAATATCTTCGAACTTGGGGTTACCTGGTTCTACGGTTGACATGGTCTGTGCAGGCAGCGTGCTGAGGTCTTCGTTGGCCTGGATGATGCCCTTGAACCTGTAGCCGAAGAATGTACCCAAAGGCTCGCCTACTTTCACAATAAGTGGATTGATATACTGCAGCGTACCCACAGAATTGAAGTCGGGGATAAAGTATTCAGAGTCGCCCAGATCGGTCACCTCGTTCTTGTTGTGGGCGATGTTGGCATTGACGTTCCACCGCCAGTTCTTATTCTCTATCAGCACGCCACCCACTTCGAGTTCTACACCTTTATTGGTGACTGAACCCACATTGCGCAGTACGGTGGAGAAACCTGTCACCTGCTCTACAGGCACATCGAGCAGCAGGTCGCTGGTCTTCTTATAATATGCATCCAGAGTAACCGTCAGACGGTTCTGGAAGAAGCCTGTGCTCAGTCCGATGTTATATGACGTGGTGGTCTCCCACTTCAGGTCAGGGTTCGACTTGTTCTCGATGACGTAACTGGTAGCCTTCTGATTGTTGACGATGACGGTGCGCGGCACGACATTGGCGGCAAACTGATAGTCGCCAATCTCCTGGTTACCCACAGTACCGACAGAGGCACGCAACTGGATGAAGTCGACCTTCTTACCAAAGTGGATCCACTTCTCGCGGTCGATATTCCACGAGGCACCCAAAGAGGGGAACACACCCCAGCGGTGGTCCTTGGCAAAGCGGCTGCTGCCGTCGGCACGCAGTGTGAGAGAGGCGTTATAGCGTGAGTCGTAACTATAGTTCACGCGGCCGATCCACGACTGCAGGGTAGAGATGTAGTGACTGCTCCTTGAAGGCAGCGTGGTGGCGGCAGCACCCAGGTTGTCGTAGCCAGTGGCATCGTTGCTGAAGCCATAAGCTGTCGTGGCAATACTGCTGCGATCGGTGTATTGGGCCGTATAACCAGCCAGAACCGTCAGCGAATGGACGCGCTTAAAGACGTTACTGTAGGTAGCCGTATATTCCGTCTGCCAGGTGTTGGTCTTCGTCTGTCCTACAGAGGCATAGCCATTGTTCGCCAGTCCACTGGTGGTGTACGACGGTGCATAATAACTCTGACGGGTGTTGGAGAGGTCACCGCCGACGCTGACCTTCAGTTTCAACTGCGGGATGACAGTCCACTCGGCAAAGGCTGTGCCGATGATACGACTGTTCTCCGTCTCAGCCTTCGTATTCTCCAGGTCGCTGATGGGGTTACCCACCCTGCCGTTGTAAATATCGACGCTGGTGGGAGTGGGATCATAATTATACGAGCCGTCGGCATTATATATAGAGGTGTAAGGCGTATGGGAGATGGCGCCGAACCAGGGACTGGGAGCAAACATGCTACCACTGTTGTCAGATACGCCAGTCACCTTGTTCAAGGCAGCATTGGCATTGATTCCCACCAGCAGGTTCTTGAAGATATTGCGCTCGTAATTGACGCGGCCGGCATAGCGTGTAAGGCCTGTGCCTTTGATGATACCATTCTGATCCTTGTAACTGCCGCTGATGCTATAGCGCGATATCTCATCACCGCCTACGGCCGAAATCTGGTGTTCTTGCTGGAAGCCTGTGCGCAGGGCCTCACTCTGCCAGTCATAACTCTGAGTGGGATCGGCAAGGTCGTAACCCAGTTCACCGTTCTGATACAGTTCATGCCAAATGTCTGTCCATTGCTGGGCGTTCAGGAAGTCCAGTTTCCTGGCGATGCTGCTCCACCCGAACGAGGCATTATAACTGATGTTGTTCTTGCCGTGAGAGCCCTTCTTGGTGGTGATGATGATCACACCGTTGGCACCACGGGTACCATAGATGGCGGTGGCCGACACGTCCTTCAGCACCTCGATGCTCTCGATGTCAGAGGGATTCAAGAACGACAGCGGGTCGAGTGTTGCATCACTTGATTTTGCACCGGTGCGTGTCGATGCAGGATCGTTATACACGATGAATCCGTCGATCACATAGAGTGGTTCGTTACCGCCGGTGATAGAGTTACCACCGCGAATACGGATGATGCTGGCAGCGCCGGGCTGACCACTGGTGGTCGTCACATTCAGACCTGCTACAGCTCCCTGCAGGGCACTCTCTACAGAGGTATTCTGTTGCTTCAGCAGTTCTTCACCTACCGACGAAATGCTGCTGGTGAGTTCCAGGCGCTTCTGGGCACCATAGCCCACAACCACCACTTCATCGAGTTTGCTGGCATTGTCAATTAGCGCAATCTCTACAGGCTCCTCGAAATCGTAGACATCCACATCCAACGGACGATAGCCAACATACTCTACCCTCAGTGTCAATGGGGGTTCTACCTTCGTCTGGAGGGAGAAGTTACCGTCGTAGTCGGTAACTACGCCCTGTTCCTTTTCTGATTTCACGATGACGGAAGCGCCAATGAGCGACTCGCCATTGCGAGCATCTTTTATATGTCCCGTAATCAACCCTTGCGCCAAGGCATAGAGGGGGCCGATCGCAACAAGCGTTGCAATAAACAATCTTTTTACCATAAGCGTGTTTTACTTTTTACCTTTTTACGTTTATTTCTGTGCGGTAAGGGTAGTCTTCACCTTATCGATCTGTTCTTGTGTCAGTTTGTTATCCAGATTCAACAATCCATATTCGTGATTATACTTCGTGCCATTCTCGAGCACCCACTCGAGGAAATGGTTGATGGCATCGTCACCCTGATTATAGCTTACGCCAATCTTCTCGACAGCCACTTCCGATATCTTTCCGCTTTCCAAGACTGCAATCAACTCGTCGAGGGTGGCCTTGTCAGAGAAGTTGTCTTCTATATTCTTCTTCACGTCGATGCCGATGATGGCGAGGTCGCTCTTGATGTGACGGCTCTGCAGATCGAAGATATTCGGCAAGGCATTGAACGATACTCCCTGCGGATCCTTCGACAGGGCGGTATTCAGGAAGAGGTCGTCGCCAGAGATGCGCTTGCCGCGGAAACTGCTGCTCTCTTCACCGAAGTTGTGGGCGAATGAGGCGGCTACTGACGAAGCATTGCTGCCACTATATACAATAAGGTTCTCAAAGGCCTTCACCTTCTTCACATCCTCGTCGAAGTCGTCGTTCAGGAAGAAGAGTTGCTTCAGTTTCTTCGAGTTCAGGTGCTTGCCCTCCAGCACTTTGGCAGCCTCACTACCACTGGCTGTGATGGGAAGCACGGCGAACTCTCCGAAAAATACAACATTATGACTAAAGACTTTTGTGTTGGCGGTTTGGCTGTCGAATACGACATTCAGGTCTACGTCGCCCTGGTTCTGGTTGCCCTTGGCGATTTGGAATTCTACGCCAGGCTGTGTTTTTGCATATTCAGTGATCCATTTCTCTACCAGCGGGCGGGCAAACCTTGGTGCCTTCACATAGCGCACGCTGCTCGTATTGGTTGCGTTACTCTCCGGACTTGACTCGCCTGCCAGTGCCCCTTCAGCCCAAATGGTACTGATGTTGATACTCAATAATACTGCTATTGTTAATGCTATTCGTTTCATATTGTTTATTTTTTACTTGGTTTATACCTATTATATATATTATACTCTCATTGGTCGTCATTACCATCATCTGGCGGCAACAACAATACTCACGCATTCGCATATTACACATTCGTTTCATAATCTTCATCTGTTTAATATTATTATGTTCTTTTGTTCTTATGTCTTTTCGACGGTGCAAAGGTACGGCGATTTCAGCGCTCCCACAATCCCACTATTGGGGCATTCTGCATACCAATAATATGGTATTAACGCAAAAATCGCTGGCAGAAGCGGTTATCTGCCAGCGATTTCTCTTCAAAATGAATGCGATTACGGCTTCTGGTTAAAACTAAAAACGGTTCTCGATAACACTCCAGTCGATTATCTGCCAAAGGGCTGCGAGGTGGTCAGGACGGCGATTCTGATAGTCCAGATAGTAAGCATGCTCCCACACATCGAAAGTCAACAGGGGTTTCAGACCTTTCTGAACAGGGTTGGCAGCATTTGTCTCCTGGGTGATAACCAGTTTGCCATCCTTATCAGCAGAGAGCCACACCCAGCCTGAGCCAAAGAGCGTTGCACCAGCCTTTTGGAAGGACTCCTTGAAAGCATCAAACGATCCGAAGTCACGAACGATTGCCTCAGCGAGTTTCCCCACAGGCAGATTGTCTGCCTTTGGGGCAGCAAACTGTCCGAAATACAGTTCGTGGTTCAGAATCTGTCCGGCATTATTCAGAATGCCTCCTTGTGCCTTGCACACAATCTCCTCGAGCGTAGCATTTTCAAACCCGCTGCCTTCCAGCAGACCATTCAGATTATTCACATAAGCCGCCAGATGCTTCCCATGATGAAAAGCAATCGTTTCACGACTAATCACTGGCTCCAAGGCCTCTGGCGCATACGTCAGCGCCATCAATGAAAACTTTCCCATATCTTCTAAAGTTTAACGTTTTTTCTTCGGTTTCGGCTCTGGTAGTTCTTTGCAAGTCACGCGAACCAACTCCGAGAGATAGTCGCGATCATCCACATCAGCCACGTAGAAATAATCTTTCGCTCCCTCGTAAGGCGGACGCAAATCTACGACTTTCAGCAGTTTCCTGCCTGCCTCAGTAGGCTTCAGATAGAAACAGTCGTCGCTCATTCCATATCGTTTTTAGTTTGTCATCGCCCTTCATGTGGCGATTCGTGCACAAAGATATGAAAAGTTTTTGAAAAGTTATGCTATATAGAACAAAAAAAATGCATCTATATGTCAATCTTTACTTAGGTTCAGCGGAAACAGAGACTGGGCAGTATATGCGTAGCCTATATGCCGGGAAATGGCGGGAAACATCAAACACCTAACGCGCTATTCCCCCCCCTTGTATAAAGGGGTTTCAGAAGATTTTGGTAGGTGTTGGGATTATTTAGCACAGAGTTATTATTCCGTCTGGTTTTGCTATCTGGACATAGCAAAACAGTGGGTACTTTTGTAAGTATATATACTTAAGGGTTGTTAAGATGCCTTGCAAGACAGTAAGGGATGCCTACTAACGGAGTAAGGGATGCTTGTTATAGGGGTATAACAGGCATCCCTTACTGTATGACTAGACGTCTCTTACTGTGTTACCTGACGTCTCTAACAATGTTAGAAGGCATCAATGACACAAGGCTGAAGTGAGCCCACATTTTCAACTGGAGACAATTTGTCACCGTTTCATTTCAATCTTCTTTGACGATGGGGTAGAGCTCGATGAACTCACCTTGATGGTTTTGGCCGTCATTGATCAGTTCGGCAAACTTCTGGCCGACAGTTTCGATGTCGTGGAAGCCAGGGAGCGACATGTTGCCATTGAGATCCGTTGTGGTGGGGCCTGGGTGAACGGAGAAGATTCCCACAGGCGTACCAGCCTGCTGGAATTCGATGGCCATCACGCCCATCATCGCATTTTGTGCTGCCTTGCTGGCGACATAGGCCAGGGGGTGCCAGTAGGGACTGACTTCTGAGGGTACGGTGATGTTGGCAATACGACCGTTGTTCTTGGCAATCAGGGGTATCAGGGCCTTGGTGAGGGCGAAGGTGCCGATAAAGTTCACGTCGAGCGTCTCGCGGATAATGTTGATCTCCGTATGTTCGCTGTCAACGCTCATGTCGCCAGGAATACCGGCATTGTTGACGAGCAACGACAAATCAGGAAACCGCTCGTTGATCTCCTTGGCGGCCTGTTCGATGCCGGCAAGGTCTTTCAGTTCGATGTTGACCCAACCTAGTACGCCGATGCCTTGCGACTTCAGATTCTCAATGGCTTTTGAAGCGCGCTGTTCATCACGGGCACCGATAACTACCTCCCAGCCGCTGAGGCCGAGATATTTTGCTATTCCAAATCCGATGCCCTTGTTGGCACCTGTTACTAAAACAATCTTTTTTCCCATTTCTTTCTATTTTAATGTTTTGCGCCTGCAAAGGTACGCCTTTTTCAGGGAATACCCAAAGGATGAAGTCGGTATTTACAAATGTACCTCTTTATCTACCACTTCGCCATTCAGGATCTTGAAGGAATTCAGATGGACACCCTCATGAAGCGACAGAATGGCATAGCGGATGTTGGGGTCGTTGGCCAGACGGAGGTCCTCCTGAGAGGGGCGCGAGGGCGAGGCCGGATGGCTGTGCCAGTTGGCGAGGATCTTCAGGCCGTGTTCGCGGGCATAGCGAAGAGCGGCAAACTGGTCTTTCGGCGCAAAAGAGAAGTGCTCTGGCGAGTGGTCGATGTTCTCCATCCAGTAGTTCTCGGTCACGACGTCGCCTTCAGGGCCGCTGGTGCCCAGCAGGTAGCCGCACGTCTCGTCAGGTGCGTCCTGCCGGGCCTGGCTGATTAATTCATCTATGATTTCTTGTGGTATCTTCATTTTTCAATGCATAATTAATAATGCATAATGCATAATTATCGTTCAATGCTTTAAGTCGCAGGCGGCCTGTTCGTAGTCTGTCAGATGATCGATGGTGGGGCTCGTGCCACAGATGGCGCACGAGTCACGATGCTTCACGGGCACCGTGCGGAACTGCATGGTCTTGGCATCGAAGGCGAGCAGACGGTTAGTCAGTAACTCGCCGATACCCGTAAAGTACTTCAGTGTCTCAGCGGCCTGGATGGTGCCCAGCATACCGGCGATGGCCCCCAGTACCCCAGCCTGCGAACAGGTGGGTACGGCTCCTACGGGAGGCGGTTCCTTGAACATGCAGCGGTAGCAGGCTGTGCCAGGCAGGTGGGTGAACGTCTGGCCGTTGAAGCGCAGGATGCCGCCATGCGAGAAGGGCTTGCCTGCCATTACGCAGGCATCGTTGATGAGGAACTTCACGGGGAAGTTGTCCGTCCCGTCGACGATGAAGTCATACTCCTTGATGATGTCGAGCGCGTTCGACGAGTCGAGAAACTGATAGTAGGTCTCCACCTTCACGTCAGGGTTGATGGCCTTGATCTTCTCCTCAGCACTCTTCACCTTCGGCACGCCTACGTCCTTCGTGAAGTGAATCACCTGGCGCTGAAGGTTGCTCAGGTCTACGACGTCGGCATCCACGATACCAATCGTGCCGATGCCTGCCGCAGCGAGGTAGAGCGAGACGGGTGCCCCCAGTCCGCCAGCACCCACCACGAGCACGCGCGCGTTCATTATCTTTTCTTGTCCCTCCACGCCGACATCCTGTAACAGGATATGACGTGAATATCGCTGTATCTGTTCTTCTGTAAAGTCTATCATAGCGGTAGCAAATTTTTCACTTTTCACTCTTCCTTTTTACCTTAGGCATCCTCCTCCCATGAAATACAGAAAATCGACCTTGTCACCTTCCTTGATCTGGATACTGTCCCAGTCGTCGCGTTCGGCGAACTCCTCGTTCACCTGCACGCTGACCATCTCGGGGTTCTCTACCAGCAACTGCCTGATCAGTTCACTCACGTTGAGCGGCAGGCTCACTTCCTGCGCGTCTCCATTTACATAAATCTTTGCCATAACTATTTGAGTTTGAATCACGCTGCAAAGGTACGGTGATTCCCTGAATGCCACAATCCCACAGGGATGGTAAATCGCATACCATATCAAGGGTATGCGAAATGCCACGAATGGGCGATTGCCGGAGTGCCAAAACCGCCGTACCTTTGCACCCAGATTCAAACTCATACATTATGGCAGGAAACAAGAAACTAAGCATCATCGCCTTCAGTGGCGATTTCGACAAACTGACGGCAGTATTTACATTAGGTACGGGCGCGGCAGCCGTAGGCTATGAGGTGAACATCTTCTTCACCTTCTGGGGTCTCGACGCCATCAAGCAGAAGCAGGGGCGCGCCTTCATCGGCTCTAACTGGCTGACGAAGACCTTCGGCTTCATGATGGGCGGCCTCGCTGCGACACCCACGAGCCGCTTCAACTTCCTCGGTGCAGGTCCCAAGATCTTCCGTTACCTGATGCGCAAGAACAATGTGGCGACACTCGAAGAACTCGTGGAGGCAGCCAAGGCACTCGGTATCAACCTCTATGCCTGTGAGATGGCGATGCACGTGCTGGGACTGAAGAAGGAGGACTTCATCCCCGAGGTGAAGGACGTGCTCGGCGTGGCGACATTCCTCAATATCAGCGAAGGAGGACAAACATTATTCATATAAATATGGTTTACAGTTTACGGTTTACAGTTTACGGTTTACAGATGATATGCTGGCAAGCCGTTCTGGGAATTCCGCCTATAGAAGTAATCAGCTGTAAACCGTAAACTGTAAACTGTAAACAAAAAAGACTATGGCAACAAAAGTATTAGACATTACGAAGGAGCATTGCCCGATGACCTTCGTCAAGACCAAGATCGAACTCTCGAAACTTCAGACGGGCGACATTCTGGAAGTGCTGCTCAGTGAGGGCGAGCCCCTCGACAACGTGCCCCGCAATGCCAAGGAGCAGGGCTACAACGTGCTCTCCGTAGAGCATGTGGAAGGCACGACGCATAAGGTCGTGATAAAAAAGTAAAAAGGTAAAATAAGTATAACATTAAAAAACTCAAACGATTATGGCAGATTCAAATTTACAGCGCAGTGTGACCACTGCTACCGCCAGAAGACTGGCAACGACCACCAAGACCGCCCCGCAGATGGGCTCCATCACTCCGAGACTCCTGCTGAAACTCCTGCCCTGGGTGCAGGTCAGTGGCGGCACCTTCCGCGTGAACCGCACGAAGGTGGAACTGCGGAAGAACGACCGCCTGCCCATCCAGTACATCAACGGCGTGCCCTCGTTCACGGCCAAGAACCTGAAGGCGATACCCCTCTTCTCGGAGTTCGACGATGAGATCCTGCACCGTCTGGTGAGTTCGTTCGAAGCCAAGGAGGTGGACGTGGACAAACTCTTCGTGGAAGAGGGTAAGGACAAACAGCGTTTCTTCATCGTGGCCAGCGGTCAGGCAGAGGTCATCAGCAAGGGGCCTCATGGCGAAGACCTGCGGATAGCGCTCTTGGGTGACGGTGAGTATTTCGGTGAGGCAGACTTGCTCGACGAGCAGGAATCGACGGTCTCCGTCAGGGCCATCACGCCAACGGTCTTCCTGGGCCTGAAACTGAAGGAACTCATCAAGTTCATCAAGGAGGTTCCCGACTTCCGCGAGACATTCAACAAGGCCGTCGACAAGCAACTGCGCCTGAAGGCTTCGGTGAATGACAATGGCGAGAAGCACATCGACCTGGTGAGTGGTCATGAGGAGGATAACATCATTCCTGAGACCTATATCGACTACGAGGAGAATCCCACGGAGTACTCGCTGAACACGTTGCAGACGGTGGTACGGGTACATACCCGCGTCTCAGACCTCTATAATAATCCCTACAACCAACTCGAAGAGCAGTTGCGCCTCAGCATCGAGAGCATCAAGGAGCGTCAGGAGTGGGAACTCATCAACAACAAGAAGTTCGGCCTGTTGGCCGCCGCCAACCCTGCCTACCGCATCACCACCCGCTACGGTGCCCCGACGCCTGACGATCTCGACGAACTGCTTTCGCTCGTATGGAAGGAGCCGGCCTTCTTCATCGCCCATCCAAGGGCCATCGCTGCCTTTGAGCGTGAATGTACATGGCGCGGTGTGCCTCCTGTGACGACAGACCTCTTCGGCACGAAGGTCATCCTCTGGCGTGGTGTGCCCCTGATTCCTTCAGATAAGGTGGAGGTAGAGGGCCAGTATCTGACAGGTCGCGGCGTGGGTACGACGAAGATCATCCTCGTACGTGTCGGCGAGAAAAGCCAGGGCGTCGTAGGCCTGCACCAGAGCGGCATACCCGGGGAGATAGCACCCTCACTCTCAGCCCGCCTGATGGGACTCGACAAGTTCGGCGTGGCTTCGTATCTGCTCACGAAGTACTTCTCGCTGGCTTCCCTCACCGATGATGCCATTGCCGTGCTCGAGAACGTCGAGGTGGGCTATTATCATGACTATCAGCATAGAAACAAAGTTGAGAAATAAATGATCGATATAGCAGAACTCAATAGTTTTCCGACACAGGACGGTGGTTCACTGGCTCTGTTGAAGGGAATCGCACAGAAATACTGCCCAGAGGAACTGCAGGCGGAGCGGAAGGCAATACTGCCTGACGAGCAACTGAACCTCAGCGAGTTGGAAGCAGGATTCAGACAGCTTCTGGCTGGAGGCAGCGGCTACGGCGAACTTCCTTACCTCGGAGATACAGATGCTCAGACGAAGACCATTCCTCATGAGGACGGCTTCGGCATCGGCATCCCGGAGACGCAGAAACTGCGCGACCTGCACTACGAGGAGGCCGACACGCTGAACTCCGAGCAGATCAAGAAGGACTTCCCCGTACTGCATCAGAAAGTGAACGGCCACGACCTGGTATGGCTCGACAACGGTGCGACGACGCAGAAGCCGAATCAGGTCATCGACAAGATCTCGGACTACTACCGCAACTACAATTCGAACATCCACCGTGGCGCCCATACCCTGGCAGCCCGTGCGACGGATGCCTATGAGGAAGCCCGCGAAAAGGTGCAGCGTTTCATCAACGCCGCTACGAGCGAGGAGATCATCTTCGTGCGTGGCACCACCGAGGGCATCAACCTCGTGGCACAGACCTACGGACGGCAGTTCCTGACGCCTGGTGACGAGGTGATCGTTTCCGAACTCGACCACCATGCCAATATCGTGCCCTGGCAGCGCGTCTGCCAGGAGCGCGGGGCTACGCTTCGAGCCATCCCCACCGACCAGAACGGCGACCTTATCCTCTCTGAACTGGAACGGCTCATCACGCCTCGCACAAGGTTCGTCTCCGTGGGGCACGTGAACAACACCTTCGGCACCATCAACGACGTGCAGCGCATCATCGACATCGCCCACTCACACCAGATACCCGTGCTGATAGACGGTGCACAGTCGATAGCCCACACGCCCGTCGATGTGCAGCAGTTGGGAGCTGACTTCTTCGTGTTCAGCGGACATAAGATCTACGGGCCTAATGGCATCGGTGTGGTCTATGGACGTAAGGAACTTCTGGATAAGATGCAGCCCTGGCAAGGTGGTGGTAACATGATTAAGGACGTGACCATCGAGCGCACGGAATACAATGTGCCGCCTGCCCGCTTTGAGGCCGGAACGCCCAATGTGGCCGACGCCATCGGCCTGGGTGCAGCCCTCGACTACGTGAGCCACCTGGGTATCCGCAACATCGAGCACCACGAGCACCAGTTGACGGAGTATGCCCGTGAACAACTCGGCCAGATACCTGGGCTG
>OCTW013367612.1_pt1 | contig 18810 bp, 17 predicted proteins | sample 1539671 | NCBI WGS metagenome assembly OCTW01 (sample SAMN02144230, study PRJEB22623) | gut metagenome | biome: sheep rumen | host: Ovis aries | place: New Zealand
AGCAAATTCTGGAGACAGAAAAAAAGAGCTTAGTTTTTCAACTAAACTCTCTGTAACGTCAGCTCCTTAGCTTAACTTAATGACATTGCCATCTTGGAACCATCTTTTTTTATAGAATCATTGTACATAAGTACACAATAAAAGCACAAAGATAAGCTATCCCACACTGGAATAACACAATCACACAAGCCATCTTTCCCCCTAATTCACGCTTGATCGAAGAGATTGCTGCAACGCATGGTGTATACAGTAAACAAAAGACTAATAATGATAATGCTTTAGCTGGTGTTAAAACTGCCTGCAAGGCTTTAGTTGAACCAAATAAGACTGATAATGTCGAGACAACTGATTCCTTGGCCATAAAGCCTGAAATCAAGGCTGTCACAATGCGCCAGTCTGCAAAACCAACCGGTTTAAATAATGGCGCTAAGAATCCAGCAATAACCGCTAAGATTGAATCTTTAGAATTTTGTACAACATTAAGGGAGAAGTTGAAAGTCTGTAAGAACCAGATAATAATCGTAGCTACAAAAATAACAGTAAAGGCTCTTTCCACAAAATCTTTCGCTTTATCCCATAACAGTTCTAAGACATTTTTCGCACTTGGCATACGGTAATTTGGCAATTCCATGACAAAAGGAACAGCTTCCCCTTTGAAATATGAATTCTTTAATACTAACGCCGTTAAAATACCCACGACAATACCTGTGATATATAAGAATAGCATCACTAAGCCCCCACGATGTGGGAAGAAAGCAGCGGTAAAGAAAGCATAGATTGGCAATTTCGCCGTGCAGCTCATAAAAGGAATCATCATGATCGTTAATTTTCGATCACGTTCACTTGGCAGCGTACGGGTCGACATAACCCCTGGCACGGAGCAGCCAAAACCAATCAGCATTGGTACCACGCTACGTCCCGATAAACCAATCTTACGTAACAGTTTATCCATGACAAAGGCAATACGCGCCATATAACCAGAATCTTCCAAAATGGAAAGGAAGAAGAATAATGTGACAATAATTGGTACGAACGATAACACAGTTCCTACCCCATTGAAAATTCCATCAATGACTAAGGAATGCACAACACTGTTAACATGCCATAAAGTAAAGGCATGATCCACGACATGAGATAAAGCCCCAATGCCATCTTCTAATAAGCCTTGTAAGTAGGCTCCTATCACATTAAAGGTTAAAAAGAAGACACATCCCATAATGAGAACAAAAGCCGGAATAGCCGTATATTTTCCCGTTAAGATACGGTCAATACGTTCAGAACGCAAACGTTCTTTCGATTCTTTTGGTTTCTTCACACAGGCATCAACAACTTTCATAATAAAGCTGTAACGCATATCCGCAATCGCCGCACTGCGATCTAAGCCACGTTCATTTTCCATCTGCTTAACGATATGTTCGATCATTTCTTTTTCATTTTCTTCTAACGCTAAGGCCTGAATAATGCGATGATCACCTTCCAAGGCTTTCGTCGCTGCGAAACGTAATGGTAAACGGGCTGCTTTGGCATGATCTTCAATCAAATGCATCGTGGCATGAATGGCACGATGGACCGCACCGCCATAATCATTTTCCCCGCAGAAGTCAGTAACCAGTGGTTTTTCCTGATATTTAGCGATATGAATTGCATGACGGACAAGTTCGTCAATCCCTTCATTTTTCGCAGCGGAGATCGGTACCACTGGAATACCTAACATATGTTCCATTTTATTAATATCTACGCCGCCGCCATTACCAATCATTTCATCCATCATATTTAAGGCTAACACAATTGGCGTATCAAGTTCCATTAACTGCATCGTTAAATACAGCGAACGTTCAATACTTGTCGCATCGGCAATATTAATAATCCCTTTGGGCTGTTCATCGAGAATATAACGACGAGAGACAATTTCTTCAGTCGTATAAGGCGATAAAGAATAAATTCCTGGCAAATCCACCACCTGGGTTTCACTATGATTTTTAATCACTCCGCTTTTCTGATCAACGGTGACACCAGGAAAGTTCCCCACATGCTGATTGGACCCCGTTAGCTGGTTGAATAAAGTGGTTTTCCCTGCATTCTGGTTCCCTGCTAAGGCAAAGGTTAGTGTTGTCCCTTCCGGCAAAGGATGTTCCTGTTTACGGTCATGATAACGTACGCCATCTTCACCTAAGCCAGGATGTTCATGAAATTCCTCACCATTATTATGTATATGATCTGTCTTTTTGACTTTATGAACAGTGATATTTTTTGCATCATCACGGCGCAATGTTAACTCATAGCCATGAATACGCATTTCAATAGGATCACCCATTGGTGCATATTTAACAATTGTCACCTCTGCGCCAGGGATCAGACCCATATCTAAGAAATGCTGGCGCAGTGCTCCATTACCGCCGACCACGTCGACGTAGCCTGTTTCACCTATTTCTAATTGATCTAATGTCATTATTAATAATCCCCTTTCTACAAAGGTTATTCTACACTAACCTTTCACTCTATTCAAGAATGATAACTTTCATGCCATTACATGTTTCTCCCCCGCTTAAAAATCATTAATGGTCTTTTCATCACTTAAATCAATCCTTTTCGCTTCTAAAACCTATTCAATGTGTATGACAGGGAAACATCTTCCAACTCTTTTCCAAAACAATCCCTCATCTCATCTTACTTATTTTATGTTCTATAAATCACACCTAAGACAATTAAAAAACATTTAAGCTTACACCTAAATGTTTTATAAGTTATGCCTGTTCACTTAAAGCGATCTCAACTGCCTTTAGTTCATCCTGCATCGCCCGACGGTTCCGATATTTTGATCTAAACTTCGATAATAAAGAGATCACTGTATCTTTCGCCCCATCAATTGCCAACATTCTATTCATATGATAAGCAATAGAGCGGTATGTATAACGATTAGAGGTACGTAAAGCCATTTCGTCAATGTCTTTAGCCATCGCCGTAATGAGTCTGTCACTATATTGATCTTTTAATACATCCATGTATTCTTCCAGATCAGATATTGAGCCAAAATTCTCTAAACATGACATCAGCTGATCATACATACCTTCTTCAAAATAAATATTCTTTTTCCCAATACTTTCTGGAATACGATTAAAAATATCATTTCTTTTTTGATCCCAATCATCCCCAATTACATTTTTATACTCATGATAGTAATCTTTATTATATGGATGCTTGAAAAAGAGCTCTTCCAGTGTTTTGAAATAAGCCTGATCATGCCCTATATTCTTATAGAAATCTTTCAGCATTTCCACATATTCCGTATTATCCCGATCCGGCATTTCTTTAAGCAATTGTTTAACTTCTTTTTCAAAAAGATCATATTCTTCACAATCTAACAGATAATTAAATACACGTTTCGCCATATCACGTTTACACATTGGGTGTAGACTATGATATTCGGTTAATACTTGCTCTATAGGTGCATGATTATTGATATGACTTTCAATTAGGAAATGAGTATAATCCCTAAACCCATCATCGTCATCCATTAAATTTTCGATCGCATCATTAAAACGATCTACATACTCTTTAACAGTCACTTTGGTCAGGGCATTAAGGAGATATTCCTGATCATCACAACGAGGATCTTTAACAAGTGACATAATCTTATCGTAATAGATATCTAATTCTTCTTGCGAAGCATCACTCAATAATATGCCTAAATAATCCCCTAAATGCTTGAACATCATACCCAGACGCCCATCACTATCATCGCATTCCACATTGAGCAAAGCATCATATGTGGCTAAAATCAAACAGAAAGCATGTTTACGGTTTTCCTCCATGCAATTATGAATATCTTCAAACACCGAATTCATTTCTTCATCAAAATCAGGCATCGCATAATAATCAATAAATCCCTTTACCGTATTCCTCTCGACAATTCCTTCCATATACGCGATCATTTGCATCAGATCCTGCTCATCTAAAGCAATATGGGCAAATCTTTTAAACGCTTCTAACTGCCTTGGATCATTTCTAAAAAGCTGCGCCAAGAAAGCATTTTTAGTCCCTTCATTAACTTGCACTACAAAATCATCAAATTCATCACCATCCGCTAAGAATGGTAAATCCCCATACGTAAATTTTAACAGCAAAGCCGCTTCATGCTTACAAGGCGTGCCATTTTCTCCATAAGGACAATCACAACTCATTTTCTTCACTTCACCAGATGCATCAAAAGTAATCTTACAATGATATTTCTTTGTCCCATCCACTTCACCCGTTAAGACATGTCCATCCATCTTAACATGATGGACCCGATCATCACTGTAGTAACCCATTCCTCTTTTAAAGATCACATCATCAAATAAGTCTTTGTATCCCATTCATACCACCTCTGCCAATATTTTATCAAATCATCTTATTCATTTACACCTACATATAGAATATTGTATTTAACATATGATTCATTCGTGTTTCTTATTAGCCATTTTTGCGGATTTCCGCATTTTTAACTAATAGAGTAGCAGTCAAGACTTAGTCAAGCTCAGTTCCTATTAGCTATTTTTACGGATTTCCACATTTTTGGCTAATAGAATAGTAGTCAAGGCTTATTCAAGCGTGATTCCTATTAGCCATTTTTGCGGATTTCCGCATTTTTGGCTAATAGAATAGTAGTCAAGAGTTATTTAAGCTCAGTTCCTATTAGCTGTTTTTGCGGATTTCCGCATTTTTGGCTAATAGAAAAAAGGTAAAAGAAAAGATCCCAAAAAGGGATCTTCTGAACATGAAAATTAACGTTTTGAGAACTTAAATTATGCCATATCAAAGTATTTAAAGCCATTTTGAGTCTTACGCGAGTCTTACTTTTTACATACTAATCAAATACTTAAATCATCTTACTTTTAACATTGCAAAAAAGGAGCAGCTATATTTAGGGCTTACGCCCTCACTGCTTCTTTAATTTCAATTTATAAAATTAATCAAAAAACAGAAACGGCTGAGTAATATACCCAGCCGTTTTTTCTTATCTTGCCTAAGTTATTTTTTGAATGTTTTGGCATGGGCCAAACATTTTTGGCCGAAATTTCCATCATTTTGATTCAAACCAATTTTCTTTTTGTAGCTTAATACAGCTTTTTGCGTATCCTTTCCGTAGATGCCATCAGCTCCTGATGGCCCAACGCTAAAGCCGGCCCAAATTAAAAAGCGCTGGCATCTGATAACCTGCACTCCTTTGTCTCCGGCCTTAAAAAATCCTCTACCCGGCAGATCCGGCAATTTTCCACCATAAGTTTTTGTTTCTTCTTTGCCAGTAAAGAATGAAATTCCTTTGCCTTTGATCTTGTTGAGATCAATATCTCCAGTGATACCATCAACCCTGCCAGCTGACGTATATTGATGCAAATCTACAGTAGCATGACACGGATACTCCGCAGACGTATCTAATCCATTATTTTTACCGTACCTGGCTTCCCACCAGGCACAATTGGAACCTCTTGTTTTAATTAGATTTTTATAACTTCCGTACTGCGCATACATAGTATAAATCATTTGTTTATCACATTGCTTTTTTAGGTATCTCAGTGCTTCAATGCAATTTTCCTCCTTGTTTCCTGATTCGATGTCCAACGCATACCCCTGGAAATACTTTCCAACAATTCCTTTGCATTTTTTCACCATAAACTCAGTCTGTCTTCTTTCGTTTCCTTTTTTGAGAAAGACGTATACCCAATAAGGCATTTTACGCTTTTCGCATTCCTTGACGATCGTTTTCAAAGTTGGATCCACAAATCCTTCTCCTTCTGTAGCTTTGGTGATAATAAAATCACACTGGGCTTCTACCTTCCCCCATGATGTGATCTTGTGATGATGTGACACGTCTGGGTGTTTCATTTTGTTTTCCTCCTTTAAACTGTGTTCTTTTTATGTATAAGATATCTTTCTAGTTCATTTTTTGCATTTCTTAGGCCGTCTTCGTTTTTTTCGTTCAGCATGTTATTCATAATCGCCAGCAAAGACTTCTGCGTTACTTCATTTGATTCTTCCTGCTCGCGTAATCTTTGCAGATCCCTGTCAAGCGCTTCTGCAATCTTAGCAAATTTGATATCATGTTCATTCAATCTATCCTCGTGATTTTTTAGCATCATGTCTTGACTCTTCTGCGGCGCATGAATTTTTGCGTGTAGCTTCATTAGCTGGGCGACGATCACGCCGGCAGATGTAATCAAAGCTGCCAGACCGATCACAAATGTATAGATATCATCTGGCCTAATGATTATTGGTTTTGTCATCATTGCCCTCTTTTGCGTGATCAGATAATCCTTTTGTTGAGGTATCAGTTACAATACCCAGCACTGTCATCACTAACGTCAACAGCAAGACAGGATTGCTAAAAATTGTTACAAGCATATCGATAAATTTTGACCAGCTCGTTGCCATCGACGGCTTAATGTTATATGTAGCTAACACAGGCGTTATAACAGCACTCATTGTAGATATCCAAAACACAATATTTTTGATTCTCGATTTCCAATTAATTTTCATCTTTTTTCCTCCTTGGCTCTTGCTTAAATTTTTCTTCCTTTCTGTTTCTTTGTAGCACATAGTTATTTGATATCCATTTCATCAGTCCTTCACATTCAGTATGCTTTAGCATTCCATAGTAAGACATCAGAACATTATTAGCATGCTCTAATGTAGTTTTCCCTCTAGCGTACCTCTTTGCTTCTCTCAAAAGATTCTTTTTCATCTTTTTCTTTGCTGATGATGTAATTATTAACTTGTTTGGAAATATCCTGCAGCCAAGAAAAGTAATTCCACTTTTTACTTTCCCGATTGTTGTTTTATTGTTGAAATCTAAATGTAAAAACCAGCTTACATATAGCTCTATAGCTTCTTTTGCCTGCTGTATTTCCGCTAGATTATCACTAAAAATCAAAACGTCATCGGCAAATCTTTCGTAATGTTTTACTTTAAGCTTATGTTTTACAAACTGATCTAACTCATTGAGATACAAATTTGCAAACAGCTGCGATGTTAAATTTCCTATTGGCAGTCCTACGTCATATCTCATATCTTTCCGGTCAGTATCTTCTATTGATCTACCACGATCTAATCCAAACGGCATTGATTCACAATTTATTATGCCGTTAAATATTTTCATTAGTGCTGTGTCGTCGCCATAATACCTTTTTAAAATGTCAATCAGTATTTCATGATCAATTCGATAGAAAAATTTTGAAATGTCCATTTTTAAGTAATATCCGTTTTGATGAATTTTAGACCATCTTTTTGCTTTTGCTACAGCTTTTGTCTGCCCTTTCCCGGCGCGGCAGGCATATGAATTGTAAATCATTTTCTTGTCTAAATATTCGTTCACAACAAGATATATTGCCCATTGAGCAACACGATCCTTAAAAGGCAATGCCATAATCATTCTTTTCTTTGGCTCATGCACATAAAATATGCTGTAATCCCCGTTTTTATATGTTCCACTAATAAGTTCTTTTCTGAGGTCTAACATATTCTCTTCAAAGTTTTCCGTAAAGCGCATTACATCCAGCTTTTCTTTCCTGCCTTTAACGGCATGCTCATACGCTTTTAAGAGATTATCCCATGACGCTATTTTCTCAATTACTTTCATAAGTTTTAATTCATTGCCCGCCATCCAATTTAACAAAGGTAGGCGCAATGATCCTTTTATCTTCTTTCTTTCGAAAAGGAGGCACACTCCTTATGCTCATCACTTTACAACTTAATCATTGATTATTCGTTAAATTACTGAGCACGAGCGAGGCGGAACCCGTTATTGTTCCAGCTATCAGCACGACCATTGTTCGCGTTCGAGTAGAAAACACCAGCGTTCGCACCATTGTTCCAGTTGCCACCGACGATCACAACGCGCTAACAGAATTACCCAGCATGTCCCCTAAAATTTTAATTAGTCGACGCAATCCATCCGCCGAGAAGTTTGCCTATCTCGCTAAATTCTTTGCTCCATACTCTGTGAAGCCCTGGCGAAATAAGCTTATAATCCTTAGACACTGCAACGTCTATGTACGCTCTTAATGTTTCAAGCTGAATATCCATTTTGTGCTGTAGCGTTTTCTTTGATCCTCTCGTGAGATTCGCCGAAATACACAAGCGCAGCAGTTCTGAATATGCTTCATGCATATATTTCGTGAATGTATATTTATATGGCTTTTTAATGCATTTTGTTCTTTCATCCAGTCTAAACATAGATTCCACTATTCGCGTTTTTATTAATAGTTCCTGATTATTTGTATTCATGTTTTTAAAGGGCTAGCTCAAAATGCATATTTTGAGCTAGCAATCAGATTTTACAGATTTTCGATGTAAGCGAGGCGGAACCCGTTATTGTTCCAGCTATCAGCACGACCATCGGCCGCGCGCGAGTCGAAAACACCAGCGTACGCACCATCGGACCAGTCGCCACCGACGAACACAACGCGCTCTGCTTCTTTATTGTTAATGTAATAATAGTCATCATCATAGCTTCCTGCGTTTTCTTCTGGCAGCATAGCCAGCGATCTAAGCAACAATTTGGCTTTATCACTAATAGTGCTATCAGCTTTTACATTCGCAAAGGCACATCCAAATTGTCCTGTAGTATTTGCAATGTTTGATGAATAAGTCCAAGCACCACTTACAAAATCAATTTTAACTGTTTTGCCTGATGTTTTAGCTGATCCACTTACAGTACACTCTGGCGTTACCAACGTCCCATCAGCCGCATTGATTGCTTTCCATTCTACAGATGTATCATTTTGCGGATTCGATGTATCAGCTGCATTGTTGTTTGCAAGAATTTGTAATTCCCCAAACACAAAGCGCATTCCTGATTTACGTTCCCATACATTTCCGTTAAGATCAGCAATCCCAGACAAATCTTTGCTGTGATACCAGCTTACAGGCCCTGATCCAGTTGCTGTTCTCCCTGTTTTGCCACCATCGTCATATGTTTTCATTGCCTGATATACATTTTCGCGCGAATCTTTCCCATAATTGTTGTTACCGTAAGGCATTGATCCGTTTTTCTTGCACCATAAAGCGATAGCCGCGTACTCTGCAGCTGTCATCATATGATATCCATTGCCTTTATTTTTCCCGTAATTATAGCATTGGTCCCATGTATTCCATACAGCTGGATCAGCAAGCGGAAGCGAATAAGCAATCCCGTTGTGAACACTTGAGATATATTTTCCTGCCCAAAATCCATCAATCTCTTTCCCGTTCACAATGAACGCAGGGTGAACAGACTGATCATCTGTATTCAGTACATCACAAAGTCTGAATTTTTTGATCCATACGAAAAATGATGGGTATCCCGTCCCATCATCGAATGCATCATTATTTGGCATTGATCTCGCAATTAATTTAGCATTAATAATATCCATTTTTTTATCTCCTTTTAAATCGCAAAAAGTTTTAAAGTCACATTATCCATATTAATATCTTTTGCTGTTCTAATCGTTTCAACTTCATTTTCTGATTCATCTTTAGCAACATTACTATATTCATATTCCTTCGGTGGGATCACGACTTGAGCAACGTATCTAAAACCCGAATCTGCACCAATTGCAAGAGTATTTCTTCTTGTTTTAGTAATATCAATCGTTCGCTCTTCATCTCCTTGATATCTCTTCAGATTAATCATTAATTCATCATCACCAAAATAGATCCTTGTGCCTTCTACCTCGTATTCGATATACTGCCCAGCATTTACATTTTCAACCTTCACTAAATTTTTCCTCCTGTCACTGCCATTTTTAATGTAGCTTCTTTTGATGTACCTTCATATTTCACTTTGAATGCATTGGCCAATTTATCAAAGATTTTTACACTTCCGACATATCCATCGCTGCTAACAACTTCCACATCAACAGCATAGTTTGTATCTACTCTTGCTTCATCGAGCGGAATTGTAGCTACTGCATTTGAAAAAGGAAAAATATCAGTGTTTTTCAATGTCACAACATGTTCTTCCCTCTTGACCGTTTTTTCGAGAGCCAGCATATGCGTAATCATCAATGCAATAGATAATTCATTATCAACAATACCGTTTTCGATATTGTTAAAATGTTTAGCATCCTGCTTCGTACCTTCCTGCATTACTTCCTTTGTTGTTTCATCAACAACCCTATCCTGCCAGTTTGTTTTTTCGTACATTTTATTCCTCCTGAATAGGTATGCTTGTTCTCACCCACAAATTCTGCTGGTGAGTTTTCTTAAAGTTCTTTTCCTGATAAGCACACTGCTTACCTTTTTTATCAATCAATCTTGTTGCCTGGATGTTCGCATCCATGTCCTCGATGTCAGGGAATGTAGCATCAACAATAACGCACCCGTTTTCGATTGCTTTTTTCTCAATCTTTCCTTCATACCATTTACCGTCCGCTTTAATTCCTACACCAATAATTGATTTTAACCATTCTTCTCTTCTATCCGTCAAAAACTCATTTGTAAAAAAAGCCATTTTCTCACCTCTTTACTGACCGCAATAATTCACACCACAGTGTGCAACTGTAACACTTCTGCTTGCTGTTTTAGCAATAGCAAACACTTTATTTTCATTTTTCATAGATGCTGTGCTTTCATCACCAGCATATTTTACTGATTGCACTACATTACTTATATCAACGCTTGCATCTATGCTGTAATTTGCTATTGATCCGCAAGTCCCCTCACATTCGCTTCCGTTTAAACGTTTTGCCGCCAACGTTTTAATTTTATATTCTCTGTTAATCTTTACACTTGCGTTTTGTATCGATCCTGATGTTCCGGTTCCATTGATTGTCCCGCATTCATGTCCATCGTTTGATTCTGTCACCCTGTATTTTGACTTTACTATCTTGTTAAAATACACAATTCTGCAATTTGCAATTGATCCTAACGTACCTTCATATGGCTTTGTGCCGCAGTAATCAACGCTATAAAACTTATATAACCGGTGAAAATTGTCGTGCAATACTTTTACGTTCATTGGCATGACTTTATCTAGCCAGTTGCAAAATTCTACTGCTTGAGCATATTTATCAAAATCTGTTGCAATGTAAACATAACTTTTTTCATCATTTTCAACAATCTGATAATTGCCTATACCACATCTTATATCTAGCTGTTTTTTTAACCACAATTTAGTGCATGATCCGTCAATATTTACAGCAGCAATTATTCTTTTTTTTCGCTCTTCAGTATCTTCCTGATCACTATTCAGTCCAGCCATTTTTTCATATCTTCCTAGCAGTTCATCTGATGTGTCTATAAACTCGTTATCGAGCACTGTTTTCATTTTCTCGTTTGCTTCATCTAAATATTCATCTGCAATACGCTGTATTTCCACAATCTCATATATTTGCTTAAAAATATCTGGCAACAGCTCAACTAATCTTTTTCTATTTTCTTTAAGCTGTTTCATTTACTTCTCCTCTTTCTGGTATCTCATAGTAATCCAGATTTAGGCTGCTTGCCTCACCATTTATTTTAATCTGCAGCACATCAGCAATTCCTTCTATTTTCAGCAGTTTGACGAGTATTGCGGCAGTTCTTACGATTGTATAATCACTGTTTGCCCAATCTATGCAAAGCTCTCTATGATATTCATCTATTGCATTGCAAATGCTGTCTTTTAACATTGCAAAATTATATCCGTGCATGTAGCTTAGCTTTAGCTCATAGTTTATGCTTTTATATGATGCTCCCATAACATTAACAACCTGACCGATTGCAGCAATTCCGTCTCCACTTCCATTATCTTGCGGATCCACAAAGTTTTGCACTTTTTTTACAAGATCATCAGACGGAACTTTATAATCTGATGTTAAAATAACAATTTGTATTAATCCGCCAGCAATCAACATATTTTTTTTACCAGCGTTATATACATTTTCAAGCCATTCATAAACTTTTTCGCCATCAATTTCTTTGCTTCTTTTCTTCATCCACTCACTTACAGCTTCAGGCGGCCTTAGCGCCTCCGGATCCAGTCCGTCATCCCACTTTCTAAACACCTTTGATGATCCTACTCCTTCAACACTGTTTACCGAATCACGATAATATTTGCGATTACCACCAAATGCGCTTTCCTGAAAGCTTTCATAATATTTGATTCTTAATGACTCTTCGTCTTCCTCGTCCTGGCCAGGAATCAGCACCTCTGTAATCGTTGCACTTTCCAGATCGTTTAATGGATCACCTGTTTCAACCGGTAATGCATTACCAAGTGCAGTGTTGCCAACAACACCAGGAGTATCGCATTCCACACGATAGTATCCTTTGCTCCTGTCAATTTCCGAGGCAACAGTGAACGTCATTTCATCAAGTGCAAAGATATCGCCTATTGTAATTTTTGAGTTCACTGGCTCGACTTCCAATTTTAGCACCGCTTTGCTTTCCTGCTCCGGGATAATTCCTCTTTCGGCACAGCGCTTTGTTAAATAGTAATAACTGGCAGTATCGGCAAAAGATTCGTCTAAAATCATATCTAGGGCCGCATAAAATTCCGACATTTCAAAAGCCATTGGTGCAAGTGCAGTATAAATTACCGATCCTTCTCTTTTGTCAAGACTATCATCAACTCTTGATAGCATGTCGTTTAAAATGGTTTCTTCATCGTAATTCTCAAACATTTGCGTTCACCTCACCTTCGATATAAATTTCATCGCCTCTTTTTTCTACTAAAACGAATGATATAAGCAGCTTGCTCTTTTCTTTTATGCTTATATCAAAGTCTGTAATGTCTTCAATTCTATCATCTTGCAAAAGCGTTTCTCTGATCCTCTTTTTAACCATCGGCATGACATATGAAATATCTTTACCAATAAGATCATTTATATCAAGGCCATAGTTCCAGCTAAAAATTTCATTTTCATAGCGGTGTGTATTAAGCATTAGCGTAACTGCCTGCTTTAACGCTTCTTCTTCGCCTATCGTTCCATTAATATGGCCGGTATTAAAGTCTATCCTAAACGTTTTCCACGGCTCACTTTTTAAGCTCACTTGTTCCTCATTTTCTTCTGTATCCAAATCTTCTTCAAAGATACTGTTTTCCGGTATCATGCAATCACCTACTTAACACGATCTACTATAAGATAATGCTGACCACCCCATTTTCTTATTACTGCAACCTTGTTTCCTTTTTGTAGCTTTTTGGATGATGCAGTTTCGGTCATTGTAATAAAATCTTCCTCAATCACAAGCTTTCGGCCTATTTTTATTTTCATAGGATTCAAACTTGTAACTATTGCAATGTAATATTCTGATGGTTTTTTATACTCAATCACTTCATCAGCAATCTTTCTTATTAATTGTACAAAATTAGGATTGTTCATCACTGCTAAATCCGCCTCCAGACACTTCCAAATCCATCGTATATATCCCTCTTTTAAAACTATGCGTTACTTTGTCTACCATCATATAATTTGCGATCTTAGCCTCCCCAAGGTTTAACAGCACTGGCACTAATGATCCGCCTCTTACTTCTAAGTTACCGATCACGCCTTTAATTGATAATGATTTCATCTTTTGGTTATACAGCTGCAGCATCGCTCTTGACTTCAACTTTCCGACAAGTGGATAATCTATTTTTTCCAAATATTGTAACATCCCCCACTTGTTTATTGATTTTGAAGATTTCGCAATATAAATATCAAACTTTCCAGTTTTTTCATTCTCATAATAAAGCTTAATCTGATTATACACGTTGCTATCAATGCTTGTTTTGTAGCTGTAGTCTTCTGCCGTTTCTTCGTCAATCAGGCAACTATTCACTTTCATCTTTGATACATTTTTTAGCGTTAATTTGCCAACGTCATCATATAAAATGTACTGTGTAGCTTTCGTGACTGTCGTCTCTTCGAGCGCATTATCGATAATATCAAAAAGCTCACTATTATCTTCAACTTTAGACATAGCATATTTGGTGTTATCAATCGATCCTGTTTTCAGGCCAAACCTGCGAGCGATTATTTTTAACATATCGCTGGCTGTTTTATGTTTAAAAACAATTGTGTCTTTGTTCTTCAAATACCTTAGCTGATCATAAGCGGTATAAGTTATTAACCCATCTTTTTCTTTCGACCTTGTGAACACAAACCCATAAAATCTTTTAATAGAATTGATGACTAGCAAGACCGGATCCCCTTCATACAGAATGTATTTTCCTGATCCGTAGTAAGCTTTGAACTCAAGCTCTGAAGGTGATCCTTTACGCTCTTCTGTAAGCTTAATTTCATCAACCGGTTCGAGAATATAATTCTTTTTACCATGCGATCCAATTAGTTTTATTTCTACTGAACCATCAAAATTTGTTTTCTTTATCTTTGCATTTACACTTTCATTTTTTTTAGAGTGACGGCTTAAAACGCTGTTTAACAGTGCTAGCTCCTGCTTAGCCTGTTCTCTTTTCTCTTTTTCACTTGTATCACTTTTGCTTGATGAACCTGAATATTTAATATTTGAATCCTGATCATTATATTCATAATCTGAAGTATTTAACGATTCGTATTTAGGCACTCCATAACCGGTAATCGTACCGTTTTCTAAAGAATATGTTCTTTTTTTTACAGCGTTGCCAGCGTTCCCTTCAATCGTGTGCAAAGAATCACCGCTGACATATTCAACAATGCCGACATGAGATCTCCCTGTTTTAAAATAAACAATATCACCACGCTTTGGCGAATAATGCCCTTTATACTTAAACAGTCCTCTTTTTTTAAACCAATCCATTCCGGCATCCGTGCTCGCTGTTTTTGGCACAACGCTACTAGATACGCCCGCTTTATATGCACACCAGCTCACAAAAATATGGCACCACTTTGCACCATTCATACCAAACCATTCATTGTATTTTGTCTGATTATTTCCACTTTCATGATATCCGACCTGCGACAATGCAACATCAACAATATCGCTTTTTGTTTTTTCTTTTTCTACTGCAACAGTTCTGTTTTTTAATCTTATAGACGGCTTTTCATCGTACTGCGTAAGATTGTTATTTTTGATAATGCTTAAAATCTGATCAGGGTATGAACTGCTTGAATTGTATCCAGCCTTGCAAATAGCCCTTATCCATTCCTCTGGTGTTGATGCCGATCTTGTGTATCTTGCATAATTTCCACTAGTTACAAGCCGTGCATAATCCATGCAAGATTCTCTTTTATTGCTATAAGATCGAAAGCCGCCACCTGATTTAGTGATACCAAAACCGTTATTTGTTTTAGCCGGCATATGTACAAAACCAGAAGACTCTAGAATACATTGGGCGATCATAACAGAAGCTTTACAACCATATTTTTCTGCTGCTGCGACGCAGTATTCAATATATTGCTGCTTCATCTTAATTAGCCCCTATTTTTAATTTTGTACCAGGATAAATATAGAACCCTTTTGAAGATGATGATCTTCCGTTCTTTTTTGCAGCTGATTCAATCACGCTTTTATTCTTGCTATAGATATCGCTAGCTTTCGAAGTACTGCCAAGTTCTTTCTTTGCAATGCTTTTTAGCGTATCCCCTTTTTTTACTGTATAGCTATGACTTTTTACCTTTTTTGTAGCTCTCTTCTTTACGACTTTGGCATGCTTTTTTGACTTAGATGTAATAACTAACTTTTTTGCGCCCCAATGCTTATATGCCCGGAAAGTGATATCAATATAAACATCATCGCCCTGTTCAGCTGCATCTTCTTTTTCTTCTACGTCTTCAACTGTCACGTCTAAATTTGTGTCGTATAGTAGAGATCCCTGGCTCACTCTTGATAAAACCAATGATATAACTTCTTTATCATTCTTCCACTTTTCAATCTTTTCCAAATAATAAGAAGCGTTTTTAAAGCCATTTGGATAATTAGCAAACGGATACTGCTGCTGCGGCAAAATAAGGTCATCTACTTTTATTTCAGTTAGCCCAGGTGATTTTAGCCTATTCACCTGTTCACCACTGGCGAGTTCTACTGTTTCGTTTCGATTGGCGATTGTCAGATCAAACTTCGCTGGTGGTACTGGCATAGGCACTCCATCAAGATACAGGATATATGACGGCAAGGCTGAAACATTCGTGCTTTTCTTTTTCTTTTTCTTCTTTTTTTTATTTGATATCTTAATTCCGGCCATAGTAGTAATCTTTTTTTTATGCGTATATACACGCCTCTTTTTATCGTCATCGATAATTACTGTTTTCTTCTTGCTAAATTTTATCTTTGCCATCAATATACCCCTTTTGCTGTTTTAAGCATTTCTTTTTCAAGTCTTGTTTTTAAATGTTTTGTTATGCCATCAAGATCAACATTTTTTGATATTTTGTTGTTATTAGTCATATTCACTTTGATTTCCGCAGTCGTAAATCTATTGATAACTTCACGATCAGCAATATCTCTTATGTACTTTAAATTTTCATTTGAAATATCTAAAGATTTTTTAATATCATCCGTATTCTTTGCTGTTTTCTTAGCGTGTTTATTACCATCTTTTGCAGCTTTTTGCGCGTTTTTTGCAAACTTAGACGCGTTTTTTGCTAAATCACTTGTTTTATTCGCTTTATCTGATCCACTGAACATTTTCTTAGCGGAATTCACTAGATTCTCCCCGGCTTTATAGCCGCTGCTATATGCATCGCCGATAGACTTATACCCAGCCTTAGACAAATCCATTGCCTTTTTTACGTTGCTGTATTCTTTGTAATCTGTTCGGCCAAAACTTACTTTTTCCGGCTTATCCGGCATGTCATCTTCAATTTCACCAATTTTGCTATATAACCCTGATGTGAAATCAAGATCAACATTTCCTAAATCTCCGACCTTATCCAGATCAACTCCAGGTATTTTATTAATTCCATCAATGATCCAATTAATTCCACTTACAGCTTTGTTGGCGCCCCATACAAACGCATTTGCAATTGACTCAGCTGCCACTTCAGATGCCTTAGCAATTGGAATGAATGACGATACAGCATTCTTTTCTAAATTCATAAAAAGCGTTTCAACATCATAAACAGCAGTATTAAAAGTATTGACTACTCCTTCTCCTACTGCTTTCCCTGAATTCATAATGAACGCTCCAGTGTTATATACTAGAGCATTAATATTACTGCCTGCCCATACTACTCCATTGACTATATTTTGTATGACATCTACAACTAAAAAATTATATATCCCAGCACCAACGTTATAGATGATTGCTCCTAAAGAGTAAATTAAACCACCAATAATGCCGGTGGCACTGATTGATGATCCAGTAACTTTATTTATAACGGCAACCACTAAATAAAGACCACCTACTGCCAACATAATACCGGCCACAATCCAAGTGATCGGGCATGCTAACAATGCAGCGTTTAATCCCCACTGTCCTGCAGTTGCTGCAAATGTAGCATCACTCGAAAGCCACACTGATGCCATCCATACATTTTGCAAACCGGTAGCAATGCCTGTAACGATATTCGAAATGGCCATTACACCATTATATGCCAGCGCTGCTAATTTAAGCGTTCCAATTGCGGCGGCTGCAGTTAAAGCAACCGGTGCGATCACACTAAAGTTACTCTTTACAAAGTTTGCTAATCCAGATACCGCGTCAAGCGTCCATGAAGCCGCATTACCGACCGCAGAAACGGCGTCGACCGCTAAGTTTCCAAAAGCAATAATTCCAGGCTGATTAGCAAATTCACTTAGCTTTGTTAATACTGGTTGTAGCTTGTTCAGAGCCGTGTTAGACATCGTTGTCCAAATTTGGTTCCATGTCATTGGCATCTGATTAAACTTTTTATTAACATCATCGGCAGATGCTAAAATTGCGTTTTTAACAATTGATGCACTCAGTTCTCCTTTTGATGCTAATGTTCTGATTTGCCCGATCGGCACATTCATGTAGTCTGCAATTGATTGGATCAAGTTAGGCGCCTGCTCAAAAATCGAATTCAACTCGTCGCCTCTTAAGACCCCTGATCCGAGTGCCTGCGACAGCTGCAACAATGCAGCTGCTGATTCCTGACCTGTCGCTCCGCCCAATGTCATCTGTTTTTGTACAATATCAGTAAATGTAATAAGCTCCTTAACAGAGCTAAATGCATCCCCAGCATTATTACCAAAACGCGCAACGACTCCTGCCATCTGATCAAATGACCCTCTTGAATCCTGTGCGGCCTGATAAATCATGTTCATTGTCTGCTGCGTTCCGAGTGCCTCTTTTTTAGCATTCCTAAATGACTGATCCATTAAATTAATACGTGACGTTGTTGCAGAAAGCTGGTCTGATGCATCAAGCGCAGATTTTAATCCCTGAAATCCAATATAGGCGGCTCCAACTGCCTTCAACTTTGATAATAGCGATCCAGAAGAGGAAACTCCTCTACTTATCTGACTATTAAATTCTTCCTGGCCAGCTGCTCCCTGCTTCCCGGCATTATTCGCGGCTGATCCAAAATTTTCCGCAGACTGTTCGGCGCTTCTTATTTTTACATTTGCATTAGCTAATCCAAGGCTTATATTTTCTGCATTTGTAGAAGCTAAAGAGGCATTGAATTGTCTTTGAGCAATATTATTTTGTTCGATTTGTTGAGCAACCTTCTTAGCTCCGTTTTCCATTGTTACAAAACTTGTTGAAGCAAGCGAAGCGTTGAACACGTATTGAGACTCAGTGTTGTTTTTAATCAGGCTTCCGGCATTTGTTAATCCGCTATTAAGCTTTTCAACTCCGGCACTTCCGAAGCTGTAGCTAGGCATTTCCACCTTTGACGCTACCGTAGGTGTGGCCACTTTCGGCGCGATCGTCGGATTGACAACCTGCGGACTGATTGTAGGATTTGCGATCTTAGGCATCGTCAT
>OCTW011614318.1_pt1 | contig 18805 bp, 14 predicted proteins | sample 1539671 | NCBI WGS metagenome assembly OCTW01 (sample SAMN02144230, study PRJEB22623) | gut metagenome | biome: sheep rumen | host: Ovis aries | place: New Zealand
TTCACTCAATTCAAGCTGCCATCTGTCCTGCTCCGGCATGAACTTCAACTCCTTCCCATTTTGCTTTTCTAAAGATATTTTACCATGCTTACGCTGTTATATCAAACAGAATTGCGCAAGGTTTGGCGTCGATCGTTCGACGGATCGACGACCTGGGGCAGGTTGTAATTGAATAAGACAATCATAACCACCATTGAACTGGTGGTTTGCTCAGACCCTATAAGGGTCATTGCTTGCTTACCCCCAAGGGGGCGCTGAACAATATCATTGCATCGATAGCGCTGCAACCTGTAAACAGGTTATATCCATCTATCTTGCATAGTGCAGATTTGTAGTGCTATATTTGTCCCATATAAAGCCTTCTTGTAATCTGTTGATGCGTCGGCAAACCATCAGCTCAGAAACTTGAAGGCTTTATTATTTGCCAAGGCTTTTATATCCACCCCTGGTAGAACCAGGGGTTTAGTCAAGCTAAAAGCGCCAAAAAAATCGTCTTGAAACGAAACATTTCAAGACGATTTCTGGCAGGGGAAGAAGGCTTCGAATTGCCAAAAATCACTATTCAACGGCTAAAATCATTTTTATGAACTAAAAAATCCAGAAATCAGAATTTTTTGAGCCACTTTGACCGCAATTTACCTCTATGATTATTATGTTTGCGGTAAGATTTGCGGTCAGGATTCATGGGAGTTTCAAAATCCAACCTTTTTACACCTTTTTCAGCAAAACTCTCATGAAAGGATATTGAAAAAATGGAAAACAACACTTCTCAGGAAAAAGAGCGCGTATACTCGTTTGATGAACTGCCAGTCGTAATCAATGTCCAGGAGCTTGCCGCTGTTTTAGGCATCTCAAAGTCCGCAGCTTATACGTTGACTCATATAAAAGATTTTCCGGTTATTCGTTTAGGGAAACGTATTGTCATACCGAGAGATCGTTTGAAGGCCTGGCTTGACGCACACGTTGGATCTGAATGTGTATTCGACTTAGGCCTCTACTATCCTGAGTAAGCTTAGAATATTATATTCCTCAATTCCAGTGCCATCAGTTTAGGTGGCACTATTTTAATGCCAGAAAGGAAAAACTATGCCGTGCCTTTATAAATACCGCTGGGTCAAGCTCCCGCGGGCATGCCTGCCGACCGGAAAAGGGCTCATGGGTGCATGGGCTCGACTGGCATCACGGGCGGCGTTCCGGAAAGGCATTGCGACTTACTGCGGCCACGTGAATCCTGTCATCCCCGGCATGTGGTCCGGCGGGATCGTCGGACTGAAGAGTATTCTCGGTATCAGGAATCGTGACTCCGCATTGTCCAAGCTCTCCCTTCTGAATGAAATGGGCTTGGTGAAGTTCTCCCTCGACCCAAACACCAAGCACTTGACCTATCAACTCTCAGACTGGATCGTGGAATACTCCGGTACTGAGTGTATTCCCGGGACAGTTTACACGACGCCCGGTTATGGCTTTCTCTGTGTGCCAAGAAACCTCACGGAGAAGCTCTTACACCAAAACTATGTTTTAGAAGACTCTGACGCATGGCTGGATCTATGGCTGCACACCGTATCCATGGATCCCAGAAATGCGTTTTCATTTTTTGCTCCGGTTTGCCAGTACGGCAAGTACGGAGTTTTTCTTACTCTGGAAACCCTGGGACAGCGCTGGGGCTGGGAGAAGACCAAGGTATGGAGGTTCCTGCAAAAGCACGAGGACGTCTTCACTCTGTACCGCCTCCCCGGCTCTTATGGCTGTCTCATTTTCAATAAGCTCTATCCCTGTGATCAGGAGATCCTTCTGCCAACAGTTGAGGATATTAATCGCATCCTGGCCTATGTTCATCATTGCTCGCAAGACTGTGTCAGGCGCGGCTCGCTTCGCGAGCACATGAGCCGCATGGTCGTGTGGTACAGCCGTCGGTATCTCAGATCCGTCGGTATGCTCCCCTCCTCCGGGGCCCAAAAAGCTCGCGTTGCACTTTTCTCTTCTTTATATCGCGCGTATCTTTCTCTCTGTTGGAATTGGAAGAATGGTAAGTATGACTGCCCGGGCTATGGATTAAAAGAGTCTGTCAGCCAACGCTCCAACACCATTCGCGGCCCCTGTGAGACAGTGGATCTGAGCAACATTGCAAAGGAGTATTTCACATATGGATAACAGCAGCAAGCGTACCGCTTCTTCTGCAGAGGCGGTTCTTTCTTTTCTCCGCAATCAGGGAATTCTGGCCGAGAACAACACACTGTCCGAGGAAATGATCCGCGAGGCCCAAGAGAAAAAGCAGAAGCAGGCGTATCATAACACCTTGCTTCTGCTATCAAATTATCGGAACATTCTCTGGCAGACGGACTGCGAGATCGAGACGATCGCTTCGGAGCTGAATGTTCCGCTGAAGAATCTCGATGCCCTGCTCAGCAGAGTCGACGCCGAAATCGGTATGGAGAACCGCCGTTTGGAGCTGAACCTGGAGCGGCTGGCCAAGACCAGGCAGCTTCTGGATCGGATCAACGATGCTCTCACCGCCCTCAAGCGCAAGCCGGACAACGGTCCCCTGCTCTATGATCTCATCTACATGACCTACATCTCCGATGAAAAGCTCCTGCAGACTGACGTGCTGTTCCGGCTGAACATCTCCCGCCGACATTATTACCGGCTGAAAGAACAGGCCATCAACATCATCTCTCTGCGGCTCTGGTCCTCCCCTACTTCGGATCTGGATCTGTGGCTGGAGCTTGTGGCCATGCTGAGCGGTAAGGATCCTCACTTAGATCATTGAGATTGTTAGGATCGGCACCAATCATCGGAGCATATATATCTTGTGATGGAACCTCTTCGGGGGCTGTCATGGGATCCTCATTCTCAGGTCGTGGCAGTTCAGCGTTGGCGTCCTGGCTCGGTGCGTCTTCATGCTGCGGGGGCTGAGTTTCGGCCTGCTGAGGCTGCATTTTAGGCGGCTCCGGCTGTTCAGAATTGTTGGGGCCAGTCGGCGCAGGTCCTTGTAAAGGGTCTTCTCGAGGGAGATCATGCTCTACGACCGGGCTCAGTTCTTCCCGAAGCCGATCTGAATGCTCATCGTTTCTGGTGTCCGCTTCGATTCGGACCTCGACTTCTTCCCGTTCAAAATCACCGCGCCGCTCCATGTGATCTACCGTCGTCTCAACGGCACTGTCGATCCGATGGTGGCGCAGATGTCGTGTGTCTATCTCCGCAAGCAGCGCTTCGCCCTCTTCGTTTGTCCCTTTGACGTCCAGCACATAGTCAAAGCAGTTGATGGTGTATTCGATAGACGTGTCGCCGTCCAGCGTAACCGTACCGTAAGGCATGGCGTAAGCGGTGCCCGTACCGATCATGGCGACAAGGACGGCCGCCGCCACACCGGTGCTGAGACGCTTGAGCATTGTCCGCGTACGGACAGGCTTGACCTCATGCAGCTCGATCGTCTGACCGATTTCATATTTTGCGTTGGGGATACGCAAAACACGGCCGGTCTCATCCAGGGCTGCCGCCTGCTTTTTGCGGATATCCACGATCACGGCGTTCATGCCTGCGCCTCCTTTACAAACTTCAAATACTCCGCAAGCTGCGGGTAGTCGCCGTCCAGGATCAGGACGGCCATGATGATATACTTCCGATAGCGATCCAGCGTTTTTCGGCTCACACCGGAGGCTGCTGCCAGCGCCTTGATCGGCAGCTTGTGGGTTTTCTCCAGGGCCGCGAACAGGACGGAATCCGTCAGCATGAAGCGAATCGCCACGGCGCATTCCTTCCGCGTCTTATCCTGTTGCGGGGAGCACTCTGTCAGATCGAAGAAGCGGAAACCATAATCAGAAAGCAGTTCATTCGCCGCGAGGATCTCTTCCCGCAGGCTGTGGTCGCTTGCCTCCCGGCTGCTTTTGATAACAGCCAGGTACACGCCCGAGGGATCCTCCTCCGGCTCGCCGCCGCCCTCCAGCACATGGGGTGCAACGGACACTTCCCGGAGATTGTTCTTCTGTGAACGGTAGTAGTCGATCAGCTCCCGCTTGATGAGCATTTGAGCGAAGGGAAGAAAATCGCCTTTTTCCTGTGAATACACGTCCACCGCTTTTGAGAAGGCGCCGAGGGCGATCGACCACTCGTCGTCGCTCTTGCTCACGAACCGGCGGCAGGCCGAGGAGGCCGTGCGCAGGATCGTCTGTTCATTGCTGTAAATCAGCTCTTCCCGCTTCCGTTCATCGTATGCGGCAGCCATTGCCAATCGGTTCAATGCTTCGGTCATTTCGGGTCACCACCTTACTGCGTGCGGCCCGATCTCTCTTTCACTCAGGAATACGGAAAACGGGAAAGAAAAAGTGGGGTCGCAGTTGTCTACGATCCCACTTTATCAAACGTACCTTAAATTTAACTGAAAGGGATTTCTTCGATTAGGGCATATTCGGAAAACTGCCGCCAGGCACCTGTCCGCCCATGCCGGGCTGCTGCCCATCCATCTGTCCAGGCATGCCGCTCATCTGACCGGGCATCTGGCCGCCAAACTCACCAGGCATGCCGCCCATGCCGTCAGGTCCTTCTGCGCCACTCTGGTTGTTGAGCTGAAAGTCCGGACCAACATAAAGCTGCCCGTCGTAGTCGATCCCTGCCTCGCCGCCCTGGGAGGCGCTGTGGATCTCCGCGCTGCCGCCGATCAGGTTCACGTTGCCGTTGGAATCGATGCCGTCGCCCTGGCTGTTGATGACGAGCCGACCACCCATCATGTTAAAGGAATAGTCCAGCACACCTTCATACAAGCCGTCGCCGTTGGCCGCATTGATGGCGTCATCGGAAGAGACGATGGAGAGATCGCCGCCGTAGATGTTGACGACTGTGCCCTCCAGGCCCTCGTTGGACTCGGTCACGCGGATGGTCGGGCCGTTGCCGTCGGTGTTGCCGATGGAGAGGATATGGTCGGCGTGGATGGCATCGTCACCCGCCGCGATCGTGAAGCTGCCGCTGAGCAGGCTCACGTCATAGTTGCCGTTGATGCCGTCGTTGACTGCGTCGATGTTCACGGTCACGCCGTCGAAGATCAGGCTGGAGTCATCTCCGGCCTTGATGCCGTTTTTGGCGTTGCCGTGAATGACCAGCGTGCCGTCGCCGGTCACATAGACCTGAGAATTGGCCTTGGCCTTGAGCGCCGCGCCGTCAAAGGCGTCGGCCACCGCTTCGTCCGTGGAGTTCTCATCATCGGGGTTTTCGTTGTCGGTGAGCGTGACGGTGCCGGAGATGATGATCTTGACCTCGGCCTCCTTGTTGACAGAGACGGTCGCACCGGTGGTGCTGGTCAGATCCAGATCGTCCAGCACAAGAACCACGCCGGTGGTGCCTTTCTTGACGGTAATATTGCCGTCAGAGCTGCTGCCGGTGACCACATAGGTACCGGAGGACTTGATGGTGACCTGGCTGTCGTCAACGGTCACGGCAATATCTGAAGGAAGCCCGCAAAGCCTTGAAAACACTGGTTTTTTGAGCGGCGCAGCCCACTTTTTACACCAATTCCACACCAAAACTTACACCATTTGCGCCTGATATGATAGAAACGCCGGGAGGACATGCATCTGTTCTCCCGGCGATTATAATTTGGCAGTACTGCTGGAAATCAATCGGCTTACCGATTACGAGATGATCTTTCACGCTTTCCATCCCGGATTCCCTTATGCTGAACGACTTGGCAGATGGGAAAACGCGAGAAACAGAAACCATATGGATTGATTCCGCCTGAAGAGGACTGCCACAGGTTTCCTATCGCACGACGTCCGGGAAGCACTGAATGCAACAGTTTTTCAGGTCTCCGTTCCGGCAAGCCACTGGCAAAGCTGGCGTTCCATTTCGGGGCACCACCACTCACGATAACCTGCCTTGGTGGGGTGAACCGTGTCAAACATGTACAGGGCGCGATCTGCGTCCGAAATTGTATTGAAGCTGTCGTCCGACCAGAGGTTCAGCACGCCGATGCCCCACTTTTCCTGCAGCTCCAGCAGGCGCTCGACCAGCGCGCCGTAGGCCTCGCTGTCGTAGCGGGCGTTGGTATAAAAGGCAACCGGGCAGTCCCAGGTGTCGCGGGCATAGCGGATGATGAACTCGATGGCACCGGTGGTGGTTTTGGTATCAAAGTCTGCCAGATCCGTGCCTGCAGCGATCTCTCCCATGGGCTGCTTCTTGCCCACGTCGTTGGTGGACAACTGAACAATGACCAGGCTGTATTTTTCCTGGGGATCGACCTTGTTCAAAAGCCGCTGCACATAGGAGTTCTTGCCGGTATCCGCCAAGGTCGTGCCGCTGACGGCCTCCTTGGTGATCTGCCAGCCCATCCGCGCCGCAAAGTATTCGGGGATGCCTTCGCGGAGCGACTTCTCGCCGTAGGTCACAGAGGAGCCGAGGAAGAGCACCTTCCCGCCGGTGAGCGGAGCTTTTTCCAACGGCTCGACACTGGCCATGCCGTAGTTTGCCGCATTGCCGGATATCTTCGCCATGCGCATGTCGCCCAGCGCCTTAAAGGGGCCGTAGCTGAAGCGCCAGCCAATAAACAGATTCTGAGCCAACAGAAAGACAAGAACGATCACAAGTACGCTTATCACGGTTTTCTTCCTCGATTTCTTCTTTTTCATGACGGTTTCCTTTCTTTTTTAGTGTTTGGGAATCTGCTGCAGGGCGTCGTTGATGGATTTGACCATTTCGGGCGGTACCACATTGGCGCCGGCTTTTTTCAGAAGGCTTTCAAAGCTCATAGCCGCCATCATCTGCTGCAGGGCCTTGTTAGCGCTGGCTTCTTTGGCCACATCGCCCCTGCTGGCCGTGGCCTTGGCCATGATCCGTCCCACGATGGCGGCAGTGGCGGGGTTCTGCATCAGCGCACCGAATTTGTCCTTGATGGAGTAGAAGCCAGGTTTGAGATCTTCCTTGTCAAACCAGTTGACCACATTCCCCGCATCGCCGAAGAGGTAGCTCTCGTTGGGCTTGTCCACCTTGCGGACGGTGGATTCGTCATGGCACTCACCGCTGACGGCCTCGATCTTATGTTCGCCTGTAAGGGGCACGGTGAAGGGGAAGACCGTCTTGCCGGATTTGGTCTCCAGCTCCTTCCCATCCACAAAGAGCGTCACGCTCTCGCAGTTGGAATAGACCTTGATCTGGGTTTTCTCCTCCGCCCGATCCACATAGCGCTTGCCGCACAGGTGAACGAAGGGCTCCCTGCTCCAGGCGGCCTTGTAGAGGTAGAAGGCGTCCTTTCTGGTCTTGTGGTCGAACTCCACCAGGCCCTTCTGGTTTTCGCCCTTTTTGCCGCCCTCGTCGCGCCCATCGGCGGCAAAGTCGAAGAGGTTCCAGACGTGGGTCGCCCAGAGGTAAGGCCGTTCCTCGATGATCTTCAGCATATGCTCGTGGTAGACACACTGATATTCCTCGCTGTAGTCGCCCTGTTCGGGACGGGAGGAATGGAACGCAGCATTCGCGTCAGCGCCGTACTCGGAAAAGCCGATGACCCGATCCGGGTACAGGGCGTGGTACTCGTCAAAAAACTGCTCGTTCTGCTCCAGCTCTCCCAGATACCAGCCGAAGTAAAGGTTGTAGCTGGCGAGATCCGCGATGGGGATCAGCGGAGAATCCTTTTCCAGCATGAAGGCGTGGGCCATGACCGTGGGGCGGGTGGCATCCATCTCATGGCAGAGCTCGTTTAAGTCCCGGTGATCCTGCAGCAGTTCCTCTGTCACCTTGCTGCTTGCCGTGATCTCGTTGGATAAGCCCCAGCAGACGATGGAGGGATGGTTACAGCACTGGGTGACAAGCTCGCGCATCTGGCTCAAGGCGTTGGCCTTGCCGTTTGTCATGTGCTTTGTGATATAGGGGATCTCAGCCCAGACGATGACGCCGTTTTCGTCACAGAGATCGTAAAACTCCTGGGCGTGCTGATAGTGGGCAAGACGCAGGGTGTTGGCGCCCAGCTCCTTCACCACGGCCATGTCTTCCTCGTGCTCCTTGATCGTCAAAGCGTTGCCCAGACCGATGCGGTCCTGATGGCGGGAAACGCCGCGCAGCGGATAACTGCGCCCGTTGAGGAAGAAGCCCTTCTCCGGGTCGATCTTGAACTCCCGGCAGCCGAAGCGGGTGCTGATCTCATCCAGCACCTCGCCGCCGCGGACGAGCCTTGCCGTGACCGTATAGAGATAGGGGTCGTCCAGTCCGTCCCAGAGGTGGACGTTCTTTAAGATGATATTGGTAACAGCGTGACCGCCATAGGCCTCCACCCGGCGAAACTCCCTGACGTGCTCGGTGGGGATCTCGATCCACACCTCCGTGCCGCCGGTCTGCCAGGTCTCCACCATCACATAGGCTTCCCGGCCTTTCAGGTGCACCGTCGGCGTGACTTTAATGCCGGGCGTGCCGTCCTTTATGAGCTCAAAATGCTCGGCGGGTACAATGATCAGCTTCACGTCCCGGTATAGGCCACCGTAGAAGGTGAAGTCGGCCTTCTGAGGGTAAACCCGGTCATTGTCGCTGTTGTCCACGGTGACAGTGAGCAGGTTTTTCTCTTGCAGAGCATCGGTCAGATCGACCCGAAAGGCGGAATAGCCGCCCTCGTGGTGGGCAAGATGCGCGCCGTTCAGGGTCACGTCCGCCGTCATGGCCGCGCCGCCAAACTCGATAAAGCAGCGCTCGCCCTCCTTCAGCTCTGGCTTGGCAAAGTGCTTTTCATAGGTCGCCGTGCCGCGCCAGTAGTCGTTGCCGCCGTCCTGTCCATCGATGGCGTTCCAGGTGTGGGGCAAAGCCACAGGCTCAGCCGTCTCTCCGGGCTTGCAGAAGCTCCAGTTCTCGTTAAAGTTGATGATATGTCTCATGGCTACTCCTTTATTCCTCAAATTCGATGCTGAGCAATTCCACTGCCCCGGAACCGTGATAGCAGAGCTCCAGTGCTTGATTGCCTCCGGCGTCCAGGACAAGGCGGCTTTCCGTCCAGACCTCCGTTTTCGGAAGAGCCATCACGCCCTGTACGGATTCTCCGATCGTGATGACAAATTGCCCGTTATCAGTGGCCTTTGCCCAAACGGCCAGCGTAACAGGATCGCGGAAGGCAAAGGATTTGAACACGATCCTGGTGCCGTCCTTGATATTTGTGATATAGCGCTCGGCCTCCTCGCCCTCGCCGCTGTGGGTGATATAGGGGATGTCCCCGTCGCCGAGTCGGTTGGCCAGGTGGGGCATATGGCCGTTTGTGAGATTGCAGGCGATGACTGCCGGGTACACCCCTTCCGCTTTGAGCGGCCCTCCGTTTAGCCCGCAGCTGGTGCAGGGCACCTGTGCGATGCTGCCGTCCGGGGCAATGGTGATGGGTTCGGCACAAGCCTGGCGGCTGAAAGTGGAGTTGTGGGTCTGCCGGTGGTAAAACACGTACCACTGACCGTTCACGCATTCGATGCTGCCGTGGTTATTGGCCGTCATGTTCAGGCGGTCTGCCTCGGCACGGCCATGAAGCCCCACGTCGCCGTTGGAGATCAGAACGCCGCCAAAATGAAAGCCCCGGTCGGGAAAGTCGCTCACCGCGTAGGAGAGCATGTGGCTGTTCTCGTCGGAGTAGATAAAGTAATAGCGCCCGTTGATCTTGCGGATGGAACTGGCCTCGTAAAAGGCATGGCCCTCAAACTCCGTGCCGTAGGCCATGAACTGGCCCGGCAGGATGCGCTTCGGCTCGCTTGTGACAGTGAGCATGTCGTCCGCGAGCGTCACATGATTGGCTCCCATGATGTCCTCGGCATAGGATGACAGCTCCTCCGCGCTGCGGTGGAACAGCATCTGCTCAAAGCGCTGCAAAAACTGCCGTCTTGCTTCCACGCTCATGGCCTTAAAGTCCGGCATGGGCCTGCCGCTCTGCCCGCCGTGACCCTCAGCCGCCTTCATCGAGAGGGCATAGCCGTGATAAAGCCGGATGACGCCCTCATCGTTGATGACCGCCGGGTCATGGGGCAGATAACGCAGATAGGGGCTGCCGTCCGGGTAACGGACAAAGCCGTAATACTCAAATGTCCCGGCGGGCGTGTCGCAGACCGCCACGCCGATGGGTGTATTGTGGGTGTCCGCCACCGTCTCGGAAGCACCGCCGCTGATGCAGTAGTAGAGATAATACCGCCCATCGTTGCCCCGCACCACATCAGGTGCATAGAGGTCGCACAGTTCTCCCTGTACCCGGGGGTCCTGCTTTGCTTCGAATATCACACCTTCACAGCGCCAGTCGCTCAGGTCGTCCACCGGCGCGCTCCAGCCTACGTAGTTGCCCTGCTGGCAGTAGCGATCGCCGCCCTCTTTGTCGTGGGATCCGTAGAGATAGATCCTCCCGTTAAAAACATGAGGCTCGCCGTCAGGCACCGTCTCCCACAGCGGGAGGAAGGGATTGTAAACTTGTTGTCTCATACCTCAACCTCGTTTCAAAAAAATCAGTATTGTACCCCGTAGCATAGATGGAGCTTAGAAAAAAAGTCGTCCAACCCCAGTCGGTTGTCCACACTGTCATAGACCCGAATCTCTTTTCCGCCCGGACGGAGGCCGTAGCTCATGTCATCATGGATTATCGGCGCATGCTCGATGTGCCAACAGACTCTGTTTTCTGATTGCAGTAAGACAAAGGCCGTAGGATTGTCTCCGATGATCCAGGTCTCTCCGTGAGGCCACGCCATGCGGAAGGGAACCTGCCCATAAAAATCATTGAGAGCCAACATCTCGTCGCACAGGTACTGGCCCAGCTTTCCACAGGGCCGCACTTTGTCAACCACTTCAGCAAGAGAAATCTCTGTCTGCGAGTAGACGTTTTGCGGGATCTGCCAGATACTCATGTGGGAGTCAAAAACGATCCTAGCCGCCGCAATATCCTGCTCCAAATTGGGTTCTGGTCCACCCCGAGGGTAGGCAGCACCGGCGATCAGGATGGCGGTCATCCGCCATGCTATCCTCGGCTCCTTCTGCAGTGCGATTGCGAGGTCTGTCAGAGCTCCAAGACAAACAATATAGAGCGGCGTATCATCTTCCTTCATTCCCTCGGCGATGATCAGGTCAGCGCCGGCGCTCTCCGGTGGCTGGTCTCCATGCATCAAAGGATACTGTGCCCCTTTGACGAGCGGAACATCATCGATCTCCATCAGCTTTAACAGCAGCTTTCCTTCGTCATAGCTTGCCTGTGCGCTGCTTCCCTTCAAATGAGAAAATCTGTCAGACTTAGAATATTTTGATTCAAAATGACAGGCGATAATCCCGCAGACCTGCTCAGTCGGGCTTAATAGGTGATGTACGATAGCGTATGGATCATCAGCTTCCGTCTTGATATCCGACAGGATCAAAACGCGTTTTTTCTTCTTTTCCCCGACAATGAAACCAAGGCGCCGCAATACTTGTTCCCGCATCATGATGTAAGCCTCCTATCTGGTAATATTGAGGAAACGGGCAGCGGCAGATCGCCGCTGCCCGTTCGGTGCAGTTTTTTGATGGTTTTTATTCGGCAGCGGCTTCCGCCTGAGCGGCGAGCTTCGCCTTCTTCTCGTTTTCAAAAGCCTCGGCCTTGGGCTCCAGCTTGGCGAACGCCAGGGCGCAGACGGCGATGACCACCAGCAGGATTGCCGGGATTAGGGCAAAGTCGAAGCGGATCATGAACAGAGCACTCGCAGGCTGGGTAACGACCTCTTCACCGGTAGTGGAGATGTAGCCGCCGATGCTCAGCAGCAGGCCGGTTACATAGGCACCTATGGCAGCGCCGAACTTGGTGGCAAAATTGGAGAGAATACTGGAGGAACCCTCCATGCGGGGCAGGCCGATCATCTCATTGTAGTTGCAGATGTTCATGATGAACAGCACGCCGTAGTAGGCGATGGGCAGGGTGGCCAGGGTGCCGAGCAGGTAGCCGGCCAGCACGCCGGGGACAAAGTCCTTGGAGAAGAAGCAGATCACATAGCCCACGATGCCAATGACGCAGAAAATGGCAATCATCTTGCCCATGGTGCCGACCTTCTTCATAATGGCCGGGAAGGTGAGCATAAGCGGCAGCAGCACGATGCCGAAGATGGACAGCAGTCCCATCTGGGCGGTGTTGCCGACGATGTACTTGAAGTAGTAGGTGTTGACTGCAAGGTTCGTAATGACATTATGGGAGAGCATGATGGCGGCGAAGAGCCACACATACTTGTTTTTCTTGAAGAGGGTGAAGATCTCCTTGATATTGACCTTGACATGCTCTTCACCGGCACCGACCTTGGGGTCCTCCTTGCAGATCAGGAAGCGGAGCAGGCCGATGAGGGTGGCGGGGATCATTACGATCAGCACAGCGCGGGTCCATCCGGCGGCCGTGGTTGCGACCTTGGCCATGAGCACGGGGAAAGCGGTGCTTACGATGATGGAGCCAAACATGGTGACGATGCCGCCGTAGGAGGCGACCTTCTTCAGCAGCACGGGGTTGTTGGAGAAGTGGCGGATGGTGTAGGGGTTGGCGCCGGCCGCGCGCAGCGTGGAGAAGATGGAGAAGGTGAAGGTGTACATCATAAAGATCCAGGCGCATTTGGCAAAGTCGGACCATTCGGGGCTCGCCGCAAAGAGCAGCACCGTGCAGATCGTCATGCCGATGATGCAGGGCTCATAGGTGCGTCCGGTTCCCCACTTGGTGTGGGTATTGTCGACCAGCCAGCCGGCAAAAATGTCGGTGAACGCATCCACGATTTTGCTGGCCAGTAGCAGGGTGCCGACGGTGGCTACGCCGATGCCTAGCGTGTCGCTTGCGTAGATGGAGAGGAAGTTGAGCATGATTACGTTGATCCATGCCGCGGAGACGTCAGAGCTCTTGAAGGCCAGCAGGCGGCCGAAGCTCAGATGATTGGGGTCTTGCAATCTTTCTTTGCGTGCCATTTCTCTTTTCTCCTTTTTGTTGGTCGGAATTTGGTTATGCTTTCTGGCGTCATTATATACGCCCCTCCATCTGTCGAAAAGCTATTTTTTTGTTTACAATATTGTTTTCTTGTCCTCTTTTTATAGGATGACAAAAAAATTATTTTCAGGTCAATAAAATTGTGTTAATCTGTTCTTGAGGTGATCGAGATGGACGAGCGAAATAACGCGGTGGAGGCTTTTCTGGAGGCGCTGACCTGTACGCCAACGATTTACAGTTCATGCTATGACTATGAAGGAACACTTCTCCGCAGCAATAGCCTTGACAAACTTTTTCATACGGCCTTTGAGCGTGTGGGCTGCCTGCGCTATATGCTGGATTACGCCAAAACCGGGCGTCTTCCGCTGATCCTCTCGGCGGAGCTGGGGGCCATGTGGTGCGCCTGCTTTTCTGATGATGCGATCTATGTGATCGGTCCCGTTTTCAACACCGAGATCAGCATGACGAGCATTCAGGAAGTTATCGGGCGTTACGATCTCACCTACAGTTTGCGTGTCCGTCTGCAGGAAGGCATAAAGAGGCTCCCCGTCATCTCCTCCATCACCTTCTTTCAATTTGGCGTGATGCTGCACTTTCTTCTGACCGGCGAAAAACTCAGCCGCAGCGATCTGCAGCTTCAGGAGCGCAAAACCAGCGCGGCAAAGAAAAGTTCCCGGAGCAAACGAGACAGGCATCAGATCTGGATGGTCGAGCAGGCTTTGCTGGAGCAAATCCGCAAGGGCGATCTGGACTACGCGTCCACCTTGGCGCGGGCAGGGCTGCTCAGCAGGGGTGCGCAGGTGAAGACAGAGGACGCCGTCAAAAACGCTATTCTCAGCGCCTACGGCTTCATCCGGCTCTGTACCCGGGCCGCGATTGAGGGCGGTCTGTCCCCGGAGCTGGCCTATACACTGGGTGACAGCTACAGCCAGAGTCTGCTGGAATGCAAGACGATCTCCGAGGTAGGCGCTATCAATCACGCCATGTATGAGGACTTTATCCGGCGTGTGCACCAGTCCAACAGCAACCCCGGCATCTCACAGCAGATCCGGTTCTGTCTCGATTATATTGCCCTTCATACAGAGGATGATCTGGGTCTCGGTATTTTGGCAGAGAAGGTGGGCTATACGGAAAGCTATCTCTCTCGCCGCTTCAAGGCCGAAACGGGGGATAACCTGCGGGATTATATCCAGTATGCCCGGATCGAGCGTGCCAAGCTCTTTCTGGAAACCACAACAATGCCAATCTCCGAGATTGCAAGTCTTTTGCACTACTGCTCTACGACCTATTTTGGGCAGCGCTTCCGGGAGGTCACCGGCATGCTCCCGAACGCGTATCGGAAAGAAAAGCAATCGCAGTAAAGGGACGGCTTCAACTTGTTCAAGCTTTTCAATATATGCTTTGTATGGCCATTATGATTATAATTGATGAGTTGACGGACGGAAGGATGAAGGAAGTATAAACGCGCAGAATCCGGGCTTCGATTGAAGCCCGGATTCTGCGCGTTTATGTGTCTATTCCTTCTATTGTCCACTCATCCCGCCAGTCGATGACGGCCTGCTTGCCGTCAAAGCGGAGCGGCAGCCAGACATAGCGGGCTTGGGAGGTACTGATGTCCCCATCGGCGGGCAGGTGTTTGCCCAGTTCCTCCGCGCGTGCCAGTTCTTCCTCCGTGGGCTTAGGAGAAAAACGAATGCGAAACCACTCGGCGTAGTCCTCATAGTTCAGATCCATCCGATCCGGGAGCCAGCGGTCCGCTATGGCGATATACAGATCCTCTTTGCCCCACACCTTGAAAACACAGGAAATCTGGCTGTGGAAGGAGGTCCGGCTCTTGTCAAGGGGATGCGGATCGTCCAGCAGCCGGTAAGGCCCGTGCCAGCTTTCGGAAACCGCCAGCTCGGAGGGGTTCGGCAGATAGCCGGTGGTACCGGAGGTGATCAGATAGTGCAGACCGCCGCGTTCAAAATGGGCAACGGCTTCGCGCACATAGGGCGGCTGGCTGCGGGGAAAATGGCGGCTGTATACGCCGCTGATGTCGGTGTAATCCTCTGTCAGCTCCGCGCAGATCAGCTCACTGTGGACCTTGTCGAAAAAGTAATACGCCTTTCCGTTTTCGTCCACCGCCAGATCAAAGTCCCCGGCGCTCATCCCCAGGGGCATCAGCCCCGTTTTCACCATCGTATAGGGGCCGAGAATCCGGTCTGCGGTCAGAACGGTCTCCGTCTGCCGCCCGTCCTTCTCCATGATTTTCAGCCAGCAGACGAACTTTCCCGTCTGTTCGTTGAACAGAATGTGCGGGCGATCCATGCAGGCGGACGGGTGCAGCGGGGAAGTCTCATCCTCCGGAGTTGGGGGGATGATAAGGCCCTCGTCCATCCAGTTGTAGAGATCTTCCGAGCTGTAGCAGCGCACGCCCCAGTGCCAGATCCCGTTTTTCCCGTCGGTCTTTTCTTTGTTCTCCCCGTACCAGTAATAGCGATCCTTTACGTAGATCACAGACCCGCCGTGGGCCTGGATGGGTTTCCCTTCGGTATCCAGCCATTCCCGGCCGGGAGAAATAGCGTGGTACATAGCTTCTCCTTTTTCTGACTGCCTCATTTTGCCGCAGTCCAGAAGGTGTAGCTTCCTGCGGCAAGCTGCCGCTGGGTATGGTCAAGGCGGACCGTCACGGGCACCGGCGTCTCCAGTTCATAGCGAATCCGGTTGCCTTCATAGCGCCAGCTTGCGCGGATGGTTCCGTGCCGGGTCTCCAACTGGGCCTTGAGGAATCCGATCCGGGGATCGGGGTGGGGCTCATAGGTGAGCGCCGAAAAGCCCGAGGCGTCCTCCTCGTGCCGGATGCCTGCGGCCTTTTCAAAGACCCAGTCCGCCACCGCGCCGTAGGCATAGTGGTTGAAGGAATTCATGTCCGTGCTCCAGAAGCTGCCGTCTTCCTTCGCGCCGTCCCAATGCTCCCAGATCGTGGTGGCGCCTCTCGTGACGGAGTAGAGCCAGCCGGGGTAAGCCTTGCGCAGCAGCAGATCCCAGGCAAGCTCCGCGTGACCATAGTCTGAGAGCACATGCAGCAGATAGGGCGTGCCCACGAAGCCGGTGCGCAGCTGCTTTCCGTCGGCACAGACCAGTTTGGCCAGCGCGTCGGCGGTCTTCTGCGGGTTTTCTGCCAGGCCGAAGTGCACCGCCAGCACATGCTCCGCCTGGGTGTGGCAGTCGGGAAAGTCCTCCCGGAAGCGCTCGGCAAAGCCCTCATACAAGTCCTGATAGGCATGCACATCCATGCCCAGCAGGCGTCCGGCCTTGCAAAGCAGCTCGATGGCGTGAAGACGGAAGGCCGCGGCAATAAAGCTGTCCCGGGTGGAGCCCTTATAGCTGCCGCTGGGGGCATCCAGACCAAGCCAGTCGCCGAAATGGAAGTGTTCTTCCCAACCATCCCCAGAGATATAATCCACCCACTTTTTCATACTCTCGTACTGCGCTTTGAGCACGGACAGATCCCCGTAGGTCTGGTAGATCGTCCAGGGGCAGATCACCGCCGCGTCGCCCCAGGCCGCACTGCCGGGGGCTGTGGGCATCACGTCCGGGATGACCTGGCCCACCTCGCCGCTCTCGCGTTGGTCGGCGGCCAGATCCCGAAGCCACTTGCGGAAAAAGCGCTCCACATCGTAGAGATAGGATGCGGTGCGGACAAAGACCTGCGCGTCGCCTGTCCAGCCCAGCCGCTCATCCCGCTGAGGACAGTCGGTGGGCACGTCCAGGAAGTTGCCGCGCTGGCCCCAGACGATGTTGGAAAAGAGCTGATTTAAGAGCGGATCGCCGGATTCCAGCCATCCGGTGCGCTTCATGTCCGAGTGGACGACGATCGCGGTGAAGTCCTCCGTTTTGACTTCGCCGGGCCACGAGAGCAGTTTGATATACCGGAAGCCGAAGAAGGTGAGGCACGGATGCCAGGTCTGGCTTCCTTTTTTGCAGCGATAGCTGACCTCGGCCTTGGCGCTGCGGTAATTGGCGTTATAGAAATTGCCGTCCGCGTCCAGCATTTCCCCGTGGGTGAAGCGGACTTCGTCGCCCTCATGGGCGGTTACGGAGAACTGCACATAGCCCGTGACCTCCTGCCCAAAGTCGATGAGCGTCTCCCCGGCCGGGGTATGCAGCACGGTCCTGGCGGCCACACGCTCCGTCTCCCGGATGATCTCGCCCTCCTGGGGGATCAGAATGTCCTTCGACCAATTTAGCAGGCGGGCAGGCTCCCATTTTTCGGGGATAAAAGCCGCGTCGTATCGCTCGCCGTCATAGATCTCGCTGAAGCGGATCGGGCTCTCGGCAAGCTCCCAGCTCTCGTCCGTGCCCAGCACATTCTCGCTTCCGTCTGCACAGCGTATAAAAAGCCTTGCGATCAGGCCGCAGGGCTGTGATGCGCGGCGGCGCTTGTCCTCCGTATCCTCCCAGCCAGGCATGGGCGAGCGGAACCAACCGCGGCCTACGGTGATGCGCAGTTCGTTCTCTTCGCGCATCAGCGCCGTCACATCGTAAGTCTGTACCTGCAGACGGTGATCATAGCTGGTCCAGCCCGGAGCCAGCACAAAGTCACCCACACGCTTACCGTTCAGTTCCGCCTCATAGACGCCGAGAGCGGTGATCTCCAAAGTGGCGGAGAGGATTTCATCCTCCGCACAGAAGCGCTTGCGGAAAACCGGGCACACATCACCCAGATCCCGCGCCGTCGTGATCCACTGACTGTTTTTCAGATTCATGAGAATGACCTCGAATTATTGGATTTCAACGGTGGAGTAAAAGGCGCGGTCGCGCCCTTCGATCCAGGCGTCTTTCGTTACCATGTAGCAGCCCTTCAGCCGGATATCCTCGGAAGACGATCCGATCTGAACTTCGATCTCGCCCTTCTCGATCTTCCACTTGCCGTCCTCGTCCACAAAGGCCATCTGGCTGGGGTCAACGGTAAAGCAGACGGTTTTCGTCTCGCCCGGCTGCAGCTCCACGCGGGCAAAGCCCTGTAGCTCCTTGACAGGACGGGTCATGGAGGCGTGTACGTCCCGTAGATAGAGCTGGACGATTTCCGTGCCGGCGAAACTGCCGGTGTTCCTGACGCTCAAAGAGACGGTCAAAGTCTCGTTGGGAGCAACTTCCTGATTGCTGATCGCCAGATCTTCGTAGGCAAAGCCGGTGTAGCTCAGACCGTGGCCGAAGCAGTAGCGGGGCTTATGGGAGCAGTCCACATAGTCGGCAAAGCCGATGCTGGGACCCTGGTGCCAGCCGGAGCCCATGGGATGATTGTAGTAAATGGGGATCTGCCCGGCATTGCGGGCTACCGACAGCGGCAGCTTTCCGGAGGGATTATATTTGCCCAGCAGCACATTGGCCACCGCCTCCGCGCCGAATTTGGCGGGCGTGAAGGCCTCAATCAAGGCGTCCAAGAGTTCATCCGCCGTGTCGGAGGACACGGGCCGGCCGTCAAAGTGGACGCCGATGAGGGGCTTGCCCAGCTTGGCCGCTTGGCGGATAAAGGCGTCCTGGCAGGCGGGGAGATTAATGTCCGTGCCGTCCACGCCCTCGGCCATGGTGGCGACGGAGCCGGAACCGTTCTTGCCGCCCAGGGTCAGAATGACCACGTCGGCCTGGCGGACAAGCTCCAAGGCCTCGGGGAAGAGCGACTCGTCCGCGCCGGCCTTGTGGTAGCCGGGGGCATAGAGGATCCTCGCCTCGGGCAGCTCGTGGCGCAGCACCTGCAGGAGATTGCGGCATCTGGGCTCCAGCTTGCGCAGCACCTGATTAAATTCTTCCGTCTCATCCACCTGGACGTTTGTGCCGGGGACGCGCTCCATCTCGGCCTTGCTGCTGTCTCCGCCGCCGCCCGTCCCGGCCATGGAGTTCATGGCGGCATACATGGCCTCC
>OCTW011575122.1_pt1 | contig 18782 bp, 12 predicted proteins | sample 1539671 | NCBI WGS metagenome assembly OCTW01 (sample SAMN02144230, study PRJEB22623) | gut metagenome | biome: sheep rumen | host: Ovis aries | place: New Zealand
AACCGCGTCGTTTCATATCCGGAATGACCCGGTGGCCGATATCGCCGATATTGGCGTTTTTCAGGGCATCCTTCATAAAGTCGGTCATGATGTTCGGACGGCCCAGCTGGACATTGACGCTGTCATGGCCCAGAAGAATCTTGTCTTCATAGCCGGCAGCGATGAGTGCCTCGATCAGGTCCACGCGCTGGCTGTCCGTCGGGGTGTGGAAAAGTTCGCCTTCCAGGCCGAAGCGGTCCAGGTTGACATATACACCCTGGGAAAGCACCTGCTTATGATACTCGACGTCCAGATTGCCGCACATATGGCCGATGGCGATTTTGGCGGGATCGGCGCCGTTTTCCAGCAGAAGGCGGGCCTGATCCGGTCCCATGGTGCCCTGCTGGGTGTGGGTGATGATGACACAGCCGGTTTCTTTCTGCGCACGGGCAGCGGCACGGAAAAAGTGCTGTTCCATGGGCGTGATTTTCTGAAAGCTGGAAGCCAGCTTAATCACGCCGGCCCGGATGCCGGTGCCTTCAATGCCCTCGGTAAGTTCGGTAATCATCATTTCCGCGATCTCATCTTCAATGTTGGCGAAGGCACTGCGGAATTTCCAGTAGCCGTAGGCGCTTTCCTGCTCAAAGTAAAATCCGGTGGAGCAGATAATATGGATATCAGCGGCTTCCGCGATGCGTTTTAAAAAGCGCACATTTCTGCCGCATTCATTGGTGGTGGCATCCACGATGGTTTTGATGCCGTAGGATTTTGCCGTTTCGGCTGCTTCCAGACAGATGCGGAAGGCTTCGTCCTCGTGAAAGGCGCCCAAAGTGCTGTCTCCCTGGTAGCCGCAGTATCCGTAAAGAAAATGCTCATGCATGAGCGCGGACCCGAGTTCGGATACAGGAACCGGACCGGTAACGGTATGAACTGTTTTCATTTTGATCCTCCATAAGTATTATGACGGGTTGTTTTCTTTCTGCAGGGTAGTTTCTTCCCGGTGTCTTCAGTATAACAAGGGGCAGGGAAGGGGGGCAAGCGGCTAGGGCTAAGTGATTATGCGGATTGTGCGGACGGTTATACACAAACAGAATTTCCTTTTTCAGAGCGGGAAACATAGAATAAAACCTGTAAAGAGAAAGAGTAATGAAAAAAAAGTTACCATCCTCAAAAAAGTTTACCATCCTTACTTTTTTTCAGAACTTTTACTGAAGCAATCGGGGAACGCTGATTCGGCGTTCCCTGATTTATACAGAAAAATAATGTATTGACAAAAAAACAACAAAGTAGGAGAAGGAGCAAAGAACACACGTATGAGCAGATTAACAATTGTGACAAAGAACAAGGCACAGGAGACAGTGGAAGAGCTGTACAAAGATCTGGAACGACGGATTGCGGCCAGTCAGCCGGGGCTGTGTCCGGTGGAACTGACTTCCGCGTTTCTGCATATGAGCCACGCCCAGTCCTGCGGCAAATGCATTCCCTGCCGGGTGGGGCTGCAGCGCCTGGAGGAACTGGTGAATCAGGTGCTGAACCGCAAAGGGACCATGGAGACACTGGCCATGATCGAAAAGACTGCCATGGTGATCTTCTGCAGCGCAGACTGTGCCATCGGCTATGAGGCGGCCCGGATGGCGCTGAAGGGCGTCCGGGGATTCCGGGAGGATTTTGTGGAGCATATTCAGAAGGGCAGATGTTCCCTGATGAGCCGGGAGCCGGTGCCGTGCCAGTCCCTCTGCCCTGCTCACGTCAATGTGCCCGGTTATATTTCCCTGATCCATGCGGGCAGATATGCGGAAGCAGTGCAGCTGATCCGTCAGGACAATCCGTTTCCGGCGGTGTGCGGTCTGATCTGTGAGCATCCCTGCGAGGCGCGCTGCCGCCGTTCCATGGTGGATGATGCCCTGAATATCCGCGGCCTGAAGCGCTATGCGGTGGAACAGGAAGGAGATCCGGTGATTCCGGAACGGGCGGAAGCTACCGGGAAAAAGGTGGCTGTGGTAGGCGGAGGCCCCGCCGGTTTGTCCGCGGCCTATTATCTGTCTTTGATGGGACATACGGTTACTGTATATGAACAGAGAAAACAGCTGGGCGGCATGCTGCGCTACGGGATACCGGCCTACCGGCTGCCGCGGGAAATTCTGGACCGGGAGATTGAGACGCTTCAGAGCACCGGCTTCCAGGCGGTGACAGACGTTCGAATCGGCAGGGATGTTTCCCTGGCGGAGCTGAAGGAACAGAATGACGCGCTGTATCTGTCCATCGGCGCGCATCAGGACAGAAAGATCGGAATTGAAGGGGAAGACGCGGCCGGTGTGATCTCCGCGGTGGAAATGCTGCGTTCCATCGGAGACAGCATGCCCATGGACTTTACCGGTCTGGATATCGTAGTCATCGGCGGCGGAAATGTGGCCATGGATGTGGCCCGCTCCGCGGTTCGTCTGGGTGCGAAGTCTGTCCGCGTGGCCTATCGCAGAAGAAAAGCGGATATGACGGCGCTGGAAGAAGAGGTGGAAGGCGCCATCGCGGACGGTGTGGAGATCTGCGGGCTGAACGCGCCGATGCGGATTGAAAAAGACGCGGAAGGCAGGGTGGCTGCCCTCTGGGTACAGCCGCAGAAAGTAGGGGCCATCCGGGGCGGACGCCCGGCGCCGGAAGCGGCAGACAGCGCAGAAGAGCGCTGGGCCTGCGACCGGGTGCTGGTGGCCATCGGCCAGGGTATTGACTCCAGCGCCTTCCAGGAATTCGGCATCCCGGTGCACCGCGGGACAATTGACGCGCTGGATTCCGCGGATGTCAAGGATGCGGAAGGCATCTTTGCCGGCGGAGACTGTGTGACCGGACCGGCCACTGTTATTCAGGCCATTGCCGGCGGCAAAGTGGCAGCGGCCAATATTGATGAGTATCTGGGCTATGACCACGAGATTCGGTGTGAAATCGACCTGCCGGTGATTCAGCTCAATGACAATGATCCCCGTGGCAGAGTGGAGATGACAGAGCGGCCGGCAGCGGAGCGGATTCACGATTTCTGCCTGATGGAGTGCGCGATGTCGGAGGAAGAGGCTTATCAGGAGTCCGGCCGGTGTCTGCACTGTGATCACTTCGGATACGGAATTTTAAAAGGAGGCAAGGAACAGGAATGGTAAATGCAGTCATAGATGGGAAGAAGGTACAGGTGCCGGAGAAGACCACGATCCTCGACGCCGCGGCAAGTGTGGGAATTATGATCCCGACTTTGTGTTTCCTGAAAGATATCAATGAAGTGGGCGCCTGCAGAGTCTGTGTGGTGGAAGTGGAAGGCCATGAAAAGCTGTTTACGGCATGCAACAATATACTGGAAGACGGCATGGTGATTCATACCACCAGCAAAAAAGCGCGGGAAACCAGACGGACCAATGTGCAGCTGATCCTGTCAGAACATAACGATCACTGCACCACTTGTGTCCGCAGTACAGACTGTTCCCTGCAGAAATTGGCCAAAGAGCTGAATATCCAGGAGATGCCCTTTGAGAAGCATATTCCGGAGCAGAGAGGAAGTGAGACCTTCCCGCTGATCCGGGATTACACCAAATGTATTCAGTGCATGCGCTGTGTGCAGGTGTGTGACAAAATCCAGGCTACACAGATCTGGGATATTGTGGGGACTGGCGCCCGTTCTACCGTGGATGTGCGCGGTGTATACAGCCTGGAGGATTCGGACTGCGCGCTGTGCGGCCAGTGTATTACCCACTGTCCGGTAGGCGCCCTGAAAGAGCGGGATGATGTCAGCCGTCTGGTGGATGCGGTGGATGATCCGGAGATCACCACGGTGGTTCAGATCGCGCCGTCCATCCGTGCCGCCTGGGGGGAAATGCTGGGACTTTCTCCGGAGGAGGCCAGCATGGAGCGGCTGTCCGCCACACTGAAGTTTCTGGGATTTGACTATGTCTTTGACACCGACTTTTCGGCGGATCTTACCATTATGGAGGAAGGCTCCGAATTCCTGGAACGGCTTAAAGGAGGCAGACGGGACTTCCCGATGTTTACCAGCTGCTGTCCGGGCTGGGTGCGTTTTTTAAAGAGCCATTATCCGGAGTATACGGATCACCTGTCCACGGCGAAATCGCCGCAGCAGATGTTTGGCGCCGTGATCAAGAGCTATGTGGCGCAGTTAAAGGGACTGGATCCGAAGAAGGTCTTCTCCATTTCCATCATGCCCTGCCTGGCGAAAAAGCAGGAGAGCGACATTCCGGTTATGAATGACGCCTGCGGGGATCCGGATGTGGATGTGGTGCTGACCAACCGGGAACTGGTCCGTCTGATCCGTTCCCAGCATGTCAAACCGGAACTGCTGGAAGAAGTGCCGTTGGATGATCCGATGGGATTCGGGTCCGGCGCCGGCAATATCTTCGGCGCGACCGGCGGTGTGATGGAGGCGGCGCTGCGCTCTGCCTATTATCTGGCAACCGGGGAAAATCCGGATCCGGACGCTTTCTGCGCGGTACGGGGAATGGACGGATGGAAAGAAGCGGAATTCGAGATTTCCGGTATTCCATTAAAGATTGCCGTGGTCAACGGGCTGGGCAATGCGGACCGTCTGCTGAAGGCGATGAAAAAGGGACGGGTTTCCTATGATTTCGTAGAAGTTATGGCCTGCCCGGGCGGCTGCGTCGGCGGCGGCGGACAGCCCTTCTATGACGGAAAAGAGATGGCGGCTTCCCGGGCTCCGATTCTGTATGCCTTTGACCGGAAGACAGACCTGCGGTTTTCCCATGAAAATCCGTCGATCCGGAAGATTTACGCGGATTATCTGGGCGCGCCGCTGAGCGAACGTTCCCATAAGCTTCTGCATACGGATCACCATGCATGGCAGATGCCGGGAGAAAAACAGAGAAAGTAACAGCGGCAGCAGAAGCAGCGGCCGTGTACAAAGCCGGCGGGCGGGCAGCCCTCCGGCGGCAGAAAGCAGCCGGAACAGCCCGGCGGGACACAGGACAGACGCTTTTTACGGTTTTGCGGAAAGGCGGGGAGCTGTCTGTCCCGCCGGGCAAATTCGGTTGCAAATCCGGGTAAAAGGTCTAAAATCAGAAGTAAAGAAACGGGCGGTTTTGACAGTCGTTTTTCGAGGAAAAAGGTGGGTGCCATGCTTCAGATCAGAGACTTATGCAAACAGTACACAACCGGAGAACTGACACAGACTGCGCTGGATCACGTCAGTCTGAATCTGCGGGATCATGAATTTGTGGCAGTGCTGGGTCCCAGCGGATCGGGAAAAACCACACTGCTGAATATGATCGGCGGCCTGGACCGCTATGACAGCGGGGATCTTCTGCTTGGCGGGCGTTCCACCCGGGGATACAAGGCCAGGGACTGGGACACCTACCGCAATCACACCATCGGATTTGTCTTTCAGAATTACAATCTGATCATGCATCAGAGCATTCTCGCCAATGTAGAGCTGGCCCTGACCATATCCGGAATCCCGGGAAATGAACGGAAACGGCGGGCATCCGAGGCGCTGGAACGGGTCGGACTGGGCGATCAGACGCATAAAAAACCCCATCAGCTCAGCGGCGGCCAGATGCAGCGGGTGGCCATTGCCCGGGCGCTGGTGAATGACCCCTCGATTCTTTTGGCGGATGAACCCACCGGCGCGCTGGACAGCGAAACCAGCCTGCAGGTCATGGAGCTGTTAAAGGAAGTGTCCAGAGACCGCCTGGTGATCATGGTCACCCATAACGGCGAACTGGCGGAACAGTACGCCACACGGATTGTACAGATCAAGGACGGAAAGATTCAGAGCGATACGCACCCCTATTTTCCGGGGCAGGAGAGATCGCCGGAAGCGGTGTTATTGCCGGGGGAGGAGAGAGCGGCGGAAACAGACAGAAATGGGAGGCGGGTGCCCGGACGCAGAAAAAAACACGCGTCCATGTCCTTTTTAACGGCGCTGGCCCTTTCTTTTAACAATCTGCGGACCAAAAAAGGCAGAACCATCCTGGTATCGATTGCCGGTTCCATCGGAATTATCGGGATCGCGCTGATTCTGGCGCTGTCAAACGGGGTGAATGCCTACATCGGAGACATTGAGGAGGGTACGGTTCTGCAGTACCCGGTGACGCTGAGCAAAAGCAGCATCAATTATTCCAGCTATATTTCTTCCTTTATGGGACAGGATCAGGTGGATCAGGGCCGGGAGAACCAGGTGACAGAGAATCCGATCGTCCGCCGGTTTGCCGGCGGTCTGGGCTCCAATGACCTGAAATCCTTCAAAGCCTATATCGACAGCGGCGCCAGCGGGCTGGAATCCTATGCGCGGGCCATTGAATACACCTATGATGTGACGCCGCAGATTTACCGCGGCAGCGGCTCAAAGATCCGCCGGGTGCTGCCGGAACAGGCAATCTCCTCTCTGGATTCCATCGGTGTCAGTGCCATGGAAATCTCCATGGTGAATCTGCTGGCATTTTATGAGCTGCCGCAGAACAGCAGTCTGTACAGCAGCCAGTACGAACTGAAGGCGGGCCGCTGGCCGAAAAACAAAAACGAGTGTGTGGTAGTGCTGGCACAGGACGGCAGTATTACCGATACGGCGCTGTATGCGCTGGGACTGAAAAACGCGGGGGAACTGGACGAAATCATCCATGAGATCGCGGTGGGAAAAAATGTGGTTCAGAAGAAAGAGAATAAAACCTATACCTATCAGGATTTTATGGGAATTACCTTTCGGGCGGCCAGTGCCAGTGACGGTTATGTCTATGATAAAAAGAACAGGATCTGGACGGATCGCTCTGACAGTATGAAGCAGCGCCGCAGGATTCTGAAGCACGGGCAGACGATCCGGATCGCGGGGGTGGCGCAGCTTAAAAGCGGCAGCAGGGACGCGCTGCTGAATACCGGTATTTATTACACCCATGATCTGACCCAGTGGTGCCGCCGGCGGGCGGCAGGCAGCAAAGTGGTGGCCGCGCAGAAAAAGACGCCGAAGATCAATATTTTTACCGGAAAACCCTTCGGAGCGGAGAAACAGAAGGACAAACCGGAGATCCGCCATCTGTTTCGCATCGATATGGATACCTTCAAAAAAGCGTTTTCCCTCAATACTTCCAGGCTGAATTTTTCCGGCAGTCAGCTGCAGGGACTGAGCGGAAAAGACCTGGATCTCAGCCGGTATGTGGACCGGAAGGCACTGGCAGATTCCGTCTCTTTATCCCGGAAGGATTTAAAGAAGATCTTCGGCGCGCTGACCGCTTCCATAACCCGGGAGAAAATCGAGAATCTGACGAAACAGCTGCTGAAGGACTACGCAGCGAAAGAAGGAAGCAGGCTGACAGTTTCCGCTGATGAAGCGCGGAACGTGTTTCGGGATTATTTGAAATCTTCCGGTGCGAAGAAGGCGCTTGCCGCATTTGTACAGAATGTGGTAAGAGAAAATGCAGAGGCGGCCGTGAAGGATCCGTCGTCCATTTCTGTTTCAGAGAAAAAAATCAATGAATTGGCAGAAAAGCTGGCGGACGGATTTGCCCATTATGCAGAGAAAAAACTGCTGCCGGACGCACAGGATGCTTCCGAATCTTTCGCGGATTATCTGCAGTCGGATTCGGCCCGGAAAATCATGGAGAATTTTGCCGAAAAGCAGATCGATACCCGGGGAATGGAAAAAGAATTTGAGCGGCAGAGCGGCCGGATCACCGCTCAGGTGAAGCAGGAACTGGAACGGCAGATTCGAGGCGCCATGAAACAGGCCTCCGCCGAAATCGCGGCACAAATCCGGAAAGAGATCGCTTCTGCGGTTAAGCAGGCGGACTTTGCGGATCTGGTTTCCATAGATTCCGCCATGCTGAAAAAAGCGGTAAAACTGAACCTGACACAGGAGGAACTGAAAGATCTGGTACGCTCTATGCTGTCGGATACCACAGAATCCTATGAGAAAAATCTGAATACCCTGGGTTACGCCAGGGACAGCGATCCCAAGAGCATTACCATCTATCCGAAGGATTTTAAAAACAAAGGAAAGATTCAGTCTGTGATACAGGCCTATAATCAGCGGATGGAAGACAGCGGCCAGGAGGCAAAAGTGCTGACGTATAACGATCTGTCCGGAACCTTTCTTTCTACCGTAACGGACCTGGTGGACACCGTCAGCACGGCACTGATCGCGCTGGTGGGCATCTCCCTGGTGGTTTCTTCGATTATGATCGGTGTGATTACCCACATCAGCGTCATTGAGCGCCGCAAGGAAATCGGGATTCTGCGGGCCATCGGCGCCTCCCGGTTTAATATTTCCGAGGTGTTCAACGCGGAAACTTTTATCACCGGTCTGCTGGCGGGGGGAATCGGCGTCGGAATCGCCAGGCTTCTGCTGTTTCCGGCAAATTATGTGATCCATACGGTGATTCATCAGCCGGATATTTCTGCCAGAATGACGCCGCTGTCAGCGGTGCTGCTGGTGGCGCTGAGCATTGGACTGAACGTGGCCAGCGGCCTGCTGCCGGCCCGGCGGGCAGCCAAAAGTGATCCGGTGACTGCGCTGCGGAGCGAGTAACATGGATTCGGCGGCAGCGTTGACCTGTCGGCAGTGCTGTGGAGCGAGTAACGCAGATTTGGCGGCTGCGCTGACCTGTCGGCAGTGCTGCGGAGCGAGTAAGGCAGATTTGACTGCTGCTGGCTGCCGGAAAGAGAGCAGCGGCGTTTCGTTGACAGCCCGGAGGGAAAAGCGTAAAATATTAAAATGATTTTCTGTGCTAATACGTTAAAGTGAAAGGAATTAACTGGCCCCATGATAAAAGAAGCAATTGTCAAAATCGTTAACAAAGAAGATCTGAGCTATGAAGAGGCCCGCACGGCCATGGATGAGATTATGGGCGGAATCTCCACACCGACCCAGAATGCGGCGTTTCTGGCGGCTCTGTCCACAAAAAGCTCCAAAGCGGAAACCATTGATGAGATTTCCGGCTGCGCGGCATCCATGCGTGCCCATGCGACACCGGTGCCCCATCCGGGCATGGAGGTCCTGGAAATTGTCGGCACCGGCGGAGACGGCGCCAATACCTTCAATATTTCCACGACTTCCGCGATGGTCATTGCCGCCGGCGGCGTAAAAGTGGCAAAACACGGTAACCGGGCCGCTTCTTCCAAATGCGGGACGGCGGACTGCCTGGAAGCGCTGGGAGCCAATCTGGACACAGATCCGGAGAAATGCCTGCGGCTGCTCAAGGATGCCGGATTCTGCTTTATGTTTGCCCAGAAGTATCACGCGGCCATGCGCTACGTGGGGGCCATCCGCAAAGAGCTGGGATTCCGTACGGTGTTCAATATTCTGGGACCGCTGACCAATCCGGCAAATCCGGAATATTTTCTTCTGGGGGTCTATGATGAATATCTGGTGGAGCTGATTGCCCGGGTGCTGAAATCCCTGGGAGCGAAACGGGCGCTGGTGGTCTACGGACAGGATAAAATGGATGAGATTTCCGTCAGCGCGCCGACCACTGTATGTGAATTAAAAAACGGAGAATTTTCTTCCTACGAAATCTGCCCGGAGGATTTCGGCCTGAGCCGCTGCGACAAGGCGGATCTGGCCGGCGGCGATCCGGAGGAAAATGCGGAAATTACCCGGAAAATTCTGAGCGGTGAGATCACGGGAGCAAAGAGAAACGCGGTGCTGATGAACGCGGGAGCCGCGCTGTATCTTGCGGGAAAAGCAGAGAATATCGGAGATGGGGTGAAACTGGCCGCAGAGCTGATTGACAGCGGAAAGGCAGCGGATGTACTGGACCGCTATATTAAAGAGTCCAATCAGTAGCGATGCAGAGCTTCCATGCCGGAAGATCCGGAAAAAGACAGAGAAAACCGGCGCGTGTACGGAGATGACCCGTTCACGCGCCGGTTTTTTCTGCCGCACCCGGTGCCGCACGGCGAACCGGCAGGGGGGAGCGGAAATTCTGCCGCACCCGGTGTCAGCGCGGCAAACCGGCGGGACGGGAAACGGCAGTGCTGCCGCGTCGGGTGCAGTTCGGCAAACCGACAGGAGCGGGAAGCAGCAGGGCTGTCGGAATCCGTGGGGACATACGGTCAGCCCAGCAGGGCACGCACCTCTTCGGCGGTGAAATGCACGGCAGAGACACCGTTTACTTCAATCTGATACAGGGCGTTGGCTGCCAGATGTTCGGCGGCCTGCTCCAGGTCGCGGATTCCGGTGGTGTCGCGGTATCGGTCAATGACAGCGTCCAGGGCCTCATGCCCGATGACGCATTCTTCCGGTTTCAGATTCAGACGCTTCAGCACTTTCGGGAGGGCGTAATCCGTGAAAATGATCTTCTTTTCCTCCGGTGTGTAGTCCGGAATATCAATAACGGCGAAACGGGACATCAGCGGCGCGCTGATCATGCTTTTGTCATTGGCGGTGGCGATGGGGTAGACCCCGGCCGTGGGAATCATGCATTCCATGTAATTGTCCGTAAAGCCCAGGTTGTCCAGCAGAGTCAGCAGGACATCGGCCGGGTTGCCGTTTCCTTTGCCGGAAGCTGCCTTGTCCAGCTCGTTGATAATGAAGACCAGGTTGGATTCCCCGGCGGCGGAGAAGGCCTCCATGATAATCCCCGGCTTGGCGTTGCTGTAGATGCGGGAACTGCCGGTGAGCTGTTCCGGGTCGTTGATGGAACTCATGTCCAGTGTGGTCCAGGGCATCTTCAGAATGCGGGCAACCGCGTAGGCGATCTGCGATTTGCCGGTACCGGCGGGACCGGCGATCAAAAGTCCGTAAGCCGGAAGGGTGTGGGTGCGGTTGATCTGGATGATGGTTTCGATAATCCGCTGTTTGACCTGTTCCATGCCATAGAGCTCTTCGTCCAGGATCCGCCGCGCCTCCCGGGGGTCGATGGATTCAAAATAGTTATTTTTCCACTGGATATTCATCATGATGGAAAGGGCGCGCTGGGCGTGCCGTCTTTCTTCAGCGGTGACTTCGTGGGAGCGGGCAACGGCGAGATTCCGGCGGGCCCACAGACGGATATTATCCGGAAGGGTACGGCCGGCGCAGTGGATAAAATCCGTGATGCTCTGAATACTGGTCAGCTTCATGTCATCGCCGCCCAGCGGATCTTCCTCTTCGCTGCCGGTTTCCTCTGCAGGAGCGTCACTGGCGGAGAGCCGCTCGATCATAAACTGGAGGAATCCGTCCTCGGCGGACAGTTTGCTGGTGTTGCCGAAGGCGGTCTCCCGGATTTTGTAGACGGCGAATCCCTCCGGACGGTTTTCGCCGGAAAGGCGGACATGGATATGATTTTCGCCCAGCCACCGGAGCAGACTGGTGAAACGGGCGTCAATCCGGAGAATGTCCGCGCTGACGGTTCCCCCTTCCCGGTCAAATTCAAAGGAGGTGCGCTTCACCGGATTGGTGAAGATCCCGCTGGAATGGTGCTCCCAGGCCTGGGCGGAATTGTCGAGTATCAGGAGCGGCTGTTCCGGAGAAGCAGTATGCTCACTGGAACGGAATACGGTATAGGTGCAGACGGACTGGCTGCTGCCGGAGTCCTCGGGACCGGAATTGCTGAAATCAAATACTGGCATGGATACTTCCCCCTGTGGTTCTTCAATCGTTGGTTTTACCTGTCGATTATAGCATAGATAGCGGCCGTTGTTTATGGAAAACCGCAGGCAGGCCACTGCTGTTTCCGGGATTCCTGTGTTTTTTCGTTTACTTTTCAAAGTTAAAGTGTTAGACTTTAAAGCACGAAAATAAAGGGATTTTCAGGGGAACAAAAGACTGATTGTAAATGAGGGGGATTTTTATTATGAAATTACTGAGTGTCGTATACAATTTCCTGTGGGGCGACTTGTTTCGCATTCCGCTGCCGGGGGGAGATTCCATCGGGATTACCCTGTTGATTTTGATTCTGATTCCGGCAGGCATTTTCTTTACCATCCGTACCCGGGGGCTGCCCTTCCGGCTGTTTCCGGAAATGCTGCGGGTATCAGTGGAGCGCAGGCAGGGAGAGAAACGGTCCATTTCCGGCCTGGAGGCGCTGATTGTATCCACGGCCACCCGTGTAGGCATGGGCAATTTAGTGGGTGTCGTGGCAGCGCTTTCCGTCGGCGGCGCCGGCGCGGTGTTCTGGATGTGGGTGACGGCGATGATCGGTTCCGCGACAGCCTTTGCGGAAGGGACCCTGGCGCAGATGCATAAAACGAAAGATCCGCTGTACGGCGGATACCGCGGCGGTCCGGCGTACTATATCCACGATTTTTATACCAAAATCACCAAAAAGAAAAAAAGTATCCTGGCGGTCTGTTTTGCGGCCTCCGGTCTTCTCTGCTGGTGCGGAATCAGTCAGGTGGTAAGCAACTCGGTGACCTCGGCATTTTCCAATGCGTTTTCTGTGCCGCCGCTTCTGACCACCATTGTGATTACCGGACTGGCGGCGCTGATTGTACTGCGTAAGAATATGACGGTGCATGTGCTGGATGTGATTGTGCCGATTATGGCAGCCTTTTATTTCGCGCTGACCATCTATGTGATTGTGCGGAATATCGGCGTGATGCCCCGGGTATTCGAAAGGATTTTTTCGGAGGCCTTCGGTTTTCGCCAGGTTGCCGGCGGAAGCCTCAGCGGCGCTTTGTTAAACGGAATCAAACGGGGCCTGTTTTCCAATGAAGCCGGTTCCGGGTCCGCGCCCTGCGCGGCGGCCGCGGCAGATGTGGATCATCCGGTGAAAGCAGGACTCCTGCAGGGCCTGGGCGTGTTTATTGACACCATTGTCATCTGCAGCTGCACCGCCATGCTGATGCTGACCGTGCCGCAGCATCTGACGGACGGACTGCAGGGAATGGAACTGCTGCAGGCGGCCATGGGCTATCATTTCGGCAGCGCGGGCATTGTATTTATTTCGGCGGTGCTGTTCCTGTTCAGTTTTTCAACCTTTATCGGTGTATTGTATTACGCCCGTTCCAATGTGGCATATCTGTTCGGGGACAACTGGATTTCCCAGACCTTGTACAAGATTTTAGCACTGGCGATGCTTTTCATCGGTGGTCTGGCAGCGTATACTTTTGTATGGGATCTTGGTGATGTAGGGATTGGCCTGATGACCATCTTCAATATGACCGCACTGCTTCCGCTGTCCGGGCAGGTGATCCGCACACTGAAAGAATATGAACAGACGCGCAGGGAGCGGCGGGCACAGCAGGAACAGGCAGGCCGCGGAGGACAGAAGCCGGAATAGGACCTGCGACGGAAACGGGCAGGCCGCAGAGAACAGAAGCCGGAACAGGGCCTGTGGCAGAAACAGGCGGCTGCGGAAAACAGCAGTCCGGAACCAGGGCGCGGGAAAGAGATGGATCGTAAGATATGAATGAAGTACTTGCCGTCGGAGCAGGCGGCGCAATTGGAGCAGTTTGCCGTTTTTTGCTGGGAGCAGTGATTCCCAGGCAGGAAAGCGGATTTCCGCTGGGCACGTTTTTGATTAATCTGATTGGAGCTTTTGCGATCGGCCTGGTTACCGTGCTTGCGGTAAAATACAGCCTGCCGGGTTCCAAATGGGTGCTGTTTGCGAAAACCGGGATCTGCGGCGGATTTACCACGTTTTCCACTTTTTCTCTGGAGAGCTTTGAGCTGATCCGCAGCGGAAGGATTTCGACCGCGCTGATTTATATGTGTCTGAGCCTTGTGCTGGGCGTGTGCGCAGTACTCCTGGCGGAAAAGCTGGTGGGCTGATCCGCCGGAAATCTGTTTCGGCCGGGACAGAAGCCGGGAGACACCGCCCGGCCGCTGCATCAGTGTTTGCATCAGTGAAGGAATATCCTGCATGAGTACTCCTGCGGGGACGTGCTACAATGACCTCTGAACCGAATCATCAGAACAGAGCGAAACCGCACATCGGTCAAAGGAGGAGCAGATGCACAGCAGAAATGAATATCTGAATCAGGTAAGTAAAATCATTCCGGAAGCAAAGGATGCCCGGGACTATTACGCGCAGATGACTGCCTGGATTGACAGCCACAGGAACTGGATCGGAACGGATATTATGGATATCGGCTGCGGTACGGGAGTACTGAGCTGTTATCTGGCCCGTGTATTTCCCCACGCGTTTGTTTTGGGAGTCGACAGAGATCCCGCAGTCATTGCTGCCGCCAGAAAGCTGGCACACAGCCTGGAGCTTCCGAATATCCGGTTTGTCTGTGAGGATATCTGCGGAATCGAAGAAAAGAATCTGTGCGACACAGTGGTTGTGTCCGGGCTTTCCCATGAAATGAGGGGAGAACCGGACGGTTTGGCAGCGGCGGACAGTTATCCGGACAGATGCAGGGTGTGGCAGCGGGCCTATATGAAATACGCGCGGAGACTTGCGCGTGTGCTGGCTGCAGGCGGGGTGCTGATTGCCGCGGACCGGTTTTCGTCCAATGATGCCGGCTGCGGACTTTATCTGGCTTACCACAAGGCGGGGATTACGCCGAATTTCAATTTTTATCAGAAGTTTCCGTCCGGTGATAGGCATCTGATTCTCGGAAATAAGGGAATGCATGCGCCGGAAGAAGCGGTTTTCCAGCAGGCCAGGGAGCTTCTGCGGGACAGAGTGAGCGATCGGGAGGAAGCAGAATGAAACAGCTGCTGTTTCTGACAGGCAGGAAAAAAATCGGAAAGACCACCGCGATCCGTCGGTTTCTGGAGCAGGAAGGCCTCCGGCCGGAAGGATTTCGCACGGTACTGGCGTCCGGGGTGATTCCGGGCGTGCGTACCGCCCATCTGCTCTCGGCAGATGCGAAAGAAGAACCGTCCCGGACCAATTATCTGTTTCGGTGCGGAAAGCCGGGCACATGCAGCGCTGCAGAAGCTGACCGGCCGGAGCAGATACGGGAACGCTTTATTCGTCTGGGCTGCGGGGCCCTGGACAGAATCGCGGGCAGCAGCCCGGCAGACAGGAAAGAGGCACACAGGGAAGAGGCAGACACGGAAGAAACAGCGCGAAACAGCGGGCTGCCCGGAGGGAGCCGCCGGCTGGTGCTGATGGATGAGCTTGGCCCCCATGAGGCGGATGTGCCGGAATTTCAGGCATCGGTGAAACGTGTGCTGACCTGCGGACTTCCGGTGCTGGGGGTTCTGCAGCAGGCGGATGCGCCGTTTCTGCAGGAAATCGTCCGCATGCGGGAGACTGAGCTGGTGCCGGTGACAGAAGAGAACAGAAACGCTCTGCCCCGGCGTCTGGGAGACTGGTATCATGCCCTGGAGAAAGAGGCAGGGAACCGGGAAGAGCAAAACTCTTACGGTGCAGTGGTTTTCTCGGAAGACGGCGCCCGGGTGCTGATGATTCAAGGGAGGAAAAGCTGGTCCTTTCCGAAAGGGCGCAGATTTTTCGGTGAATCAGAAAAAGACGCGGCTGTGCGGGAAATCCTGGAAGAGACGGGGGTGCGTGCCCGGGTGGACACGGAATTTGCGGAAACGGTTCCAAGTATCTATGGGCCGGTTCCCCGGAAAGTGACTTTTTTTGCGGGTACTGTAGGAAGGACAGAGACGCCTTTGATTCCGCTGGAAGTAGAGGATGCGGCCTGGGTGCCGCTGGAGGAAGCCGCGGAACGGATCCGGATTCCGGAAGACCGGGACGTGCTGCTGCGGGCGATTGCGTATGTCAGCCGCAGAAACAGCTGAAAAAGCCCCGGATGTCCAGAGATCCGGGGTCGGTCAGAGAAGGACGGCGTTTCAGCCCTTCCTTTTTTGTTCAGCGCATAAAGCGGGCGTCGTGTTTTTCGATCTCCCAGTCTGTATCCGGCAGATCCGGAAGCTCTACCTCGGAGAGCAGTTTGCCTTCCGCGTACGCAATATAGGGATCCACGACAGCGTCGTCATCCACATGGTTGCAGATGTGCCGCAAAATCTGGAAAGCAGGGAAAAAACTGAAGGATTCCAGCGCGTGATAATCCGCAAAACGGCGGATAAAAAAGAGGTAGCCGCCCTTGTCTTTCAGTTCCTGAATCGGATCTTCGCTGTCATCCGCGCCGCACAGGATCCGGATCTGGCTTTCATCCGGACAGATGGTGAAGGTGACGGACAGGGCGTAGACACTTAAGCCGATGTAATAGCTGCGCCCCTGCACATCCACTTTCATTTCGGCGGCATCCGGGCCGAAGCCGATGCCGTATTCCATGCAGTCGCCGATCCGGATGCTTTTGATTCGGATTTCGTTTGTGTGTCCCGGATTCATCCATTCTTCATAAGTTCGATTTTCCAATGTATATTTTCTCCTCGTTTCGTTCTTTCCATTTCTGTTTCTTAATTATAGAAGAATCCGGCGGGATGCACAAGCAGAAGCATATGGCGAACCCCTTGGAGAAGCATACGGCGTGTCCGGGAGGAGGGAGGCGCCGGCGCCTGCAGTCAGCCTTGACTAAGCGGTTTGCCGGATTCTATAATCAGAATTCAATGACAGGATCGGGGGAACAAAGGACAGATGGATGAAGTATTTCTGATCAACAGCGCCGTACTGGGCGTGGGACTTGCCATGGACGCCTTTTCCGTATCTGCGGCCAATGGACTGCATCAGCCGAAGATGCGCCGGCGGACACAGTGCGTCATAGCAGGAACCTTTGCCGGATTTCAGTTTCTGATGCCGATGATCGGCTGGTTCTGCGTGCATACGATTGCCGCTTATTTTCAGGTGTTTCAGAAATTTATTCCATGGATCGCGCTGCTCCTTCTGGCCGGAATCGGCGGAAAGATGCTGGCAGACGGCATCCGTGCCGGCCGGGAAGAAGGAGAGACGGTCAGCCGGAAGCTGACGGCAGGAGTGCTGCTTCTGCAGGGAGTGGCCACCTCCATCGATGCGCTTTCGGTCGGGTTTACGATTGCCGGTTACGGCGGGCGGGAGGCGCTGACCGCGTCTCTGATCATTGCGGCGGTGACTTTTGTGATCTGTGTCGGCGGTGTATCTGTGGGCCGGATTTTCGGTACACGGCTGTCCAGAAAAGCGTCTGTCCTGGGCGGATGTATTCTTCTGTTTATCGGAATTGAGATTTTTGTGAAAGGAGTACTGTAAAAAAACAGTATTCTTTTTTTATGCTGTTTCACAGAAAAGCTTGAAAAGGGAACATATGTTCTGCTATAATAGGGAACAGAAAGCAGGTGAGGCAGAACATCTGTCTGTGGAAATACCGGAGAGCCTGCGGCAGGAGGCGCGGCGGCTCCGGCGGCATACAGATCCCGGGAGGCGTATATTGTGAGCAGAACATATCTCTGTGTTGATCTGAAGTCGTTCTATGCTTCAGTGGAATGTGTGGAGCGTCAGCTGAATCCGCTGACGGCTAATCTGGTAGTGGCGGATCCCGCGCGGACGGAGAAGACCATCTGTCTGGCCGTATCGCCGTCACTGAAAGCCTGGGGTATACCTGGACGGCCCCGGCTGTTTCAGGTGGTACGACAGGTAAAGGAACTGAACGCAGTCCGGAAGAAACAGCTGGGAGGCGGTTCCTTTTCCGGCAGTTCCATTGACGCGGATCAGCTGAAGGCAGACCGGACCCTGGCGCTGGATTATGTGACGGCCCCTCCGCGCATGGCGCTGTATCTGCAGTACAGCACGAGAATTTACCAGATTTATCTGAAGTATATTGCGCCGGAGGATATCCATGTCTATTCCATTGATGAGGTTTTCATGGATATTTCGGATTATCTTCTGGTCTATGCCATGACACCCCGTGAGCTTGCCATGACGATGATCCGGGATGTGCTGCGGGAGACGGGCATCACAGCCACGGCAGGAATCGGCACAAATCTTTACCTCGGCAAGATTGCCATGGATATTGTGGCGAAGCATATGCCTCCGGATGCGGACGGCGTGCGGATCGCGGAGCTGGACGAGATGTCGTACCGGAGGCGGCTCTGGGACCACCGTCCGCTGACGGATTTCTGGCGTGTGGGCCGCGGTTACGCGAAAAAGCTGGAAGCAAACGGTCTGTATACTATGGGGGATATCGCCCGCTGTTCGCTGGGAACAGCCGATCAGTACCACAATGAGGAGCTGCTGTATCGGCTGTTTGGGGTGAATGCGGAGCTGCTGATTGATCATGCCTGGGGCTGGGAGTCCTGTACCATGGCGGATATCAAAGCCTACCGTCCGGAAAGGAAGAGCATGGGTTCCGGTCAGGTGCTGCCCTGCCCGTATGCCTGGGAAAAAGGGCGCCTTGTGGTTCAGGAGATGACAGATCAGCTGGCGCTGGATCTGGTGGAGCATGGCCTGGTGACGGACCAGGCGGTTTTGTATATCGGCTATGACCGTGCGGAGCCGCCGGCTGTGTCATCTGCAGCGGAACTGTCTGCCCCGCGGGCAGCTGCTGTCGGCGCTGTTTCGGCGGGAAAGCGCCGATCGGGCGCGCCCGGGCATGCGCATGGAACAGCCCGTCTGCAGCACCGGACTTCCTCTTCCCGGGAACTGACAGAAGCGGTGCTGGGACTGTATGACCGGATCGTGGATCCCCGGCGTCTGATTCGAAGAGTCTGTCTGACTGCCGGCCATGTGCTGGATGAGGCAGAGGCCGGCGGGAAAGCAGATTATGAACAGCTGGATCTGTTTACGGATTATGAACAGAAGCGCCGGGAGCGGGAAGCGGAAGACAGGGCCAGAGACCGGGAACACCGGCTGCAGCTGGCGTCTCTTGAGATTCGCAGAAAATTCGGAAAAAACGCAATCCTGAAAGGGATGAACCTGAAAGAAGGGGCCACTGCGATTCAGAGAAATGAACAGATCGGCGGACATAAGGCATAACCGGAATTTTTTTCAGGTGCCGGAATTTCAGAAAGAAGGAGTTTATGGGCAGAACAGACCGCTATGAGGGAATTCTGC
>OCTW011558241.1_pt1 | contig 18781 bp, 16 predicted proteins | sample 1539671 | NCBI WGS metagenome assembly OCTW01 (sample SAMN02144230, study PRJEB22623) | gut metagenome | biome: sheep rumen | host: Ovis aries | place: New Zealand
ATCAAATCAATCGCAATATTTATCATGGAGCTAGTATAGCTCTTTTTAAAGGTAATCAGTGGACAGAGCGGTACATTGGTACAATTGATGGTGAGACTGCTGTTTCTCCTGGATTGATTTATGATTTAGCATCTGTTTCTAAGGCTGTTGGTGTTGGAACTGTTATTATCTCGCTTATCTCTGAGGGAAAATTGGATATTGATGCTCCTTTGAAGCAGTACTATCCTGATTTTCATGAATCTAAATTAACACTTCGTCAGCTTTTGACGCACAGTAGTGGGATTAACCCGTTTATCCCAAATCGTGATTCACTTAATGCTAAAGAGCTAAAAGAAGCGATTAATCACATTACGGTAGAAGATAAAAAGAATTTCTTGTATACAGATATCAACTTTTTACTGCTCGGTTTTATGCTGGAAAACTATTTTGGTAAATCTCTGGCTGACATTTTTCAGGAACAGGTTTTTGGACCATTTGGTATGACAAAGACAGGCTTTGGACCAGTTAAGGGTGCTGTACCAACGGTAGCTGGAATTGATGATGGCATGGTTCATGATCCTAAGGCTAAAGTGTTAGGTTGTCACTCTGGTTCTGCTGGTCTATTTTCGAATGTGATCGACCTTGAAAAACTTTGTCAACATTATCTGATTGATGATTTTTCACGTGATATTTGGCAAAATTTTAGTTATGCTAATAAAGAACGTTCTCTTGCATGGAATAAAGAAGGGGATTGGCTTGACCACACGGGGTATACGGGAACTTATGTGGCCATTAATAGAAAAGAACAAAAAGCTGCTATTTTCTTGACTAATCGTACATATTCTTACGATGATCGACCTCTTTGGATTGAGGAGCGAAAGAAAATTTCTGATTGGATTCAGGAAAATTTATAGAAATATTGCTATTTTTATGAAAACGTTTTACTTTTTCTCGGATTTTTTAGCGTGAAAGTGCTATAATGAAGGTAACCAGAGAAAAGGAGGACAAAGTTATGGCAGATGTACTTACTGTTGTTTTTGATGTTGAAAGTGAAGCTTATCAAGCATTTTCAGAATTAAAAGCCTTTAAGCAAGATAGCCACACCCAAATTGCACAAATCGCCTTGGTCAAGAACGAAGATGGTAAAATTACAATCAAAGATTCCATTGATTTTGATGATACTAGTCGTGAATATGCCACAATTGGTGGAATTGTTGGTGGTTTGATTGGTATCTTGAGTGGACCAATTGGTGTTATTATTGGTTATGGTATCGGAAGTCTCGCTGGTGCGGCAAGCGGTAGTATGAACGATTCTAGTGATAATAACTTAATCGAAGAAGTCACAACTAAATTGCTTGATGGCGATGTGGCGGTTATTGCTTTGGTTCGTGAAGAAGACGAAAGTGTATTGAACCATGTCTTTGCTCCTTACAAGACGAATATTATGCGTTGGGATGCTGTGGCTTTAGCTCATGAAGTAGAACTTGCCGGTCAAGTTCAGGATGAACTTTTTGATAAAGTTCAAGAAGACATGAATGAACGTCGTGTTAACCACTTGAAAGAACAAGGAAGCGATATTGCAGAAGCTATTAAAGCGAAATTCCGTCGCTTAAAAGGAAAAGAGTAATAGAAAAAGCAGTCAGTTCTATTCATCTCTAAACAGTGATAAAAAAACTCTCTTGAGCAAAATCAAGAGAGTTTTTATTTGATTTAAAGTGTTTTTTTCATGCTGATATGCATGATACCAGCTTCTTCAAATTCATCACCAAAACAGGTGAAATGAAGTTTATCATAGAATCCTTTTGCAGTTAATTGGGCGTGAAGTATCATTTCTTTAAAGCCTTGCTGTTTGCAAAAATGGATAACTTCTTCTAAGAGAAACTTTCCCAGGTTTTGACCCTGATAGGCTGGTAATACGGCCATACGTTGCAGAGTAGCTTGGCTATGGTCTTGATTGGGTAGAATACGACAGGTTGCCACAGCTTTATCCTGATTATCATAAAGAACAAAATGCAGACAATATGCTTCGTTTTCGTCAATCTCAAGAGATAAAGGAACGCCTTGACCTTTAACAAAAACTAGCTGACGGATTTTTACTGCATCAAGATAGGTATCTGAGAGTGTATTTCGAGTTTGTTTGATTTTCATAGCTCTATTTTAAGGACAAAAAAAGACTCTGTCAACTGACAAAGTCTTTTTAGATATTTATTATTTAGCAGCAACAGTTTCAGCAACGTCATCCATTGAAAGAACTTCGTGGAAGACGCGTTGTGTCAATTCTGTCTTTTGTTCTTTTGTAAGGTATTTAGTGTTTACACAGTAACCTGAGATACGAACGATAACATCTTCACCATTCATAATCTTGTCATAAACATCTTTAAGGTCCATGACGTTCAAGTTAACGTGTTGTCCACCGTTTTCGAAGTAACCATCAAGGATAGTTACCAAGTTATCAACTTGTTCATCGAATGTTTTACCAAGAGCACGTGGAGAAACTTGAGTTGTAAGTGAAATACCATCTGCAGCATATGAGAAGTCAAGGCTTGCAAGTGAGTTAAGGTTTTGCAACCAACCACCACGAGCTTTGTTAGATGGGTTAGCACCTGGTGAGAAGAATTCAAGTTTAGAAAGGTTTACAGTACCATCTTCGTTGAGGTAAACACCTTTGTGAACTGGAGAATTACCAGTTTGTTTAGAGTAAGCAACGTTTGAAGTGATTGTAAGAAGTGATACAGTAGCTTCAGCGTTCTTGTAAAGTTTATGGCTACGAAGACGAGTAGTGTATGCTTCTACCAACCATTCAGCCAATTCGTTTGAACGAGGGTCATCTTCACCCCAACGAGGGAAGTCACCGATTGTTTCGTAATCGTAGATGTAGCCATCTTCATCACGGATTGGTTTAACAGTAGCGTACTTGATTGCTGACAATGTATCAACAGTATTAGCAAAGCCACAAATACCGAATCCCATGTTAGCACGTTGTTTAGTTGGTAAGAAGGCCATTTGAACAGCTTCGTAGTTGTATTTATCAGTCATGTAGTGAATGATGTTAAGAGCATCTACGTAAGTTGAAGTCAACCAATCAAGTGATTTTTCAAAGTTAGCTTTGACAGTTTCAAAGTCGAGGACTTCATCACGAACTGGTTCGATATCAAAGACTTTGTAATCTTTATGAACATCGTCATAACCACCGTTCAAACCAGTAAGAAGAGCTTTAAGGACGTTAACACGAGCCCCAAAGTATTGGATGTTGTGGCGTTGTTCTTCATTTTCTGGGTCAAGTGGTGATACACAACATGAGATACATGACATTTCACCATAACCATCTTTAGCCATTGTTGTCACACCTTCGTATTGAATTGAAGAGTGTTTGTGTGACATTTTCATACAGTAACGACGGAATGAATATGGCAATTTGTCAGTCCAAAGTACTGTCAAGTTAGGTTCTGGAGCATTACCGATATTGTCCAAAGTGTTCAAGAAACGGTAGTCCATTTTAGTAACACGGTGACGACCGTCAGCCCCCATACCTGCCATAGAAGTTGTAATGAATGTTGGGTCACCTGAGTAAAGTTCGTCGTAAGCTTTAGTACGAGCAAATTTTACAGTACGAAGTTTCAATACGAAATCATCAACAAATTCTTGAATTTCAGATTCTGTAAATGTACCACGAGCAAGGTCGCGTTCAGCAAAGATATCAAGAACGATTGGCACACGTCCAAGAGAAGTAGCGGCACCATTGACAACACGGCAGACCGCCATGAAAGCAATGTTAACCCACTGAATAGCTTCTTTAACGTTCATGGCTGGTTTACGAACATCAAGTCCATAAAGGTCACCAAGTTTAACCACTTCACCAAGAGCTTGGTATTGCATGTTTACTTCTTCGCGAAGACGAATTGATTCTTCATCGATTTCAGTAATAGCGTTCCAGTCGTTAACTTTTTCTTGCATCAAGTAGTCAGCTCCGTAAAGAGCAAGACGAGCATAGACACCGATGATACGTCCACGAGAGTAAGCATCTGGAAGACCAGTTACTGTGTGAGCGTGACGTGCTCGGCGGATATTAGATGTATAAGCGCGGAAGATTCCGTCATTTACTGTAGTAGAGTATTTTGTGAAAATTTCATGAACAGCAGGATCAGGTTCATAACCATGTTCTTTAAGTGCTGTTTCTGCCATACGGATACCACCTTTTGGCATGAAATTCAATTTGAACAACTCATCATTTTGAATACCGTAGATTAATTCATCGTCTTTTGAAATATAGCCGGCAGGAATATCTGCGATTGATGTTGGACGAGTGTCCATTGGGAAACGAGTTGCTTCGTATTTAGCTTTAGTATCTTCAATAATTTTTTTGATTTTAAGAGAGCGTTCAGTAGCTGGTGCTAAGAAGCTTTCATCACCATCATAAGGTGTGTAGTTAGCTTGAACGAAGCGAGAAACGCTGGCTTTTTCTTTCCAGTCAGTACCTTTAAAGCCTTCCCAGGCTTTTTCAAAAACATCTGCATTTGTTTTAACAGTCGCCATAATGAGATTTCTCCTTAAATTCTAGTAACAGGTCATCTGTTACATTTACAAGTATAAGTTTATCATAAAGGAAGCGTTTTCCCAAGCAAAAAAATTGGAAAAAACAAGAATCTTTTCTAGTACAGTTTCAGAAACAAGGAGAACTGTACTAGAAATTTGTAAGCTTTGATTGAAAGCAATGAAAATTGTTATAATAGAGTCAGAAAGGACTGGATGATGCTTATTTTTCCATTAATTAATGATACTTCTCGAAAAATTATTCATATTGATATGGATGCTTTCTTTGCGTCAGTGGAAGAAAGAGATAATCCAGACCTCAAAGGAAAGCCTGTGATTATTGGTTCTGATCCACGTAAGACAGGTGGGCGTGGTGTCGTATCAACATGCAATTATGAAGCCAGAAAATTTGGCGTTCATTCTGCCATGTCTTCAAAAGAGGCTTACGAACGTTGTCCTCAAGCTATCTTTATTTCTGGTAATTATCAGAAATACCGAGAAATAGGAATGCAAATTCGTGAGATTTTCAGACGTTATACGGATTTAGTAGAACCTATGTCTATTGATGAGGCTTACTTAGATGTTACTGAAAACAAACGTGGCATCAAATCAGCGATTAAAATCGCCAAAATGATTCAATATGATATTTGGCAAGAAGTTCACCTGACTTGTTCAGCAGGTGTCTCTTATAACAAATTTTTAGCTAAACTAGCTTCGGATTTTGATAAACCGAAAGGTTTAACCTTGATATTGCCAGAAGATGCGCAGGATTTCTTGAAAAAATTACCAATTGAAAAATTTCATGGTGTGGGTAAGAAATCAGTTGAAAAATTACATCAACTAGGTGTTTTTACAGGTGCGGACCTGCTAGAAATTCCAGAGATGACTTTGATTGATCATTTCGGACGTTTCGGTTATGATTTGTACCGCAAAGCGCGTGGTATTTCAAATTCTCCTGTAAAACCCAATCGTATTCGAAAATCTATTGGGAGTGAACGCACCTATAGTAAATTGCTTTACGACGATGCTGATATTAAGTCTGAGATTTCAAAAAATACCCGTCGAGTTGTAGACAGCCTGACACGAAACAATAAAGTTGGCCGAACTGTCGTTTTGAAGGTTCGATATGCGGATTTTTCAACCTTAACCAAGCGTAAAACGCTAGATGATGTCACCAATGATTTTGATGTGATTGATCAAGCTGCTCATGCGATATTTGACAGCTTAGAAGAATCAAAAGCTGGTGTGCGTCTTCTGGGGGTTACTATCACTGGATTAGAAGATAATATTCGTCCGTTAAATCTTTTTAAAAATTAAAATACCGTCTTAGTAGTTGCTGAGACGGTATTCGTTTCAAAAAGCTTAGTTATTATCACTTTCAGAATCGTCAGCATTATCTTTGTCTAGTAATTGTGCGGCTTTGTTGTAGACATAGCCATAAAGTACTAGGAAGACAAGTGGTAGAATAAGACTAAATGGTGAAAGTGTTGCACCAAGGTAAATTGCAAAAGCAAAAGATGCAAGATTGTAAACAACAGTATAAATCAAGGCAATGCGGTAAGGTGATAAACTTGGAGCATTGTCTTTGATTTTTGCTAAGTTTTTAAATGCTAAAACAGCGACAACAATGTTAACAACAAGAGCAATAATAGCAATGATGACATTGCCAATATTAGCAGAAGCTTCAACAATTTTGTATGTTTCAGCATCAAGTTGTTCTTTTAGCTTGTCGAGGTTATTAACCAAGACAAAATGGCTAATAACAGAGTAGACTTTAGCTAAGGCTGCAAGAACATTTACCCAAGCGATGAAAAGCGTCCAAGAACGCAAAGATTGACGAATTTTTTCATAAGAAACCATTTCAAACCTCCTAAAAACAATGGTAATCCTATTATGATAGTACAGATATTATAACACAATTTCCTTATATGTAAACACTTTTCTGTCAAGAGATGTAACATCTGAAAATCCTTTAGTTTCAAGGATTAAATCGTTTTAATCCTCGAAATGTTTCAAGTATAAAGTTATTTTATCATCTGAAAATTTATATTTATACAAAATAAGTGTATAAGAAAAGTTAGGAAATTCTATCAATAGTTTTCCTAACTTTTAGCTATTAGTTTTTGAAAAATTGGTTAATATCCTCTTGTGTGATGCCAATCATTGGATCGATGAAGGGGAGGTTTTCTTCTGTTAGACGATAGTCTTTGACTTGTTCTGGTTCAGATGTGTCATCTTCAAAATCAAGGCTGAGTTGAACAGCATCTTCAGTTATTTCTTCTTTTATGTGAGGAGTAGAAGCGATTGTGTTGACTTTTTTTGCTACATTTTGGATTTCTGTCGTCTCGCTGAGAACCTTAGTTGTTTCAGTCTTATCAGGTTCTGTATCAGTTGCTGTAAAGCGTTGAACGAGATAAGTATTTCGCTTAGCCCCTTCGTTTTTGATGGCATAATCGAAGGCAGCAATTTCGCCTAACATAACTAATTTACTTTTAGAACGGGTGATTGCAGTATAAATGAGGTTACGCTGAAGAAGGCGATGACTTTGACGAGTAATAGGGAGGATGACAACTTGAAATTCACTCCCTTGGGATTTGTGAATAGACATGGCGTAAGCTAGCGTGATTTTGTGCCATTCATTACGAGGGTAAATGACTTCTGTCCCATCAAAAGACATGTAAAGTTCATCTTGTTTGGACTCAGTGTATTTAGCTGGAATCAAGTCAGTGATGTAGCCAATATCGCCGTTGAACACATTAAGCTCAGCATCGTTAATCAAGTGTAGAACTTTATCTCCCTTACGAAAATTCATCTCACCAAATGTAAAAGACAATTGATCGCCAAGTGGATTGAGTAAATCCTGAATAATGGTATTGAGTCGGTTAATACCAGCGGCTCCTCGATACATTGGGGCAAGAATTTGAATTTCTTGTGGACTAATGCCGCTTTTGATAGCTGCGCTGACAATCTTTGGAATCATTTCAGGGATATATTGGGCACTAGCTTCAAAGTAAGAACGGTCAGCTTTTTTCTGCGTAAAATCAGCTGGCAAAATTCCTTGTCTCATCTGGTTAGCTAGGCTAACAATAGTGGAATCTTCTGATTGTCTGAAAATTTTGGTTAGGGCGATTTGCGGTAATGATTTGATTTTTAGTAAATCAGCTAAAACCTGACCGGGCCCTACAGATGGCAACTGGTCACTGTCACCAACGATAATGACTTGAGTATTTGATGAAATCGAGCTAAATAGTTGGTTAGCTAGCCAGGTATCCACCATTGAAAATTCGTCAATGATAATCAAATCACAGTCAAGATAATCATCCATAGCTTGATAATCATTATCGCCATTTAGACCAAGATGACGGTGAATTGTGGCACTTGGTAGCCCAGTGAGTTCATTCATTCGACGGGCAGCACGACCTGTCGGTGCAGCAAGAACGATAGGAATATCTTTCTTATCTAAATCTATCCCGTGAAGATCAGCATAAGCCGCAATTAAGCCATTGATAACAGTTGTTTTACCTGTACCAGGACCACCTGTCAAAATGAAAACTTTGCTTTGAAGCGCTTCTTTAATGGCGTTTTTCTGTACCGAATCATAGCTAATTCCAAAAGTGTCCTCGATTTCGGCAATTTCTTCTTGCAAGTCTTCTTCTGAGAATTGTTTAGCCAGTGGTGTGTCCAGGATACGTGTTAGATTTTTTTTGATGCCTGCTTCAGCATAAAAAAGAGTGTTGTCAAAAATCTTTGTACCAATATTTTGCACCTTATCTTCAGCGATGAGGGTTGATAATTCTTGAGCAACAGCTGCTGGATCTAGTTCAATCTGACGAGCTTCTTCAAGAATGGTGATTGCATTTTCTAGTAAATCACGCGCTTCAACATAAGTATCCCCGTTTTCAATGGATAATTCAAATAAGGTATGAACAAGCGCTGCGCGAAAACGTTGGGGAGCATCCGCTTCAATGCCTAATTGCTCAGCTAGTTGGTCAGCAATTTTAAATCCAATCCCTTGAATATCTTCGACTAGTTGATAAGGATTTTCTTGGATAATATCAAGACTGTCTTCCTTATAGTGGTTAAAAATATCAAAAGCAACGCGGTTGGTTAAACCGTATTCTGCGAGTTTTGATAGGATTTGTTCGGTACCGTAGTTGAGTTTTAATTTGGCAACAAAATTATCACGGTTTTCTTTAGAGAGCCCTGAAATACTTTCAAGTTTACTTGGGTCTTCTAAAATTTTATCGATAGTATCGTCACCGTAGAGTTGGACGATTTTTTCTGCTGTTTTTTTACCAATCCCTTTAAAATGTTCGCTTGAAAAATACTTGATTAAGCCTGATGATGTTGGTTTTGAGCGCTCATAACGTGTGACTTTGAGCTGTTCCCCATATTTTGGATGTTGGGTTAATTCGCCCCAAAAAGTATAATTTTCGCCTTCAATGATTTCAGCTATTGTCCCGGTAACAATAATCTCAAAATCATCGAAGTCAGAATCAGTATCTTCAATTTCGAGTAATATGATTTTAAAAAAGTTACTGGCATTTTCAAAAATAATACGGTCAACGATGCCAGAAAAGAAGTATTCCATAATTGATCCTTACGTGATTTCTATAGTGGCTTTATTATATCATTCAAAACCTGACTAATCAAAAAGGACTTACCCAATTGAGTTAAGTCCTTTTATTATTAATGAACGCTTCCAATTTTTGATAATGGCCAGAAGCGGAATTTGACTTCTCCCACGATAGCCGATTTTTTAAAGGTACCAACTTCGCGGCTGTCTTTTGAAACGATACGGTCATCACCTAATAAGAAGTACTGGTCTTTTGGAACTTTGACTGTAAATTCAGTACTGCCATCTTTAGCAGTGGTGAAGGCATCAGAGCTTTCAGCTAATTGCTGGAAGAGGGTATTGTAAGAATAGATATCCTGCAAATCATCTTCCTCAAAAGCTTTTTTATATTTGTCTAGATAAGGTTCATCTGTCTTTTTACCGTTAACATAAAGAACGTCATCTTTGTAAGTGATGGTGTCACCTGGGAGTCCGACAACACGTTTTACGATTTCTTTAGTTTTATTACCTTCTTTTTCTTTAGCGACAACAATATCAAAACGATCAATAGATGAAGTTTTAAGAACGATTAGGCGTTCTCCATCAGCCAAGGTAGGGTCCATAGAGTGACCGTCAACACTCACGGGTTGTAGGATGAAGAGGCGAAGAAGACCAAGGACGACGAAAAAGAGGATGAAGGCTCCCCATTCTTTAATGAATTGTTTCATAAATAGGCTCCTCGATGTTATTTTAATAATTTTTGTGCTTTTTGGGTGTTTGCAAAATGGAGTTTTGCAGTATGTTCTAAGCCAGGCATACCATATGCCGCTAAAATCTGACTAGCAACTTTATCTGATTGGCTACCAGCACCACTTGGGAGTTTGTATTGCACTTCTTGGCTTAGTTTATCTAAATTCTCTAGGAAAAGGTTTCGGGCGATAATAGAACTAACTGCTACAGCTAGGTATTTACCCTCAGCTTTTTCTTCAAGAGTTAAAGGGTTATCAAAGTGATTAACTTCATTTTTTAGGTATTTTTCGTAGTTCTGACGACTGGTAAAAGCATCGATAACGATTTTTTCAGGTTTCACGCCATCTTGTAGCAAGAGGTAGATAGCTTGGTTGTGAAGTGCAACCTTAACCGATACAGCATTATGCATCTTACCTTTCCCAACGACTTGGTTATATTTTTGTGGGGATAATAGCAGAGCTTTATGTCTGATTTTCTCTTCTAAGATAGGGGCAATTTGACGAATTTTGCTATCCGTTAAATTTTTAGAATCATCGACACCAAGCTTTCTAAGAAGCGCGTGGTCATCAGGTGTTACAAAACTAGCAACAACAGCTAAGCCACCAAAATAAGAGCCGTTTCCAACTTCATCAGAACCAATCAGAGGCATATTTTGACCGGATTTAGCATCTTGTGTAGTAGCATCTGATGCCTGATAGCCAAATTGACTTGCGACTTCTTGCGCTTTGGTTCCTTGAAAGACTACCTTACCAGATGTGTACACAAGGATTGTGACACCTTTTTCTTTTGCGGCAAAAGTGACGTAGGGATTGTTATTTGTGACTTGTTTACTTGCTAGTGCTTTAATGTGGTTTTGCAAGTCATTTTTCCCTAGTTTCATAACAATTGTATTCATGATTTAATTGTAACATAAAAAGATGACAAGGGGGCAAAATAGCCTGTTGAAACTAGTATTTTCACGCTTAAATTTTACGAAATGTTTATTTTAAGGTATAATGTCAAAGAGGTGACTATATGGAAAGCAAAAATCGTTATAAATTCGTCTTTGGAGAAAAGTCGCTCACATTGACAACGGATAAGGATAACCTCTTTATGGAGGAAGTTGAGCGTGTAGCCAAAGAAAAATATAATACAATCAAGGAAAAATTACCACAAGCTGATAATGAAACGATTGCTATTTTGATGGCACTCAATTCGCTTTCAACTCAGCTTAGTCGTGAGATTGAAGTTGAAAAAATGGAAAAGGAATTGACGGTTCTCCGCTCTGAGGCGATTGACGATATTAAGGAGAAAGCCAGCAAGTCTGATTCTGATGAGGAATAATATATGTTATCAGTTCTTATTATGCTGATTTTAGCTTGGCATTTTTATATTGGCTATTCTCGTGGGATTATTTTACAGGCTTACTATTTTGTAGCCAGTCTGGTTTCGCTAGTGGTAGCTAGCCATTTTTATCGAGTATTGTCTGAAGAGATTACGCTTTGGATTCCTTACTCAAATGCGAGTCAAGGAGCAACGGTTAATTTCTTCACAGATGTTAATATTTTTGACTTAGATAAAGTTTATTATGCAGGAGTAGCTTTTACGGCTATTTATATGCTTGTATATTGCCTATTTCGCTTGTTTGGGATTTTGGTACATTTACTACCAATCCATCGATTCGATAATGTTAAGCTTAACAGTATTAGCGGCGTTTTAGCGGTTTTAGTAGCGCTAATATTCTTTGGGTTAGTCTTGACATTACTTGCTACTGTACCGATGTCAATGGTTCAGAATCTATTATCAAGTAGCTGGTTAGCGCGTTTGATTATTAATTATTTCCAACCACTGGCGAGTGTTCTAAGAGCACTTTGGGTAACAGCAATTTTAGGATAGAGTAAGAGAGTCTGGGATGAATTATCTCAGACTTATTCCGTATTTTATGAAGATATCACAGTGTGCTTAAAGCACGATATTAGTGAAGTTTTGGTATAATAGAGATATGAATAACAGAATTTTAGAACAGTTAGAATTTGATAAGGTCAAGCAACTTTTTGCTGGCTATTTACAAACTGAGCAAGGGCAAGATGAATTGCGTAAACTTGCACCAATGGCTGAATCTGACCGTATTTCACGTTCTTTTGCTGAAATGTTAGACATGGAGCAGATTTTTATTGAGCAACATGGTTTTGGTCTAGGTAGTTTACGTGATATTTCTGAAAGTATGCGTCGTTTGGAATTGGATGCAGACGTCAATGTTTCAGAGATTATTGATATTAAGAAAATCTTGCAGGTCTCAGCAGAGGTAAAACATTTTTACCATGATTTGGAGAATGTTGAATTAACGGCTTTGAATAGCCTTTTTGATAAAATTGAACTTTTGCCAAGTTTGCAGGGAAGTTTGCAAGCCATCAATGATGGTGGGTTTATTGAAAACTTCGCTAGCACAGAATTAGACCGTATTCGTCGTCAAATCAATCACGATGAAGGCAGAGTTCGTCAAATTTTACAGGATATTTTGAAAAAACAAGCTGACCATTTGACAGAGACTTTGATTGCTAGTCGTAATGGTCGTGCGGTTTTGCCTGTGAAAAATAGCTACCGCAATCGCATTTCAGGGGTTGTGCATGATATTTCTGCATCAGGAAGCACAGTTTACATTGAGCCACGCGCAGTAGTGCAACTTAATGAAGAAATCACTCAGTTACGTGCAGACGAACGCCATGAAATGGCGCGTATTTTGCGTGAATTGTCAAATATGCTTCGCCCTTATACTAATATTATTCGAAATAATGCTTGGGTTTTAGGGCATTTGGATTTTGTGCGTGCCAAGTTTCTCTTCATGCAAGAAAACAAAGCAGTTGTTCCACAGTTATCCACAGATAAGACTGTGCAGCTCTTACAAGCACGTCATCCACTTTTGACAAATCCAGTTGCTAATGACCTGCATTTTCTTGATGAATTGAACATTATTGTTATCACTGGTCCAAATACTGGTGGTAAGACTGTTATGTTGAAAACTTTAGGATTAGCGCAGCTTATGGCGCAGTCTGGTCTACCAATCCTAGCCGATAAAGGTAGTAAAGTGGCTGTCTTTAATGAAATCTTTGCAGATATTGGTGATGAACAATCTATCGAGCAAAGCTTGTCAACTTTCTCAAGTCACATGACAAATATTGTGGATATCTTGGCAGCAGCTGATAAAGATAGCTTGGTACTTGTGGATGAGTTGGGGGCAGGTACTGACCCACAAGAAGGAGCGAGTCTTGCCATTTCTATCCTAGAGCATTTGCGTTTGACACAAGTTAAAACTATGGCGACAACACACTATCCAGAGTTGAAAGCTTACGGTATTGAGACAGAGTTTGTGGAAAATGCCAGCATGGAATTTGATACAGAGACATTGAGCCCAACTTATCATTTCATGCAAGGAGTGCCAGGTCGTTCAAATGCTTTTGAAATCGCTCGTCGATTAGGTTTGGCAGAAATCATTGTTAATGAAGCAGAGCGATTGACAGATTCTGATACAGATGTTAACCGCATCATCGAACGTTTGGAAGAACAAACACACGAAAGTCGCAAACGTCTTGACCATATCAAGGAAGTTGAGCAAGATAACCTCAAATTCAACCGTGCAGTCAAGAAACTTTACAACGAATTCTCACACGCTAAAGACAAAGAACTTGAAAAAGCTTCCGCTAAGGCACAAGAAATTGTGGATAAAGCCATGGCTGAAAGTGAAGAAATTCTTAAAAATCTTCATCACAAAGCGAGTCTTAGACCACACGAAGTCATAGAAGCCAAGAGCCAGTTGAAAAAATTGGCGCCTGAGGTTGATTTGTCGAAAAATAGAGTTCTCAAAAAAGCCAAGAAACTACGTGCACCGCGCGTGGGTGATGATATTATCGTCACAGCCTATGGTCAACGTGGAACCTTGATTAACCAAACTAAAAACGGTAAATGGGAAGCGCAAGTTGGTCTCATTAAGATGACGCTTAAAGAAGACGAATTTAGCCTTGTCAAAGTTCAAGAAGAAGCCCAAAAACCGAAGAAAAAACAAGTTCATGTGGTTAAGAAAAGCAAGAAATCTGCTGGACCACGTGCTCGACTTGATCTTCGTGGTAAACGCTATGAAGAAGCCATGCAAGAATTGGATGAATTTATCGATCAAGCCTTGCTTAATAACATGGCACAAGTTGATATCATTCACGGTATCGGAACAGGTGTTATCCGTGAAGGTGTCACAAAATACCTTCGCCGCAACAAACACGTCAAATCATTTGGCTACGCTCCACAAAACGCAGGTGGCAGCGGATGTACCATTGCAAATTTAGGGTAATGAAACTGAAAATAAAAAACTCTTCCCATATTGGGAAGAGTTTTTGTATGTAGAAAATGCAAATAATTTATTTTTGACCGAGCAAAATCATTTGATCAATGGCATGGCGGGCACCTTTGATAGTGTCTTCGTCAAGCTCAATCTCTTCACCTGCTCGTCCAAGTAAACAATTATAAATATCAGCTAATGTTGTCATCTTCATGTTGTGACAAACACATTCAGTTGAAAGTAGATAGAAACGTTTATCAGGGCATTCAAATTGTAAGTGTTCAACAATGCTGCTTTCAGTACCGATGATAAATTCTTCGTCTGTACTGTTTTTAGCGTAAGCCATGATTTCAGTCGTACTACCAGCAAAATCTGCTAGGTTAGTAACTTCTGCCAGACATTCTGGGTGAACCAAAACCTTAGCATTTGGATGTTCTTCGCGAGCACGAAGAACGTCACGTTTACGCATACGCATGTGAGTTGGACATCCGCCTTTGAAGAATTCAAATTGTTTATCCGGACATTGTTCAGCAACCCATTGACCGAGGTTGCGGTCTGGGACAAAGAGAATCTTATCATTGTCAATGTTGTTGATAATCTTAACAGCTGAAGAAGATGTCACGCAAACATCAACCATTGTTTTGACTTCTGATGTGGTGTTGATATAAGCAACGGTAGTATAGTCTGGGTGAGCTTCTTTTAACCAGCTAACGAGTTTTTTATCAATTTGGGCAGCCATTGGACAACCAGCCATTGGATTGGCTAGAAGTGCTGTTTTTTCAGGTGATAGAACTTTAACTGTTTCTGCCATGAAACGCACCCCACACATCATAATAGTATCTTGTGGTGCTTTAGCAGCGTATTTACTTAAAGCAAATGAATCCCCAACAAAATCGGCTACTTCCCAGATATCATGACTCTGATAAGCGTGTGCTAAAATGCAGACCCCCTTCTCTTTTTTGAGACGTAAAACCTCATCTTGCATCTCTCGTGTATTCATTATATCTATGAAATCCTCCATGAATTGTCTTAGTTATATATTATAGTACCGGTTTTAAAAGGTGTCAAGACACCTGTAAATAAAATTTAATTGGATGTCTTGTCAGGTGTCTTGATTGGTGGTAAAATATGTTCTAAGTCGTATGATTTTAATTGATAAGAGTTGGTGGAAAAGTTCCTAAAAACTGATTTAAACAAGCATCACATTGATATCATATAGAAAATGCGCAGCTTATTTTTAGGTTAGTAGTGATGGTATTCTAGGAATTCTTTTTTTATCTGACTCGCCAAATGGATTGTTCATCAACAATCGTTAAAAAAGAAGGTTTGTATGAAAACAAATGTACTTATTGTCGGTAGTGGTTGTTCAGGGCTTTACACAGCTCTTAATTTACCACAAGAACTTCAAATTACTATTATCTCTAAAGATACATTAGAACACAGTGATTCATTTTTAGCTCAAGGTGGTATCTGTATGTTAAAAGATGATTCAGATTACGAATCATTTTTTGAAGATACTTTGCGCGCAGGTCATTATAAAAATGATAAAGTGTCTGTTGAGCTAATGATTAAATCATCTCCGGATGTTATCAAGGACTTGATTGGCTTTGGTGTTGATTTTCAACGTGACGAAAATGGTAATTTAGCCTTCACACGAGAAGGTGCCCATTCTGATAAACGTATTCTTTTCTACCAAGATACAACTGGGAAAGAAATCACAAGTAGACTTTTGGCAGCTGTTAAAAAACGTTCTAATATCACTTTGATGGAACACACATGCCTGCTTGACATCTTGGAAGAAGATAATCGTTGTTATGGTGGTATAGTGCGTCTTGAAAATGGTGACTTGGAAAAAATCACAGCTGATGTCACTGTTCTTGCCAGCGGTGGTGTAGGTGGTTTGTACAAAAACAGTACTAACTTTAAACATTTGACTGGAGATGCGCTAGCTATTTCTCTTAAACACGACATCGAACTTAAGGATATGTCTTATGTGCAAATTCACCCAACAACTCTTTACCAAGAAAATCCAAAAGAACGCTCATTCTTGATTTCTGAGTCAGTTCGTGGTGAAGGGGCACTTCTTTATGATAAAAACATGAACCGTTTTGTGGATGAATTGCAACCACGTGATGTTGTGGCACAAGCAATTCTAAAACAAATGGAAAAAGATGGTACTGACCACGTTTGGGAAGATTTGCGTACCATTCCGAAAAAAGAATTGGAAGAACATTTTCCAAACATCTTGGCACACTGTCGTGAAGCAGGTTATGACCCATTCACGGAATGTATTCCTGTTGTGCCAGCACAGCATTATTTCATGGGTGGTATCAAAGTTAACCATCACAGTAAAACAACTATGGATGCTCTTTATGCAGTTGGTGAAACAGCTTGTAACGGTGTCCATGGTCAAAATCGCCTAGCAAGTAATTCACTTCTTGAAAGTCTTGTTTTTGCAAAACGCGCAGCTAAGGACTTGGTGGCTCATTATGAAACAGTAGCAGAGTTACCAGAAAGTCTATCAGCACTTGATTTGGTTGATTATGACGACCAAGAAAGTCTTGAAGATGATTATAAGAAAATTGTTCTTGAAAAATTAACCGAACAAAACCAATTAGCTAGCTATATTGTTTAATCAATCGTGAGATAAGAAAGGATAATGATGTTAGATCCAATTACCCTAAAATTAAATGTTGATCCGCTGATTCTAAGTGCACTTGCAGAAGACATCAATAATGAAGATGTTTCAACGAATAGTGTCATGCCTGAAAATGTAGCTGGTCAAGTTGACTTAATTTGTAAAGAAGATGGCATTATTTGTGGTTTGCCTGTTTTTGAACGTGTTTTCTATCTGCTTGATCCAAGTACTCAATTTGATGTTTTTGTAAAAGATGGAGACGTGGTTAAAGCTGGTCAGAAATTAGGAACAGTTCGTGGAGATATTCGTGTGCTTCTATCAGGAGAACGTACAGCTCTTAATTATTTACAACGTATGAGTGGGATTGCGACTTATACACATGAAATGGCTGAGCTGTTAAATGATAGCCCAATTACGCTTCTTGATTCTCGTAAGACAACACCAAATAATCGCATTTTTGAAAAATATGCTGTTAAGGTTGGTGGTGGTAAAAATCACCGTTATAATTTATCAGATGGTGTGCTTTTGAAAGATAATCACATTGGTGCAGCTGGTGGTGTTAAAGAGGCAGTTCTTGCTGCTAAGGCTTATGCTCCTTCTGTTCGTAAAATTGAAATCGAAGTGGAAACACTTGATATGGTTAAAGAAGCAGTTGAAGCAGGTGCAGATATCATCATGCTTGATAATATGGGACACGATGTCATGAAAGAAGCAGTCGCTTTGATTGATGGCAGAGCTGAAATTGAAATTTCAGGAAATGTCACTCGAGAAAATCTCGCTTCTTACACTGACCTAGCTGTTCAATACGTCTCAAGCGGAGCTATTACCCATTCTGCTAAAATCTTGGATTTGTCCCTTAAAAATCTCCATCCTGTTGATAAATAAGTGGATACCCCTTTTTAAGGAAAAATTATTGTTCGAAAAATCCCCAGCTCTATAAGAGTTGGGGATTTTGATGTTGATAACTAGAAAAGAAAAAGGAATAATCCACAGATGATACCGATTAGGTAGCCTGCTATTACATCACGCGGGTAGTGAACCCCACCTAGAACGCGGCAAAAAGCAATTAAAAGAGATAATATCAAGAAAAAAATGCCTAATGCTAGATTTAAACGCAGAGCAGCCATACTGATAATGGTTGCTGAAAAGACGTGACGGCTAGGAAAAGAGTGCCCTTTGGTATTTTTAGGGATTAGTGGGGTGATATGCCAAGTCTCATAAGGGCGTGGGGCATTAAGCAGGTGACGACCAAGTGACACCAAGACAAATGATAGCCCTGGGATAAGAATAAATGAGATGAGTCGACTTGGCTGTTTAAAGAAAAGATAAATCAAAAGTAGCGGATAAGCCAGATACATGACTTTAGTTGATAAACTGTTGATAACTTGTAAGCTGCGGATAGCTGCTGGTTTATCTTGAAAAGCTTTTGTTAGCTTATTATAAAATTCAGCGTAATTTTTCATAAGAATCCTTTGTGTGGTAGTAGTTTTATTATAGCATATAGCTAAGTATAATAAGGAAAATGAGAAGATTTTCAAAAATATTATTTTGTGTAGCAATTAGTTGTCAAAACGACAATTTTCCCGTAAAATAGGCTCATAAACTAATAGAAAAGGAAAAGAACTTTTGGATGCTAGGCTGATTCGTATCCGTTTTTTAATGAAAAAACAAGTCAGTCCATTTGGAAGTTCAAGGTAATTACATTATGGCACACAATATTACTGATGCTACATTTGAAACAGAAACAAATGAAGGTCTTGTCCTTGTTGACTTTTGGGCAACTTGGTGTGGTCCATGTTTGATGCAAGCTCCAATCTTGGAACAATTGTCAGAAGAAATGGATGAAGACGAACTTAAAATCGTTAAAATTGATGTTGATGAAAATCCAGAAACAGCTCAAAAATTCGGTATCATGTCAATCCCAACATTGCTTTTCAAAAAAGATGGCGAAGTTGTGAAACAAGTCGCTGGTGTTCACACTAAAGACCAAATCAAAGCAATTGTTGCTGAATTGAGCTAATGA
>OCTW011560942.1_pt1 | contig 18778 bp, 19 predicted proteins | sample 1539671 | NCBI WGS metagenome assembly OCTW01 (sample SAMN02144230, study PRJEB22623) | gut metagenome | biome: sheep rumen | host: Ovis aries | place: New Zealand
TGAAAGTGGGCTTACAACTGTTTCTTCAGAAACACCAGCTTGAGAAAGTGCAGTAACTTCTTCAGCTACTTCTTTTGCTTCTTTAGCAGCTTTAACGTCTTTTGTATCATCTTCGTAACCGAACATGTAAGTCAATACAAAGGCAAGAGCTGTAGTTGCAAGAACCATGATGACATATTTAAGAACTTGACCATTCAAGTAAAGAAGAGTACCAGGGATAATTGTAATACCAAAACCAGTACCAGCAAGGTTGAAGATTGAAGCCAACCAACCACCACAAGCACCAGCCGCAAGACCTAATACAAATGGTTTACCAAAACGTAAGTTTACACCGAAGATAGCTGGTTCAGTGATACCAAGTCCTGCAGAAAGAGCAGCTGGGAAAGCAAGAGCTTTAAGTTTAGCATCTTTTGTTTTAACACCAACAGCAAGAGTTGCACCAGCTTGGGCAGTCATTGCAGCTGTGATGATAGCGTTGAATGGGTCTTTACCATCAGCAGCAATCAATTGTGATTCAAGCAAGTTGAAGATGTGGTGAACACCTGTAACCACGATAACTTGGTGAATACCACCAAGAATAAGACCAGAAAGCCCAAGTGGCAAGCTAAGCAAGAATTTAGTTCCTGCAAGGACATAGTTTTCAACTGTATGGAAAACAGGTCCAATAACAAAGAGTGCCAACACTGACATTACCAAGAATGTCAAGAATGGAACCAACAAGAGGTCAAGCACATCTGGAATTTTTTTGTGCAACCATTTTTCAAGTTTCGCACCAAGCAAACCTACGAAGAATGCTGGAAGAACTGAGTTTTGGTAACCAACAACTGGAATGAATCCAAAGAAGTTAATTGGTTCTGCAGCTTTTGAGGCAACATCCCAAGCATTTGGAAGTGAGTTGTTAACCATCATCAGTCCAAGAACAAGACCTACGATTGGGCTTCCACCAAATACGTTAAATGCAGACCAGCAAATCAAAGCTGGGAAGAATGCAAAGGCTGTATCTGTTAATACAACAGTGTATGTGTAGAAGTTTGTAGATGAGAATGCCTCAGAAGTTGTTCCGAAGAGTCCTAGGATTGTATCATTGTTGATAGCTCCGCGGATACCCATGAAAAGACCAGTCGCTACGATAGCTGGAAGCAATGGAACAAATACGTCACCGAATGAACGGACAGCGCGTTGGAACCAATTTCCTTGTTTAGCAGCTTCTGCTTTTTGTTCATCTTTTGAAGCTGTTGGCAAACCAAGAGCAACAACTTCATCGTACATTTTGTTAACTAGACCAGTACCAAAGATAATTTGGTACTGTCCTGAGTTGAAGAAAGCTCCTTGAACTTTGTCAAGATTTTCAATTTTGTCTTTGTCGATTTTTGCTTCATCAACAACCATAACACGTAAACGTGTGGCACAGTGAGCGACACTGCGTACGTTTTCGCGGCCACCTAAAGCAGCAACAATCTCTTTTGCAATCTGTGCGTTATCCATTTGCAAAAACTCCTTTATATAAAATTACTTTTGTAAGCTTGTTTGTAAGCGTTTCACTTGATTACATTTACATTCTATCATAATCAGAATATATGTCAAGCGTTTATCATATTTTTTTCTTTTTGCGGGAAAATAATTGATTTTTAGGGAGTAAACGTTTACTATATTATTATAGATAGTTTTTTTACAAAGGAGAAAAAATATGGATTTACCAAAAGAAGTGCGTTACCGTCCTTATGAAGATTGGAGCACCGAAGAATTGGCAAAAATTAACAACAATGTCAAACAATCGCCTTGGCGCACCAGCTATCACATTGAGCCTAAAACTGGATTACTAAATGACCCTAACGGTTTTTCATACTTTAATGGCAAATATACATTGTTCTATCAAAATTGGCCTTTTGGCGCTGCTCACGGCCTAAAACAATGGGTTCACACTGAATCTGAAGACTTGGTTCATTTCCATGAAACTAATGTAGAACTTCGCCCTGACACTAAAAACGATAGCCACGGAGCTTACTCTGGTTCTGCTTATGAAATAGGCGACAAACTCTTCTTGTTCTATACAGGAAATGTTCGTGACGAAAACTGGGTACGTGACCCACTTCAAATCGGTGCTTGGATGGATAAAGACCACAAGATCACTAAAATGGATGACGTTCTTATCCGCCAACCAGAAGATGCAACAGAGCACTTCCGTGACCCTCAAATCTTCAACTACAAAGGTCAATTCTACGCTATCGTAGGTGCTCAAAGCCCTGAAAAATCAGGCTTTATTAAACTTTATAAAGCAGTTGATAACAATGTTGAAAACTGGGAAGAAGTTGGCAACCTCGACTTCGGCGGTATTGGTTCAGAGTACATGATTGAATGTCCAAACCTTGTTTTTGTTGATGATAAACCAGTTCTTCTTTACTGCCCACAAGGACTTGATAAAGCTGAACTTGATTACCGTAATATTTATCCAAATACCTACAAAGTATGTCAAGCGTTTGACACAGATGGTGCAAAACTTATTGGAGCTTCAGAAATCCAAAACCTTGATTATGGTTTTGAAGCTTATGCTACTCAAGGATTCAACGCACCTGACGGGCGTACTTTAGCAGTAAGCTGGATTGGACTCCCAGATGTTGATTACCCAACTGATAAATACGATTACCAAGGCGCTCTTAGTCTTGTAAAAGAACTTTCTATTAAAGATGGTAAACTTTACCAATACCCAGTTGAAGCAATCAGTTCACTTCGTGCTGACTCTGAAGCATTTGCTAATAAATCTGAGACAACTAATACTTATGAATTAGAATTAAATTTCCCTGCAAATCAAAAATCCGAAGTTCTTCTCTTTGCTGATGACAAAGGCAATGGACTCAGCTTGACGGTCGATACCAAAGACGGTAAAATTATTCTTGACCGCAGTAAAGCAGGTGTTCAATATGCTACAGAATTTGGCACAAGCCGTGAATGCTCAATTGATACTAAAGAAACAAGTGCTAATATTTTTGTAGACAATTCAATCGTTGAAATCTTTATCAATAAAGGAGAAAAAGTATTTACTAGCCGTGTCTTCCCTGAAGCTAGCCAAAATGGCATTGTAATTAAATCTGGAGACGTTACTGGTACATACTTTGATTTGAAGTACTAATATGGTAGCAAAATTAACTGACGTCGCTGAACTTGCTGGTGTAAGCCCGACAACCGTTTCACGCGTTATCAACAATAAAGGTTATTTGTCTGAAAAGACAAAACAAAAAGTCCAGGAAGCCATGAGAACTTTAGGCTATAAACCTAATAATCTCGCCCGTGGACTTCAGGGAAAATCTGCCCAACTTATTGGACTCATCTTTCCTAATATTAGCAATATCTTTTATTCTGAACTGATTGAATATCTTGAAATCGAGCTATTCAAACATGGGTATAAAACGATTATCTGCAACAGTCAAAATGACCCTGCCAAGGAACGTGAATATATTGAAATGCTTGAAGCTAACCAAGTAGACGGCATTATTTCATCAAGTCACAACCTTGGTATCGATGATTACGAACGCGTCAGTGCCCCCATTATTGCCTTTGATAGAAATCTGGCGCCAAATGTTCCTATCATTGCTTCAGATAACTTTGAAGGTGGAAAACTAGCTGCTCGTACCCTTCAGAAAAATGGTTGTGAAAACATCATTATGATTACCGGACACGATAACACCGATTCTCCAACCGAATTACGTGCTCTTGGTTTCTCATTCCAAATTCCACACGGCGAAGTTTTCAAAGTTCCTAACAACTTATCCACAATTCGCCGCGAGATGGAAATCAAATCAATTATCGCAAGAAACAGGCCTGACGGAATCTTTGTTTCTGATGACTTAACAGCCATTTTAACAATGAAAATTGCTAAACAATTAGATTTAAAAATCCCAGAAGATCTGAAAATCATTGGTTACGATGGAACATCATTTATCGAAAACTTCTTCCCTCAATTGACAACTATCCGTCAACCAATCGATGAAATCGCAAGTCTGCTTGTTGACATCCTCCTAAAACGTATCAAAGGAGAAAAAACAAGCAAAGATTACATCTTGCCGATTTCTCTACTTCCTGGTGGTAGTATTTAATAACAAAAAGCACAGAGATGCATAAGGTCTGTGCTTTTTGTTGTAATCTTGCCTTTTTAATCAGAAAAAGAGAGATGCTACTGCATCTCTCTTTATGTATTATTCAGTAACAAACTGACTCAATAATCCATTAACGAATTTTGCTGATGTTTCGTCAGAATATTTTTTAGCAATTTCAATGATTTCATTGACCGCAACACGTCCAGGTGTTTCCTCGAAGTATTTAACTTCGTAAAGACCTAAACGAAGCAAAGCTTTGTCAGTCAGTGTTAAACGTTCTAGTGACCAGCCTGATTTTAGGTGTGCTTCGATTTGTTGATCAATTTCTGATTGCAAATCACATGCACCTTTGACAAGGTTTAAAAGAAATACTGGAACTTGAACTTCTTCGTCTTCTTCAATTTTCTTGTCGTAAGTGTAGGCAAATTCAGCAGCTGCCAAATAGTCTCCACCAAATTCGAGGCTAAACAGTGCCTGGAAGGCACGTTCACGAAGGTCACGTCTTGAATTTGTAAAGTTATTAGTCATCCAAGAAATCCTCGTCGAACAATGCTTTCAAATCGGGTTTTGGTGTTTTTTCAGGAACGATTCCTTCAACGTGGATATTTACAGATGAAATAGTCACTTCTGCCATTTCGTAAACCGCAGCTTTAACAGCTTGTTGAATAGCCATTGAAACAGCAGGAACATTGACACCATATTGAAGATATACGTAGATATCAGCATTAACTGTGCCATCTTCTTCTGTTTGAAGGTAAACACCTTTACCTAAAACTGTTTTGCTGAAACTATCAGTCATGGCTTTGTTACGAAGTGAGTGAACGCCATCAACTTTTGTTGCAGCAATACCTGTGATAACTTCTAGAACTCGTGGTGAAATAACAATATCACCGATATTTTCAGTTGTCATAAGCATTTCCTTTCTAATTAAGTTTAAGGATTAAAAAGTAAAGAGAGCGGTGCCCTCTCTACCCGCTCTACTGGCAAGCTTAGGCACGTGATACGTAAGTACCTTCTTGCGTATTGATTACCAATTTTTGACCGATTTCGATGAAGTCTGGTACGTTAACAACAAGACCTGTTTCAAGAGTTGCAGGTTTACCAGAACCAGTAACTGTAGCACCTTTGATTGATGGTTGAGTGTCAGTAACTGTCAATTCAACTGTTGTAGGAACAGTAACACCGATAACTTCAGTACCGAAGAATTGGATTTTAACTTCTGAGTTTTCAAGGATGTAAAGCAATTCTTGTTCTACGTTTACAACTGGAATTTCGTATTGTTCGTAGCTTTCAGTATCCATGAAGTATGCTGTATCATCCATTTTGTAAAGGTATTGTGCAGCACGTGTTTCGATGATTGCTTGTTCGAATTTTTCTTCTGGACGGTAAGTTGTATCGAATGTTGAACCAGTACGTACGTCACGAAGTTTCATACGCATAACTGTGTTACCTTTACCTGGTTTGTGGTGGCTTGCTTCGAGAACTTTGATGAGTTTTCCATCAGATGTTACGAAAGTCATACCTGCTCTAAGCTTACTTGCTTCAATCATTTATTAATTACCTCTTATAAATTATTTATCACTTCATTTTACCATAAAATACGTTATGGCTCAAATCTTTTTAGTCTCTTCGACTAATATCCCTCTTAACTATTTTAAGCTTCATTGTTAAAAAAATCCAATTTTAATACAATAAATATCTAAAAGTTTATTCAAGGGAGATTTATTGGATATGAAGGTGAAACTTGAAAATCTTGGCGGAGAAATTAAGGAAGTTAAAGTTAGCTTTAGTTGGACAATCTTTTTTTGTGCCACTTTTTCGTAAAGATTGGAAATGGTTTAGGATTATGATTGGCTCAATCATTGCAGGCATTTTATTAACGCTCTTCTAAAAAATGGTTGGAGAGCAACCTCAGAAGTCGACGAAAAAATTTTAAAAGATAAATTGAATTAATACTAAAAGCACTCTATCGAGTGCTTTTTTAATACTTAATCATCAAAATCATCCATACCAAGTCTAACTTCTGGAACATCGTGTTGAACGCATTCAACGCCTTTTTGTTTCATCAATTCAAGTGCGAATGGATGCATGCGGTAAGCTGTCTTATAAGTGATTTTTTTGATTCCAGCTTGAAGCAAAGCTTTGGTACAGTTAATACACGGAAAATGTGTGACGTAAATTTCTGTGCCTTTGGTTGAGATACCTTCTTTAGCACACTGGATAAGAGCATTCATTTCAGCGTGAACAGTACGGATACAATGACCGTCTTCCATCTTATGACCAGCTTCACTACAATTATCTGTTTCTGACACGCCACCATTGTAACCAGTCGCTATGATACGATTATCTTTCACCAAAACAGCTCCAACAAAAGCGCGGTCACAGGTTGAACGTTTTGAAATTAACTCCGCATTTGCCATAAAATAATCTTCCCAAGAAAGTCTTTCAGTCATTGTATTCCTCCTTTTCTAAACGCTTAGCAATTATAAAACAATCAATTCTTTTGGCGCCAAAGTAAGCACTTCGCAACCATTTTCTGTCACAACCAAATCATCTTCGATGCGGACACCGTATTTGTTATCAAGATAGATTCCTGGCTCATCAGTGATAGTCATGCCTACCTCGACCAATTCATCAGAGTTCCCAAAAAATGGAATCTCATGAATGTCAAGTCCAATGCCGTGTCCAATACCGTGTGTAAAGTGCTCACCATAACCAGCCTTTTCAATGACATCACGTGCCAACTTATCATAATCACGACGTGTCATCCCAGCTTTAACAGAGTCAATCACCGCTTGATTAGCACGTAAAACCACGTCATAAATCTCGCGCTCTTCGTCAGTCGTCTCACCGATATGGATGGTACGCGTCATATCGCTAACGTAGTGGTTGTAGTAACAACCAAAATCAAGCGTCAAGGTTTCGCCAGATTGGATAACTTTCTCACTGGCTACGCCGTGAGGCATAGCAGAGCGGTAGCCTGATGCCGCAATGGTTTCAAAAGACACACCAGAAGCTCCATACTCACGCATACGAAAATCAAGAAAATTCGCCACTTGTAGCTCAGTAGTCTGACCTGGCTTGATAAAATCAAGCATGTCTGTAAAGGCACGATCAGAAATCGAACAAGCCTTACGAATGGTCTCAATTTCAGAAGCATCTTTGATCATGCGCAATTCTTCCATGAAATTCGTCATAGGCACCAAATCATAAGCTGCAAAAAATCCCTGCAAAACTTGATAATAAGCAAAGGATACTTGACTATCAAAACCAATTTTCTTCAAATTATCTGCTTGAATGACCTTGGCAATTTCAGAAAGAGCATCTCGGCTTTCAATGATATCAAAACCTTGAACAGATTGCTTAGCAATCAAGGTGTAACGAGCATCCGTCACAAACAAGCGACGCGTTTTTGAAATAAAAACAGTCGCTGACGTCCCCCAGAATCCTGTTAAATAATAAATATTATTTTGACCAGTCACCAAAAATGCATCAACATCTGATTGTTTTAACTTAGCATCAAATCTTTCAAGTCTTGCTAGCATGTCTCTCTCCTTTGACAGTATTTTACAGCTATTATACCAAAAAATTCCCGAAACCATAGCCTTTTCAGCAAAATACTTAGCTGGTAAATTAATTTCATAACTAAAAAGGATTTTGTGTCTTTTTTTGATACTTTTCTTAGGTGCTGCCGTCGGCAGGTTCGACAATCCAGTGGACTGTTGAAGGAATCCAAGGAATTCCTAAAGGTCGCAGTGGTTGACTGGCAGTTCTCATTTTGCTTCGCAAAAATTGCGACCAACCTAGTCAACTGTGCGGGGGTGGTACAACGAACTACAAATTTTGGAGTTCTGTACCACTCCCTCAAAACTCCCGGGTGGCTGATGTAATTAGTCTTCAGCCACTTTCACCACGACAAAAAATGTCGCTTTCTTGCTCGCAAATGAATCCTAAAATTGAAGTATTGCAATGATAAGTTAGAATTCATTTTAGGTTAAAAACAGGTTTGTCTACATTCTGAAAAGACACAAGGTCCTTTCAATTTATTACTCTTGCTTTCTTGATAAATAAAACACTTAGAATAACAAGGCTTAATCCATAAACAAAGTAAAGTGATTGATAGGTTTGAACTCCCAGAACTTGAAGCACAAGCAAAATGGCAATACAAACTATATTAACCAAGCTGGTCAGACTAACAACCCATTTTTCAGCATGACTGCTTTGTAAAAGCATTTTTGAACTTTCATAAAGTGGCGTTGCAATCATGACAAGCATAGTGAAGGCAGTCATCGGGATGATATTAGTATTGATTTGACTTGATAAGAAACCAGCAAAGATATTGGCACAAAGTGTCACAAGCACAGCAAAAATTATACTTACCAAATAACTATTACGATAAATTACCCATATGAATCGCTTGCTTTCGTGCTTTTGATTAGCCTGTGGCAAGAAGATAGAAACTGCTCCTGCATACATAAAAGCTGGCAAACGAACTATTGAAAACAACTGACTAATCACCGCATAGATAGAGAGGATTTTCAAGCCTTGTCGTCCCATCAAAGCATCAAATACCATGATAAAAAGGACACTTTCTAAAATTTCTTGAATAGTCAAAGGAACCCCAAAAAGAATTAACTCTTTTTTACAAGTTGACTGAGATTCCAATGCCTCAAAAATCACACCAGAAACCAAGCTAAAATAAGCTAAAACCACTAAAAGCAATGACGTTATAGCAGAAATCGCTGCACCCTTCACCCCTAAAATCGGAACTAGATAATAATTCATTACCACATCAAGAAGCGAGCTAGCAAGCCCAATCCCAAAAATCGGTTTAGTCTTCTTTTCAACTTTTAAAACATTTGTCAATAAAAACGTCAACAAGGTCAAAAGAATATAAGGCGACATGATAGTCAGATAAGCTGTTGATAAGTCGAGTAAATCACCTGTGAAGCCATAGAATAATTGGAGAAAAAGCTTTCCAAAAACTAGACACAAGACCATAAATAAAAGACCAATTAGCATATCCAAAAGCAATGATGATTTCAACAAATCTTTAAATCGGCTCTTGTTACTTTCTGCAAAAGCACGCGCCCCTTTAATATTAAACGATAAACTAAAAGCGCCTAAAATCCCACCAAAGGCAAACAAGAAATTTTGAATCACCGATATACCAGAAAGTGCCACACTTGAGTCATTAACCGCAAAATGCAGTGACAATTGATTAATCAAAAGCTGTGCAATATTGGTTGCAATCAATGGAAAAACATACCGATTAACTTCTTTTGAATAAGACATAAATCCTCCAATAAATCTCGATAGCAACAAAGTACTATTTCCCATAAATCGGCTTCATTATAACACAAATCCCAGGTAAGATAACTCACCTGGGAATATTTTATTTCAATTTATCCTTCAAATACTGTCCTGTGTAAGACTCTTTGACTTTAGCGACTTCTTCTGGTGTGCCTGTGGCAATGATTTGTCCGCCACCGACACCGCCTTCTGGTCCAAGGTCAATAATGTGGTCAGCTGTTTTAATCACATCAAGATTGTGTTCAATGACAAGCACAGTATTTCCGTCATCTACAAAACGTTGAAGAACTTTAAGCAGACGAGCAATGTCATCTGTGTGAAGACCTGTCGTTGGTTCATCAAGGATATAGAGACTCTTACCAGTTGAGCGTTTGTGAAGTTCACTTGCCAATTTCATACGCTGTGCTTCACCACCAGACAGTGTTGTGGCTGGTTGTCCAAGAGTAACATAACCAAGTCCAACGTCTTTAATTGTTTGCAATTTGCGTGCGATTTTAGGGATTGGTGCAAAGAATTCAACCGCATCATTAACTGTCATATCGAGAATTTCAGCGATATTTTTATCTTTATAATGAACCTCAAGCGTTTCACTGTTATAGCGTGTGCCATGACAAACTTCACAAGGCACATACACATCTGGCAAGAAGTGCATTTCAATCTTGATAATACCATCACCAGAACAAGCCTCACAACGTCCGCCTTTGACGTTAAATGAGAAACGTCCTTTTTTGTAACCACGAATCTTAGCTTCATTGGTCTTAGCAAACAGGTCACGAATGTCATCAAAGACACCTGTATAAGTTGCAGGATTTGAACGTGGAGTACGACCGATTGGACTTTGGTCAATATCAATCAAGCGTTCAATGTTTTCAATGCCTTCAAGTGCTTTGTGCTTACCAGGTTTAGCAGAATTACGATTTAATTTTTGAGCAACAGCTTTTTTCAAAATACTGTTAACCAAAGTTGATTTACCAGAACCAGAAACACCTGTGACTGCAATGAATTTACCAAGCGGGAAAGTCACGTCGATATTTTGCAGGTTATTTTCTGAAGCTCCTAGTACGCGAAGAAAACGTCCATTACCTTTACGACGTTCTAGTGGCACAGGAATTTCTTTTGCACCTGACAAATATTGCCCTGTGATTGATTTCTTGTTCTTAGCAACTTCTTCTGGTGTTCCTGAAGCGACGATTTGCCCACCAAATTCACCAGCTCCTGGTCCGACATCAATCAACCAATCAGCTTGACGCATAGTATCTTCGTCGTGTTCAACGACAATTAAGGTATTTCCGAGATCACGCATTTTCTTCAAACTATCAATCAAACGGTCATTGTCGCGTTGATGAAGCCCAATTGACGGTTCATCAAGGATATAAAGCACGCCCGACAAGTTTGAACCAATTTGCGTTGCCAAACGAATACGTTGACTTTCACCACCTGACAAAGTCCCCGCAGAACGTGATAAGGTCAAGTAATTCAATCCCACGTTATTTAAGAAAGTCAAACGGTCTTTGATTTCCTTAACGATTGGTGTGGCAATCGTTTTTTCATTTTCAGAGAGTTCTAGATGATTCAAGAGTTCCAAGTGGTCAGCAACTGACAAATCAGACACCTGACCAATATTCAAACCATTTTCACCACCAACACGAACGCAGAGTGCTTGATTATTCAAACGATAGCCGTGACATGTTGGACATGGCAATTCGTTCATGTAACCACGCATAACATTGCGGGTAAAATCACTATTTGTCTCATGGTAACGACGATTGATATTGTTAACAACACCCTCAAAAGGAAGATCAATATTACGTTCACCACCGAAATCATTGACATAGTGGAAATGGAATTCACGCTCACCTGAACCGTAAAGCACAAGATTTTGCTCGTCTTCACTCAAATCCTCAAAAGGCGTATCCATATCAACTCCAAAAGCTTCCATGGCCTGTTCAAGCATAGCAGGATAATAATTTGATGAAATAGGATTCCATGGTGCTAAAGCCCCCTCACGAAGCGTTTTACTGCGGTCAGGAATCACCAAATCCAAGTCAACTTCCAATTTATTTCCCAAGCCATCACAAGTTGGGCATGAGCCAAATGGCGCATTAAATGAAAATAAACGTGGTTCTAATTCGGGAACAGTAAAGCCACATACTGGACATGAATAATGTTCAGAAAAAAGCAATTCATTGCCGTCCATGGTATCGATGATGACATAACCATCAGCCAAACGAAGCGCAGCTTCTACAGAATCAAAAAGACGTGAACGAATGCCCTCTTTATTAATCAAACGGTCCACAACAATCTCGATGTTGTGCATTTTACTCTTAGACAACTCAGGAACTTCTGAAATATCAAAAATGTCACCATCCACGCGTACACGTACATAACCATCTTTTTGAATGCGATCAAAAATCGTCTTGTGTTGACCTTTTTTGCGACGCACAACAGGCGCTAAAATTTGCATTCTTGTGCGCTCAGGCAATTCCAATACCTTATCAACAATCTGTTCAACAGATGATGCCGTGATTGGACCATGCCCGTTGATACAGTATGGTGTCCCCACACGTGCATACAAAAGACGCAGATAATCATTGATTTCTGTCGTTGTCCCTACTGTTGAACGAGGGTTTTTACTCGTCGTTTTTTGGTCAATGGAAATGGCAGGGCTGAGACCTTCAATCGAATCAACATCTGGTTTTTCCATATTACCAAGAAACATACGTGCGTAAGCTGAAAGACTTTCCACATAGCGACGTTGCCCTTCAGCATAAATCGTATCAAATGCCAAACTAGATTTTCCTGATCCTGACAAACCTGTTACAACCACCAATTTGTCACGCGGAATTTCAACATTGACATTCTTTAAATTATGGGCCCTAGCCCCTCGAATAATTAATTTATCTTGCATAATCTATGAGATAAGCTAAGCTTGACACTAGACCACGCTTAGCTTTCCATCCTTTCTTTGCGAGTACATTTTCTTCTTATTTCATTATAACAAATTTTCTACTTTTCTCTGTCCCCAAAAACTGCTAATTGTAGTATAATAGACTAGTATGTAGAATTTTATTCACCGAACCATTGGTGGCTTCAATTTTACAAATAAAAAATGAACAAGAGCTTGACATGGCACTATCGCTGGTGGGCCTAACTTACTACAGTTTAAAAGTTCTTGTATCTCATCGTAAAAGGAGGGGTTGTTTTTATGGAACAAATGTTTCTATCAACAGCGTTAGAGTTTAAAGAAATCAATACATTCGAGCCAGGAGCTTGGATTAATTTGGTCAACCCCTCCCAGGAAGAATCTGTTCAACTATCCGAACAATTTAATATTGATATTACAGACCTTCGTGCGCCACTCGACCTTGAAGAAACATCACGTATCTCTGTTGAAGATGATTATACATTGATTATCGTGGACGTTCCAACCTACGAAGAACGTAATAATAAAAGCTATTATGTGACCATTCCGCTCGGTATCATTGTCACTGACAATGCTGTTATCACAACGTGTTTACAAGAACTAACATTATTTGATAACTTTTTCAATCATCGCGTCAAAAACTTCTACACATTTATGAAGACACGCTTTGTTTTCCAATTGCTTTATCGCAATGCTGAGCTATTCCTAACAGCCCTTCGTTCTATCGACCGTCAAAGCGACCGAATCGAAGCTGAATTGGAAAATGCTACACGTAATGAGCAATTAATCGACATGATGGAGTTGGAAAAATCTATCGTCTACTTGAAAGCCTCATTGAAATTCAACGAGCGTATCGTTAAAAAACTTTCGAGTAGTACCAGCTCTTTGAAAAAATATATCGAAGATGAAGATTTGCTTGAAGATACACTGATTGAAACGCAACAGGCCATCGAAATGGCTGGCATTTATGAAAATGTCTTGAATGCCATGACTGAAACAACTGCTTCAATCATCAACAACAACCAGAATACCATCATGAAAACACTAGCTTTAATGACAATGGCACTTGATATCCCAACAGTTATCTTTTCAGCCTATGGGATGAACTTCCAAAACAACTGGTTGCCACTAAACGGTCTACCACATGCCTTTTGGTACATTGTCTTTATCGCAGCCGCCATGAGCTTATCAGTAGTATTCTACTTCTTCAGAAAGAAATGGTTTTAATTGGTTAATTTTTACTGTAACCATAGGTTACTAGTAAAAATACGGTTGTCTCTATTTTGAGACAACCTAAACCACTTACTAGCTCGAAAAGTGATTAATATCGAATCACTTTTCTCTCGTCATAACTTTTCAATCATTGTTGCGGCTAAACTTATTAATTTGCATGGTATTTACTTTCTAAAGGCACTTACTAGTTAGAAAAAGCAAGCGATTTTGTTTTCTCTAACTAATAACTGGCTTTATCTTATAAGACCTTACATACAGGAGAATATATTATGAATTTATCTAATCTTACTAAAAAAAATCAGGAATTCGTTCATATTGCTACTAATCAATTGATTGAAGATGGCAAATCTGACGAAGAAATCAAAGCAATTTTGGAAGAAGTTTTACCTACAATTATCGAAAACCAGAAAAAAGGATTGACTGCTCGCGCCCTTCTTGGTGCACCAACAGTTTGGGCTGCTTCTTTCACTGAAAAAGCTTCTGATACCAAAGCAAAACAAGAAAAGAAAAATGATAACCCATGGTTGATGTGGTTAGACACTTCACTTCTTTTCGTCGGTGTTGTTGCCCTTCTTAACGCTCTTATGGGATTCTTCAATTCAGCAACAACAAGCTCTGGACTCTTCTCATTGCTTGCCCTTGGTTTTGGCGGTGGTGCTGCTATGTACGCAACTTACCACTTCATCTACCGCCACGCTGGTAAACCTAAGAGCGAACGTCCAGGACTTGGTAAAACTATCTTGGTACTTGGTTTGGCTATGCTAGGATGGATTCTCCTATACACAGCTACCGCCTTCCTACCAGCAGTTCTTAACCCACAATTGCCACCTATCGTAATGCTTATCATCGGTCTTGCATCACTTGTCGGACGTTACTTCCTTCAAAAGAAATTTAACATCCTTAATGCAATGACACCACAACGATAAAAAGAAAACCTCACTAAGCATAATGTTTAGTGAGGTTATTTTTATTTAGAACGCAAACTTAAAACAATGTCATCTGACCAAGTTGAGGTCATTTTAATCTGATCAAGATTTTCAACCGTAATTTTTTTAGCTGAGAAATATGTTTTCTTGTGGTAACGAATATTGAAATCATCCTGACTGCCTTCTTTAACATCTGTTAATGATTTGTCATTCAGTAAAAAATCAGTCTTCAGACCTTTTTTCAAATCTTCTTTTGTAAACATGATATACACTGTTCCAGAAAAGTGATTCTCTAAAGGTAAAACCTCGTCTTTATTTACCACCAAAATGTCTTTAACATTTAGTTGTTCTTCTTCACTTTGATAAGTTTTACTACTTTCAGTTTTAATGGCACCAGCGGTATCATAAGTAGCTTCTGAGATAATGCCACAACCCGATAATAGTCCAAATAATAAAGCCACTCCCAAAACCTTAATTATTTTCATCATAATCTCTCCTATATTCTAAAATATCTCCCGGCTGACAATCCAACTCTCTACAAATACTCATCAAGGTATTAAACCTGACCCCTTTTGCCTTTCCAGTCTTCAAAATAGACAAATTTGCCTCAGTGATTCCTATTTTCTCAGCCAGCTCCTTAGAGGTAATATTTCTTGATTTTAACACCTTATCTAAATGTACTTTTATTTCTTCCATATCAAATAATCTCGTCGTGGTCTTTTTGCAATTCATAACCACGTTTTAGCACAATAATAGCAATATCATTGATAATAATAAAGACAATATTCACAAGATAATCTTTTAAAGATAAATCAAATAAGCTACTTGCATCGGCTATTTTAGAAAAATTAAATGAGATGTTAACAAGTAATTGAATACCTGTGAATAAAATCTGGTAAAGAAGAACTTTAGAAAGCAAATTGATGTTTTCGGAGCAAAAATACTCTTCATCTTGAAAATTTATCAACAACTTATCCAAAGCTCGCATTATCCTAAACAGAAGGTAAAAAATAATCATAGCCATTATTAAGATAACAATCGGAATCCAAACAGAGACTTGAATACTTTGATACCCATAATCCAAAGTAAATAAGCCACCGTGATTTTGCCCAGCAAAAAATACTGCAAAGATACCAAATCCCATCAAAATCATACCTACAACCGATAGATAGCGTATTATTTTAACAACTTCTCTTCCAACTTTTAAAACAATCTTTTTCATAAGTCTCCCTCTAAATTATTGTTTTACAATAATCGCATTCTTGAAATTATTATAAAACAATAATTTCAACTTGTAAACTCAAAAAAGATTTTTCCACACAAAAAAACGACCTCTTTCGAAGTCGTTTTTTTCTGATCACCGCAACGAATTAGTCTTCGTTTACGAATGGCATAAGAGCCATAACGCGAGCGCGTTTGATAGCTGTTGTTACTTTACGTTGGTTTTTAGCTGAAGTTCCAGTTACGCGACGTGGAAGAATTTTACCACGTTCTGAAACGAAACGGCTAAGAAGCTCAGTATCTTTGTAATCAACATATTCAATTTTGTTAGCTGCGATGTAATCAACTTTTTTACGGCGTTTGAATCCGCCACGACGTTGTTGAGCCATGTTTTATTCTCCTTTATATTATTGTTGTTTCAAGTTTAACACTTGAGGTGTCCATATCCATTAGAATGGAAGATCGTCATCTGAAATGTCCATTGGGTTTGAATTACCAAATGGGCTTTCGTCACGACCGAAGTTAGGTGTTTGTTGTGAAGGTTGTGATGAGAAACCACCATTAGAAGCTCCACCAAATGATGAATTATTATTAAATCCACCGTTGTAAGAACCACCTGATTGGCCTTCACGTGTAGCACGACTTTCCAAGATTTGGAAATTATCTGCAACGACCTCAGTTACGTAAACACGTTGGCCTTGTTGGTTTTCATAGTTACGAGTCTGGATACGACCAGTAACACCAACCAATGTGCCTTTTTTAGCCCAGTTAGCCAAGTTTTCAGCTTGCTGACGCCAAATCACACAGTTAATAAAATCTGCTTCGCGTTCACCATTTTGATTCTTGAAGTTACGGTTTACAGCAAGTGTAAATGTCGCAACTGCTTGATTAGATGGTGTGTAACGGAGTTCTGCATCGCGGGTCATGCGACCGACAAGTACTACATTATTAATCATAAAATACCTTCTTACGCGTCAAGTTTAACGATCATGTGACGAAGAATGTCACCGTTGATTTTTGAAAGACGGTCGAACTCGTTAAGAGCCACAGCATCTTCTGCTTCAACGTTAACAACGTGGTAAAGTCCTTCGCGGAAATCTTTGATTTCGTATGCAAGACGACGTTTTTCCCAGTCTTTTGATTCAACAACAGTTGCACCGTTGTCAGTCAAGATAGAGTCAAAGCGTGCTACCAAAGCGTTTTTAGCTTCTTCTTCAATGTTTGGACGAATAATGTAAAGAATTTCGTATTTAGCCATTGATATTTTTCCTCCTTTTGGTCTAATGACCCGTGAACATTATCACGAGTAAGTGAGGCGTACTCACAATAAACTATTATACTATACCTTGTTTTAATGTGCAAGAGATTTGTGTGTTACAAAATGATGTTATTTTATTGTTCAAAAACAAAAAAGCAGTTCGTATCTGCTCCTTTGTTTAGAAATCACCTTTATTAGAAACCACTAGATTCGTTTCATAAAGTTCTGTCGCAAAATCTAATCCTTTTCTAAAGGCATTAGCTTCTTCACGACTTTCAAAAATCTTTTGTGCTTGAACATATTGTTGTCCACTGCGCCAATACATCTTTCTAACAACCCACATATCCTTTACCTCGCTTTTTTAGCTAGTATAAGATTAATTATAGCACAAATTGTTGAACAATTCATAAAATTAAGTTTTGTCTTTAAGTTTTAATATAATATTCAAATTTACTTAACAGATTTTTTGTGAAAGCGAAACAGAAACAACAATAAAAAGGCGAGAAACTGAACTGCACCCCAAAAGTTAGACAAAAAATCTAACGAATGGGGTGCAGTTCATTTCGCTAGTAGTTGGAAGTTCAACTTTATTTATCCATTTTCATTGATTACTTCTCCATTCATTTTCTTGACATTTTTAAGGTATAAGTCTGCTGCTTTTTGACTTTCTTCAAAGACCTTCGTCAAGCTAAGAGAAGCTTCTGCAATGGAACCGGCTTGGGTTAGTTTTATTTCTTGATCTGTTAGCTTTTCATTAGCTTTAGATAGTTCATCTCTTAGCCGATCAATCTCCTTACTCTGGGCTAACATAATTTCATATAATTCGATGCGTTTTAATTTTCGAATTTTTTTCGTTAATTTTGCGATGATGGCAATTCTATCATTTTAAAGCCATAAAAAAGAAGCTGGGTACTCTTGCCCAGCCTCTCTAAAAAATATTTTTTTCGTATGTTATCCAACATACCATTCTCATAAGGAGTTAGGCTGTTAGATCATTATCTCCGTTTTTATAGCGATTTAAATTCATTTTCAGCATTGTACATATACCTCCATGATATTTTATCTACTACAATTTACATTGGTATCACTCCTTTAGCTATTTTATGCGACTAGCTAAAGTATCACCATTTTTATATCTTGCTACATTCATAAGATACCTCCATTTAACTGAAAATACTCACTGAGCAATGATAATAATCATCCGATTGTTTGTTTTTTTCTCATGTAGCGATTTACTCGTCGCCACATGTGTTTTGAGTCTCCATTTTTGTAACGACTTACATTGATTGCTTTCATATCTATTACAACTTTCATTAAAAGCTTTTGAACATGGAAGCAATATGATTAGAAGCCCATTCGATTACTACTGTTACTAGCAACAAAATCAACCGGTAATATTTTTTGCGCTAGCTATTTCTAATCGTTCACTTCCAATTATAATTTTCATCTAAAATGTGACATCACTCCTTTATTGACTTAAATCCAACTAGTTGTTAGTCTCCATTTTTGTAACGACCTACATTTATCATCAACATAAGACGTTCCTCCGATGTGTTAAATTTTCAATGTTACAATGTTATGAGATTTTTTGAGGTATAAATCTTTATGGCTAAACAAAGCACCTAATCACCATTTTTATAGCGACCTAAGTTTAATGTCAACATAAGCGCCACCTCCATTACGTAAAGTTAACTGTGCCTACTTAACTCCGACTAGAGACTTTATCACCATTTTTATACCGGGCGACATGTGGTTTCATCATAAGAACTGTTACCTCCTTACTTCGTTTCTTTTGTCATCCTTCTTTACACTT
>OCTW011608083.1_pt1 | contig 18776 bp, 14 predicted proteins | sample 1539671 | NCBI WGS metagenome assembly OCTW01 (sample SAMN02144230, study PRJEB22623) | gut metagenome | biome: sheep rumen | host: Ovis aries | place: New Zealand
CCAATCAAAAATCCAAGAAAAGAGGATTGTCTAAAACAGATTCAAATTGAATTCTGATGATTTAACATTTTTTAAGAGACACTAGTGAAAGTTTATTCGAGAGATTTTTGTAAGTTTGTCTCCAATATAAGTTTTAATATTAATTGGTTGATATGTTACAGAATCGCACTTGGCTTGCCTTTGCCAACAGAAAAAGGTGTAGACATGCAGATGCAATTCATAATCTTGGATTTGTCAGTTGGAGAATGGGAAGAGCACGTTTTGCCATCGGAGATGTAGTTTACCTGTTTATGTCTGATGAACGATGTGTACGTTTCAAAATGGTGGTAACTGCAGCAAATTGCAAACGTGAAGATCAAGCCTATTGGGTGACAACTCCACCAAATGATATTACTTATAAATTGGAATTATTAGAAGAATATAATGGTACAGAGCTGAATGAGACAAATCTGTTTGATCATGGTTTTTCTGGTGGTAAAAGTATTCAAGGTCCTATTTATAAAAATGAGAAACTTTTGAATTATATTAAATCAAAATTCTAACATCAGTTTTTCATAGAACGTGATAAATAAAGATTTATGTTCTTTTCTTTTTGTGCTCCCCTTCTGCTCGCTCTGATAGGGAGGGCAAGGGCGTTCCACCCTTTGCAATACTCAAATACAATGTCCAATTTATCAGTCTTAAAATAGGATCCGACCAAACTTAAAAAACACAAAAAGACGGGAATGACTCCCGTCTTTTCGATTGAATTTTATATAGATAAATAATAGTGTTATTTCACAACCACTTTAGCAATAGTAGAGTTGTCTTTAGAGTTGACTCTTATTATGTACGAGCCTTTTCCTGTGATGTCGAACGCTACAAAATCATTGCCGTTTCCAACGACTGATTCATTGTGGATGCCGTTGGCTCCGATGATGTCGACGCTTTGTATTCCGTCGGCACACTTGGCAAAGAATTGTCCGTCAGACACGGTAGGGTAGACAATTGCGTCTTCTTTGGCTGCTATTGTTTCCGCTCCAGCATTGACACTGCGTAGAAGCACTGCCTTGATACTTTTTGCCGGCAATGATGTTTTGACCACTCCGTTGGAAATAGTAGCGTCGCCCTCCACAAGCGCATTTTCCGTATGGCTTACAAACGTCTCTGTGGCAGGAAGATCAGACAGAGACAATGTCTTGCAACTTCCGTCTGCAATCTCCATTCCTGAAACTGTGACTTCCACGTCTGCGGCATCTTTAGTTGATCGGTTGACAATCAGCAGTGTGGCTTCTGTGTTGTTATCGTTCACAGTGACATAGCTTTCCACCATATTGACATCCGACGATTGGCTTGGCACGTAGTATTCCTTGCTGTAGCGAGCCATCAGATGGATAGCCTCCCACATTCCTGGATACCAGCTCCATGGAGTGAAGAATTCTCCATTGTTTTTCATCAGCTCACCCACATGGCTGATATAGGCGATAGCGTGGGTGATCGGTTCAAATTTGCTGCTGATGTTGTATTCTGACACAGAGAAAGTTACTCCGTGATCCTCTCCCATATATTCTTTCATCCAGTCGTCGCAACGTCCGAGAATATACTCTTTCTTGATATTTGTGTCCCAGCCTCCGTTCAAAGTGTAAAGTCCGTTTGCTTCTGGATTGTCGTATGTGCGGTCGAAATAAGTGCGGTGCGACTGCAGGTTGACCTCTTCACTCTTCTCTCCGCTTGGGTAGTAGTGGATGTCGAGCACATCAAGCAGTTTGACTCCATGTTTTTTCTGCTCCTGTGCGATACGCACGATGAAATATTTCAACCATGGCATTTTCTCTCCGTCCAGTGTCGGAGTTGAGTTTGTCGGACTGCTTGTCTTGAACCATGTCCACTCGCTTCCTGCCACAGGTCCGCAAAGTTTGATTTCAGGAAATTTCTTTTTTGCTGCCAACGCCGCTTTCACGTATTGCTGGATATAGAATTCGGGGTCGAAATCAGGCTGCACATCTTTGTGTGTCCAGCTCCACATCTCAGGCTCATTGTCCATGTTCCAATAGATGAACTGGCTCATGTCTCGTTTAAGGTCGTCTTTCCAGTAGGTGAGGATGTCGGTTGTCTGCTCTGGGGTCCACTCTTCCAAGTAGAGAGACGGATCTCCAGCCTTGTACTCCTTTTTGTCAAGGTCTATCACCTCTCCGCCGCCACATAATGGCCACGAGCACCATTCTCCCCACTGACTTTTGTTGAACTCCCAGTCGTTGAAATTCTGCTCTTTTGTCGATGCCACGTATCCGCAAAGCTGGAATGAATACATTGCCTGGATGCCGGGAAAACTTTCATTCATCACTTTAGACGACATATCCCAGTTGCAGTCGTAGATGTTGCTGTACCAGTCGGGATGACAGGTGAGATGCTTTTGGTAGTTGTACTTTGTGGCGTTGTTTCCGTTGTTGAGGCGGACAAACTTGATTCCGCTCTCTTTCAACAGAGATTCTGCCTTTGGATCCAGCGTTTTCCCCGGTTGGAATGGAATGTCGGATGTGTTGCGTCCGAATAGATATGGGCTGTACTTGTGGACTCCGCTTTTTGTGTCGACGGAGATCTTCACGTCTGCTGCATTGACAATTGCTGACGATGCGACACAACATGTCAAAGTTAGTAAGTTGTATTTCATGGCAATATATGATTGAGTATTAGTAAATAATACTCTGCAAATGTAAGAATAAAATGTGAAATGCAAAAAAATATAGGCTTGATTTTGTTGGCTCAATTCAGACTTATGTAAGTGATTTTATGAGGATTATTAAGGGCGGAACGCCCTAATCCCCTTCTAAAGTGCGAGCCGAAGGCGAGCACACAGAATTAAATAAAATCACATAGACACAAAGTTTATATAGAAAGACTATAAAAGATAAGAATACAATTTGATAGTGGAAAATGCTTTTCTTAATGCGAATTCGTGAATACAATTATATTTATGTGCTCGCCTTCGGCTCGCACTAAAGAGGAAAGAGTTAGGGCCAATATCTATTAAACATGGGCCCTTAACAATCCTCGACTCTATAACCAAATTCTTAAATTAAATTTAATCAGTTTCTAAATTTGGTTAATTTTGTACAGTAAATCTAATTAACATGCAAAGTCGGTATAATATGGAGCAGGCTAGAATGAAACCATCGATGGAGTCTCATCTAAATCAAATTAGGAAAATGTGTGCTTCGTGGTTGATTTGAAACCAAAATTTATTCAAACCTTATTGCTTCTGCTGGCGAGATGTTTTTGATGATATAGGTAGGAGCGATCAGAATCATTGTGCTGATGGCGGCGATGCCAATGTTCAATAGAATTATTGTCGACGGTACAATCTCTGCCGGTACATGGTCGACGTAGTAGGTCTCGGGATCGAGAGGAATGATGTGGAACTGCATTTGCATCCAGCATAGGGCGATGCTGACGACATTTCCTATCAGCATACCTTTGCCCACAAGGAACAACGACTGGTAGAGAAATATTTTTCTGATGCTCCAGCTGTTTTCTCCCAATGCGAACAGCACTCCGATCATGTTTGTACGCTCAAGAATAAGTATCAACAGGCTCGACGCGATTGTGAAGCCTGCCACACATATCATCAGCACCAATATGATAGCCACGTTGATGTCGAGCATTTCAAGCCATGCGAATATTTGTGGCGACAACTCCTTGACGCTTTTCAGAATGTATGGGTTGCCATCTTCGTCGAAACGATTGCCGATAGTGCGGAAAATCTTATCGTAATGCTCGTCGAGAGTGTTGAAATCAGCGATTTGAATTTCGACGTGAGTGACTTTATCTTCACTCCATGAGTTAAGACGTTGCAGATGACGCAAATCAGCCACCACTACTTTGTCGTCAAAATCTGTGAATCCGGTGTTGTATAATCCAGTGATTGTCAGCGGGCGAACTCGTATTTTCCCATTTAGCACGAAGTAGATACGCATTTTGTCGCCGACAGAAAGATTCATTTTTTGAGCAAGACGGGAGGATATCACAGCCTCTTTGCTTATGCTGTCTTTTGTGATTTCGGCTATCCTTCCGTCGACGATGCTGCTCTTGAAAAAATCCCAGCTGTAATCGCAGTCCACTCCTTTGAATATAATGCCTTGCACATCTTCATCTGTCTTGAGGATTGCCCCATAGTTGCATATTCTCTGGGCATGCTCGACTCCGTCGATATTCTGTATTTTAGACATTAAAAAAGAGTCAACACTGATTGGTCTACAATCAATGCTGCCTCTTTCTGATAATCCACAAATCTGGTAATGAGAAGAAAAACCGATCAGCTTTTCCCTTATTTCATTTTTGAAACCTGTGATGACGCACATGGCGATGATCATCACGGCTGTACCGATAGCCGTTCCCAGTACCGCAATCTTAACAGCGGTTTTCGACACGCGTTTCTTGCCTTTCTGCTCGTAATGAAGACGTTTGGCAATAAACAGTTCGAGATTCATATTGGGCACGTCTATTAAATCGTATCAAATAGTGCGTCCTGGATAAACTTCCAACGCCTTCTTCAATACGAATAATGCTTTAGTCAAGTCTTCTTTCTGAAGCACATACGCTACACGCACCTCATCCTTGCCAAGCTCAGTTGACGTGTAGAATCCGCTGGCAGGCGCCATCATCACAGTCTGACCCTCATACTCGAATTCCTCAAGAAGCCAAGCACAGAATTTGTCTGCGTCGTCGATTGGCAAACGTGCTACAGTGTAGAATGCACCCATTGGAATAGGGGAGTAGACACCAGGGATACGGTTGAGACCGTCGATTAAGAACTTGCGTCGCTCCACATATTCATTATACATCTCAAGCATATAGTCTTGAGGAGTGTCGAATGAAGCCTCTGCAACAATCTGACCGATCAAAGGTGGAGAAAGACGAGCCTGACAGAATTTCATCACGTTCTTTTTAACCTCCTCGTTCTTTGTCACCAAAGCTCCGATACGGATTCCACATTCACTGTATCTCTTTGAAACCGAGTCGAAAAGCACTACGTTGTTTTCGATTCCGTCAAGATGGAACGCAGAAATATATGGTGCACCTGTATAGCAGAATTCGCGGTATACCTCATCAGAGAACAAGTACAAATCATACTTCTTCACCAAGTCGCGAATCTGGTTAAGCTCATTTCTTGTGTAAAGATAACCTGTAGGGTTGTTAGGGTTGCAGATCAAAATACCCTTTGTGCGTGGAGTGATAAGCTCCTCAAACTTTTCAATTGGAGGCAATGCGAATCCCTCTTCGATTGTCGAAACCACTGGCTTGACCACGGCTCCACATGCGATGGCAAACGCAGTGTAGTTGGCATACGCAGGTTCTGGCACGATAATCTCGTCGCCTGGATCCAAGCAAGCCATGAAAGCGAAGTTTACAGCCTCTGAACCGCCGCAAGTGACAATGATATCTTTTTCTGTGACATCAATCTTGAAACGGTGGTAATATTCCTTTAGCTTTAGACGCAAACTCTTATAGCCGTCAGATGGAGAATACTCCAAAATCTTTCTGTCGATGTGTTTAAGTGCATCAAGCGCGACTTGTGGTGTACGCAAATCTGGTTGACCAATATTTAAATGGTACACTTTAACACCACGTTCCTTGGCACGGTCTGCCAATGGCACGAGTTTTCTGATAGGCGACTGAGGCATCTGCTGTCCTCTTATTGATGTCTGCGGCATTTCTTAATTATAATTTGTTCTATTTCAGTGTAAAAACTGAAAGTCTCGTCTCATTTTTTAGTAAAGCCACGCTCTATATGCGTGCAATTACACAATCTTGTGCAAAAATAATCTTTTTTTGTCACAAAATGCAAAAATATATCAGCCTAATTTGAAGACGATACGCAATTTTCCATCTGCGTAGCTGTGACTTGTGATGCGGAACTCACCTATTTCAGATGTGTTTTGCACGTGTGCGCCGACGCAGAGGCACACGTCGTAGTCGCCGATGTAGACAAGACGGAATTTGTCTGCACCTTCAGGTAGGGTGGCCCGGCTCACATTGTCGGGAATCTGATCTTCCGTGACAAACTCATACCTCACGTCGACATGGGAATTGATGACTTCATTGACGCGACGGGTGATTTCATCCACCTCATCCTGAGTCAGATCGTGGTCGATCATATAGTGGCATTTGCTTTTCTTACGCTCGATATGGTTCTCCACCGAACGTGGGCAGCCATAGATATTCACCATTGTGCGGTTCAGAATATGTTCAGCCGAATGCATCGGCGGATATTCCTGTTTGTTGTGCTCAAAAACTGGTTCTTCCATATTGTTATTTATGATAGAGTTTGAAAAACTGTGCAATATTAGTAAAATAAATAATCCGGCTTATTGGTTTCTTGTTAAATATTTATATTTTTGTGCATCATGATGCGAGTTTATTTTTGACGTTTGAACATTTTGGTTCATAATATCTTATTAATGAGATGGAATTATTTATGTTTCTGCATCATGTGATTTGTGCTTTATAAACAAATAGGGTTTAACAAGTTAGTTGGTTTTTAAAATGGGAAAAAAATTTTTTGATTTTAGACATGTCCGGAAATGGGTGTTTCTTTTGTTGTCCGCTTGGGCCGGACAATCGCAAGCTGGCATTACTATTACAGAAGTGATGCAGAGTAATTTTGGCGGGGTTTTAGACTATTACAATGAGTTCCCTGATTCGTGGGTTGAAATTTATAATTCAGGAGAAAAAGATGTTGATTTGAATGGGTTTTCGATTGGAGAGTTGAACGATCCTGACTCTGCTTATGTAATCCAGGAGTCTTTTGTCGTTCCTGCTGATGGATATTTTCTTATTTATTGTGATAAAGAGAATATAAAACAGCATACACATTTCAGATTGAATTCAGACAAGCCAGGAGCACTTTATTTATGGGATGATCAAGGTGTTTTGCTGGATTCTATACATTATCCGGAAATGATTTCTCCAGAAGTGTCATGGGGTCGATTGCCCGATAATCCGGACAGCTTGTCGCATTTCAGAATAGCGACTCCAGAACAGCGTAATAACAACACTAATACAGAGCGTGTTATGAAAAAAGTAGATTTCTCTGTTGACGGTGGTGTGAAAAAAGAACCATTTTACCTAAATTTGACTTTGAAGGGAGATTATCCTGAAGATGCCGTTATTCGTTATACGACAGACGGTAGTGAGCCTACAAGTAAGAGTCAGATTTTTTTTGATTCTCTATATCTATACATAAAAAAAAACACAGTAGTCAGAGCTAAACCATTTAGTGACAGTGCTATTAGTAAGATTAGCAAAACTCAAACTTATATTTTTGATAGGGACGACAAGATGCCTATCATAAGTGTTGTTGGTGATAAATCTTATTTTTATGGCTCTGATTTAGGAATATTTTCGAATTCCACTACGTATGGAGATTATCACCCAGATAATCCATCTCCGAGAGTATGGATGGGGCATCAGAATTATTTGTACAATTGGCGTCGCCCTATTAATATTGAATATTTTTCTGCGGATTCTTTGGATCCTGATTTCAATCAATTATCTGAGACTCGTGTGGCTGGTAATGTATCTCGTGAATATTCGATTAAATCAATGGTTGTATATGCTAATAAGCGATTTGGGGACAAACATTTCAATGGCGTTTTTTGGAAAAATTTGAAACCAAATTGCAAAAAACAGAAAAGTATGACGATACGTACTTCTGATGATGATTTGTATTCAATAAACGATATGCTTTCCCAAACAGCAATTGGAAGATTCGCCAAGTATTATGATGTTGATTATCAGGCAAAACGAAATGTCCAACTTTATATCAATGGAAAATTCCAGAGAATCATGCATTTGCAGGAGCGTGACGGCAACGATTTTGTTTGGGCTAATCATAATAAAATAACTGACATTGAGATAATTGAAACAGACGATGGTTTGGGAACAAACATGGTAAGTGAAGAATTGTTCCCTAACTACGTTCATTTTAAAAGTACATATGGATCAAATAAGTGTAAATACCAGCAAATGGAAGAGTTGTTGGATATAAATGCTTTTATGAATTTTGTTTCGACACAGGCATATTTTGCGAATGTGGATTTCCCATATAATAATGCAGCTGCTTGGTTTGACAAGCAAGGGACAAAAAAATGGCGTTGGATTATGAAGGATATGGATGCCACTTTCCATGATGCTAACTATAATTATTACAATTTTATACTTAGAAAAGAACCGTTTGAGGATTTCTATTGGGCTAATACTCCGGTTGCATGTAGAGTTTATCAGAAGATGTTTTCTTTTGAAAAATTCAAACAGCCATATATCGATAGAACATCTGTCTTAGCAGGTACCGCATTTTCTAAAAATACGTTGACATTTATGTTGGATAGTATAATTGGGGATATGTCGTTGGCATTGTCGTCTGAAGATTTGGAAAACTATATTGGAAATTTGGAAAGTTTTTATGAATGGTGTGATACCCGACATGGATACTATTATTATGATTTGAGCCAATTTTTTGGCTTAGGTGATACTGCAAAACTGACAATCAAATCTAAGCAACGTGATTCATTGATTTACTTAAATAACAATCCGTTGATTGAGAATAAGTATGATGGATATTTCTTTGAAGGAAGAGACATTTTCTTGACTCACGACAGCAAACTTAATATTTATGTGCTTGATGATCCATATACCAGTAATATAAGTTATATTGATTTGGGAGAAATGGTCAAAACAGAGGATTCTATATCAACTCGTTGGACTATATCTTATTATTTAGATGGTCAACATATCTATGAACACTATTCTAATAAGGATCTTCACTACAAGATTCCTATTGGTGCAGAGAATGTTTATATTTCAGATGGTTATGTGGATGACGGAATGACGAGTTCAGAGCCGGTTGTGACAAGTCGTTTGTCAGAAGATCTGACATATATGGTATATAATATAGGTGGAATGTTTATTGGCAAATTCAGTTTTGCTGAATTGTGTGATTATAAGCAGAATGAAGACATTAATATTGTCGTGGTTCTTGATTCACTTGGCAGTAAACTGTATTCTTTCAAATTGCTAAAAGAAAAATAGGATTTTAAGTAAGGATGCTGTTACAAATAAAGGGTTGAATTCTTAATCTGAGTCCAACCCTTTATTGTGTTTTATCTGTCTTTATTATCGTATCTAAAGTTAATGACAATAGTTATAAAGTCAATTCAAAAAACTGTTTGCTCAGTATCCTTCAATCACAATATTTTTAAATTTTGAGAATACGGGATGATGTTTGTAGTCGTTGTCTGTGCCAGTTGGCACAGATAATATACAATTAGAAAGGTCACAGCCTTTGAAAATATTAGTTTTTATTTTGACATTCTTTATATTTTTTATTTGGCAATGAATTCTATTCAGTTTTATGCAATCTTCAAACGCAGAATTTTCGATGTTAATCACCGAATCAGGAATGTCTATGCTCGTCAATCCTTCACAATTGACAAATGCACCTTCTCCAATGTTGGTCACCGAATCAGGAATCACAATGCTTGTTACTTTTGAACAGTCAGCAAACGCTTCGGAAATTTCTGTCACTCCTTCACGTATCACATAGATTTCATCTGTGGAATTGTTTTTATCCAATATTTATATATATCCTTCATAGTGTGTAATTTTTAAGTTTATTGGTGCAAAAATCAAACAGGGTTATGCAATGTGTGTGCACAACCCTGTTAAAGATGATGGAGGATGAGATTGATATTTAGTATTTTTCAATTATATCCTTTAACCATTGTGCAGAAGGTCGATTTTCTTTTTTCATATATTGATTTATGTGAGGCATAAAAAGAACCTTTGCTCCAGAAATAGAAGTTTGTCCTCCCTGAATTGCATTCAGGTCATATCCGTCATGTATTCCTATGATCCTTTTTAGTTCATATCTGGTTTCTCCACATGGAATATCTCCAATATCTTCATATTTATAGTTCATCCATCGTACCTTTTTCAAATTAGAATCATCACGTCCAAAGAAATAGCCAAAGTATGCCCACGCTTCCTTGTTTTTAACAATAATGAGTTTGGGTTTGATCTCTTCAATTATTTCTTGAGCAAGTTGAATGTGTTTGATAACAAAAGAAGAAGGATTCTCCTTTATTATTTGTTTTTTGAACTCACTTTGATTCTTTTCTCTAAAAGAAAAAATATCCCAGTAAGAAGTAATGCCTCTTAAATCGACATTTGTATCACACAACATGTTGCTAATTGAATTCCAATATGGATCCCAACATCCTTTGGTATTAACACTTTTATTTCTTGTGTTATTCATGATGTCTTTGAAACTATAGCTATTAGACTTTTGGTCATCATCTTCTCTAAATGATGGATTGAACCCTATAAGCAATATTTTCTTTTCACCTTCAAGTACATCATTGCAATAACACCATCCTCTTTCAAAAATTGTATCGGTCAAATCATTTTTTGTGTTCTTATCACTCCAAATTGTTTTTATTTTGTTTTCGATATCCATAATATAAGTTTTTTAATAGTTATACATCTTGTTCATAATTCCTGTCATCTTAGCGAGTTCTTCCCTCATATTGTTTGGTTCCAACACCTCAACTTGAGTGCCCATCCTTAACACTTCCTGATAGAAGTCGTATGTCGGTCGGATGTGGAGTTCGAAGATGCTGTAGCTGTCATTTCGTTCGATCTCTTTTTGACTCTCATGAAGCGGAAGATCTCTGATATAGTTGGCTTGGAAGGCTGATGCTTTCAGTCGGACACGGGTGGCATCTGGTCCTCCTTCGTCACTCATCACTCCATAGCAGTCTCTGAAAAACTCCTCTGCTGAGAAATCGTCTGGCATCTCAAACGCCTCATTCATGATACTTAATTCAAGAATGCGGTCGAGGCAGAACCTGCGTACATTTCTTGTATTCAATGTGTTGGCGACGACGTACCAACGCTGATGCCACAATCTGAGAATATAAGGCTCGACGATGAGCAACGAATCAGTGTTTCCGAAATAGTCATGATAGACGATGCGTAACCGTCTGTTGTGTTTCATCGCTTCCATGATGTTTTCCAGGTGATGCAATCCCGACGGTACATTTTCTAGTACGATGCGGTTGTGAAGACACCTGTTCTCTATCAACGCATTGCTCACACTATTGGTGCTGAATAGCCATCGTTCCATACTTCCATTATGCAGATCCTCTGGATTCTCTAGATAGTAGCGGTATTCACCACGTCCTTCGTTGGACACAGTGATACCGAATGTGTCGGAAATCACGTCGATCCACTTATGCAGAGTGCGTTTAGACAGGTCAATCCCGTCGCTCATCAGCTCGTTCTCCTTCCATTTTTGATTCAAATCGACGAACGAAATCTTACCTGCCTTATGGATGGTATCAACAAGCCAAACTATCTTATTTGTTTGATTAACAGCCATACTTGAAGTTTTTTACGGTTGCACACTGATCGTTGTAATAAACGACTTCTGTCTTCCTTTTTGCTAATTTACAAAAAGGCTGTGCAAAAGCAATGCACAGTTTTGTTAAATTATTGTTTTTCTTGTACATTGAGTATACATTTTGTAAAGAAGTATGATAATATTCAAGTTTATTATGCTCGGATACTGTCCCGTTGATTTATGGAGTTAAAACTACTTGAATATAACAGGTAGAGCAAGATATTTTGTATACAGAAACAAATATAAAAACAAAGGAGGTATGAATACTTAAGTGTACCCATACCTCCAGATAATAGATAGTCAAATAACCAATATGTATAAAAATATAGGTTATTGCAAAATGGATTCTATGTTTAATCGACCACTATCTTTTCTGAGAAATTTCCATTTGCTAGTTGAACAGTTACAACATAAGCACCTTTATTGACAGAGAAACGAAGTGTGTTGTTTCCTTGTTTTGATGCAATTTGTTTACCTGATACATCAGATATGATAACATTTGCATTCAAATCGCCCAAGACAACAAAAATCTCACCATTTTTAACATATGTCTTTATGTCAATTGAAGAAAGATTATTGTTTCCAGTCAATGGATCGTTAACTTCTTTGATATCAACATCATTTGAGTTATTAGATTCATTGTATTCAGGAGCTTCTGTTTCAACAGCCGAATAAGATGAGAATGGAGCATCTTTACTGAATGAACATGATGTACCTCCAGTTTTTGCAACAAAAATTCCACTAGATTTGTCGTTTGATACTGTAAATCCGGATTTGAATTCAATATACTCTGTCGCGTAGTAATTAACATTTACATTGTTTACTAATACGTCTCCCGCTGTTGTTTGTCTTGTTACGGAATTACCTGCAACAATAGTATTTGCTTTCACATCCTCATTTGCTGAGTAAGTCTTATTTTGTATATAAGTTACAGCGTCAGAATTGTTGACAAAGCAATTAACAGCAGAACTGCTGCCGTCATAAACAAATGGAACATAGTTGTGCTTGTAAACGGTTACAGCATAGTTGAAATCTATACCCTCGAAAGATGCTTCAGAAACCCCATCAAATGACTGTACGTAAGTGTCTCCTGCGTCGTCTGTGCTACATAGAGATATACGGCAATCCTTGATAGGAGTGGTCACCTTTACTGTCGTTCCAGTTTTTGTTACAATTGCATCCAGACATGCGGGCACTTCTGTACGTAGCTCCATACTAGGATCACCAAACCAATGGAAGATATGGTTTGTGTACTTGATTTCTTTTATATCATTTGCATATATTTGAGGCATCATAAGCAAACCTTTGTTCATTACATGTCCCATATTGTAGACTGGCTCCAAATCTGATGGCTTGTATGTTCTTCCGTTAGCCCAAGTTGTTGTGACTCCTGGATTTGGGAACATGGCATCAAACATACCGATGGCAAAACCATCGTTTGGACCAGAAATGCTTAATGCTGTTGCACCAAAGATACCTACTGCACCACCTTTGGGGTTTTGAAGGAATGCCTCGCAGAAACAATTTTTTTGGAATCCTCCTGTCAAACAGTTAAGACTGAATACCACTGGAGTTTTATCTCCATTTGTTAATTCTTCAACATCTGAAATGTAAAACTTAGGATCTCCCCAACCATTATAACTTCCGTGATCTCTGTGTAAAACATAAAAAGATCCTTTATTTATGAAACCAGCCACATCTGATGTCGTTCCTTTCCATATTTGACCATATCCATAAAGGTCGGATGGCAATTTTGCACCATTAGAGTATCTGGCTAAATTACTGTAATAGTGAGGTTCGTATTCTGTGCCATATCCTTGTGCCCCCCAGTCTTCTGCTGTATAAACACGATTGATGTTTTTGTGCCATCCCATCATGTAGTTACGGATTTCCTCACTAGTTAATACAAAACGACGGTCTTCTATTCCATTATCAGGATACATTTTGTTATTTTTAATATAGTAGTCTTGAAAATAAGCACAATGTGTTCCAGTGTTGTAGAAGTCATCATCTAATACAGGGTTCTGTTCGTACTTGATGATTTTATTAAAAACAACATTGGCTTGGTCTAATGTGCTTACAGGAATACGACCTCTTGCCATATCTGCTGTGTAGTCGTCCGCTCCATCCATACATACGTATTTCAAATCGGTTGCCCAACTGCCATATTTACTTTGGTAAGAAGAAGCATAGGAACCCATATTTGGGGAAGATAATTCACCAGTATAGTCCTCTAGGTAGGCTGGGACATCATCAATGTCACCGACAATCAACAAGTACTCCGGCTTTTCGTTTGCTGTGTATGCTGCCCTTATAGCCTGTCTTACATCATTAGGAGAATAAGCCCAATCATCCTTTGATATGACTTTACATTTATAGCCAAGTTTTGATTTCCATTTCTTGAACTTCTCAACAGCTGGCAAAAATTTGTTTGTCGTTACAATCAAATAGTCGGCGTGTTCTTTTGACAAAGTGGCATTTCCTGCTCTTAAAGATGCAGATTCAGTAGCGTCATTAGATGGCACATAGTCTGCTACTACACCTCTTAGCAATGAAGGCATCCTCTTATAATTAAGAGGTAGATTTTCATCTCCTGTAATAGCAGCCTCCGAATGGAAATCACTTTTATTCCAAGAAAGACGATACGTTATTTCTGTATAGCACTTTATGGTTTTTGTTACAGGATTGAATAGAATTGGATTTAGTTTGACTGATGCAAAAGGATATGATCTATATGATTGAACAGCCAATATTTTCGCTCCACTTTCTGGAAAATATGCATTCTTATTGTATACATCAGAGAATACCAAAGAATCTGACTCTCCAGTTTCTGATTGACATATCGCTCCTTTTGATGGCGCGATATAGAATGTCTTATATTCCTTGAATGTTTGATTGACAACCTCAACTTTCACATTAGATGATGCGACACTCAACAAATCTGTAATGGTAGGTAGTTCTGGATCTCCTTTCTCTCCAATTACAGGCACACTATTGATACTTATTGTATGGAATTCTTGATTGTCAATAGTCGTTTTCTCAACAGAGAATCCACCAAATCTGTAGGTGACATCTATATAATTGCTTCCTTGTTTTACTTCTCGAGACACCTCGAAATCTCCATTTTCCACTACACCATCAGTGTAGGAGTAGTGTGTGGCGTAAAGAGAAGTGACAAAGAACAATAATATGCTTAATAAAGAATACTTCATCACTAAAAAATTTTAATTTATTGAATTGAAAAATTGAGATAAATCCAATTACTTCTTTAGTGATTCAACTTCTGCTTTCAAAGCCTCGTTCTCTTTTTTCAACTGAATCATGTGAAGTGTCAATTCCTCGACCTTCTCCAACAAGATGTTAGTCATCTTTGATACACTGACTCCATTTGCTTCGATCTCTGCTGCTGAAGGCACACCTGGCAGGTGCTTGTTCTCGTTGACATAGCTCTCTACCTCAGACAAATCCTTAAGATCATAGTCGTTCTCGAAAACATAATCAGCAACGTCGTTCATGTTGATCTTGATGTCCTTTGTGATTACGTTGTCTGTTTTGACTTCTGCAACCTTGAATTCACCCTTACACTCAATCTTTCCGTCAACAGCCAAGTTTCCTTCGAAATTGTGTGTGCTGGCTTTGTAATACATGTCGACCAAACGTCCTCCGCCAAGGGTTGAAATGGTGTATCCTGTGCCTTTAATGTAATCTATATAAAGATGGGCTGCCATTCCATTTGAGAAACTGCCATCGTATTGCCATAAATCGAGTCCCGCATTTACTCCGGTCAATGTGATTTTTCCATCGTTCGAAACTGTCATGACATTTTCATTGCCACTGTCACGCAAATTGTTCTTGAAGCTTAGGAAATAATCAAACTTTTCATCTGTAATCTCTGCGTTGAAAAGAGTTGTGCTTGAAGATGTCGCTCCTAAAGATAATGTGTAAGGAGACTTAAGGTACAAACCGTTAGAACCTTTCTCAAAACTTTGAGAACAAACGATGCTTGATGTCGCAATAAATGCGAAAACTGATAAAATGACTTTTTTCATTTTTTTTGTGAAATAAAATTGATAAGTTATGCTTTCATGAATTTTCGCGATCCATGAAAACTGGTTAATTTTTTGAATTTACAATAGGCATCTAAGCCTTAATGCGCATTAATCAAGTTGTAAAATCGGTGCAAAATTAAGACAAAAATCAGTAGTCGGCTAATGATTATGTTACTTTTTTTTAACAATTTTTTAGTATTGTTGAAAAAGTATTTTTCTCTGATATTTTAGGGTGGATTGATTTTAGATGGGCAAAAAACTCGTTTGTGGAATATCTTTGTGACTTTTTGTAAAGTCATATCTCATGGTGTGTCGCTGTTAAAATCAGCACAAAAATTTGTCATTTGAAATTAATTGCCTACTTTTGAAATTCTAATAAATGAAAAAACACAGATGGTAAAGAAGAAGAAAAAGAGTGGTGTCGGCAAGATCGTTACTATATTGGTGGTTTTGCTTGTTGTTGTAGTCGGTATCGTGGGTTACATCGCATATTCAAGCACTATGCTTCCGAATATCTACATCAATAATGATAAGGCAAGGTTCCTCTACGTCTATCCGACTGATAATTTCGACAAGGTAGTCGCACGTCTGGATTCGACAGGTAATGTGAAGGATATCGCATCGTTTAAAAAGATTGCGGAGTATCAGGATTATCCGTCGAATATTGTGCCAGGAAGATATGAGCTTGTGAATCAAATGAGCAATGTGCAGCTTGTGAATAATCTGAAAAAGGGGCGTCAGGCTCCTATGAATCTCACTTTTAATAATATCCGTACAAAGGAGCAACTTTGCAAGCGTTTCGACGAAGCGTTGATGCTTACTTATGATGATATTTATTCTCTTTTGAATAGCGACGACGCAATGGCGAAATATAATCTTAATTCCAAAACTTCTGTCGCAATGTTCATCCCTAACACATATCAGGTGTATTGGACAATTTCCGCCCAAGATCTGCTTGATAAGATGAAGAAGGAATACGACAAGTTCTGGAATGAGGATCGCATAAAGAAATGTGCCGACGCTAATTTGACCCAGGTTGAAGTGTCGACTTTGGCGGCGATAGTGGAGGAGGAGACAAAGAGTGTGAAGGAGCAGCCGATTGTTGCCGGACTTTATCTCAACCGTCTACATAAAGGAATGCTGTTGCAGGCGGATCCGACGGTAAAGTTCGCAGTAGGTGATTTCAGTATACGTCGTATCAGAGGTGTACATTTGGAGGTCGATTCCCCATATAATACATATAAATATGAAGGGTTGCCACCTGGCCCGATCCGTATTCCGTCTATGAATGCTATAGATGCGGTGCTCAACTACGATCATCACGATTATATCTATATGTGCGCGAGCGAGCGTTTCGACGGCACTCACAACTTTGCAAAATCATTTGACGACCATCAGGAAAATGCAAAGAAATACCATAAGGCTCTAAACAGGAGAAGAATCAAATAAAATTCATAATTCATAGTGCGTAGTTTTCAATTGAGAATTACGCACTATGAATTTTATAGCATTCCAAATTTATCGCATATTCCAAGCACAAACACGGCCAGAACTATTAGTGGCAGGATGTATGTGAGATAACCACGCATCCAAGGCTTGAATTGCGCTCCGTCACCTGTGTTGGCTTCTTCGTAGAATCCTTTTATTCCCCATCCGTATCTGCTTGTGCAGAAGATGCAGAACACCATTCCTCCCAAAGGAAGAGCGCAATATGAAACGATGAAATCCTCAAAGTCGAGTATTGTACCCCCGAAAACCTTCAACCAATCCCATGTCCACTCACTGAATCCCAATACACATGGCACAGAAAGAACAGTGATAATGAAGAAGTTGTAGAAAGCCGAGCGTTTACGTGTCCAGCCAAACTGCTCGGAGCAGCATGTGATGATGTTTTCAAATACGGCGAACACCGTAGACAACGATGCGAATGACATGAAAATGAAGAACATCGCGCCCCAGAATTGTCCCCATGGCATACGGTTGAACACCTCCGGCAGGGTGACGAATAAAAGTCCAGGACCAGCATTAGGCTCAATCCTATAGGCAAAACAAGCAGGAAAAATGATCAGACCTGCGACTAGAGCGACGGCGGTGTCGAGCAGAGCGATCGTGATTCCCTCTTTTAGAATTGTATTCGTTTTCTTCATGTAGCTTCCGAAGATTGCCATTGATCCGATACCGATGCTCAGGGTGAAGAAAGCGTGAGACATCGCATTATAAATAACGTTGAAGATGCCAACCTGCCTCATACGATCGAAATTAGGGACGAGGTAGAATTCTAGACCAGCCTTTCCATTGTTGAGTGATACACTGTTTATCGCAAGCACGACCATGATTGCAAGCAGAATCAGCATGAGTGTTTTCGATATTCGTTCCAATCCCTTTATGAGTCCGTAGCCTACGGTGATGCATCCGAGCAATACCACGAGCACCATCCACAAACACATGGTAGAAGGGTCGTTGAGGAGGGCGTTGAATTGTTCTGCGACGTATCCGGATGGCATCTCACCGGCGAATGTGCCTTTCGCTGTGGAAAAGATGTAGTGTAGCATCCATCCTGCCACAGTCGTGTAGAACATCATAAGTAAGTAGCATCCTATCAGCGACACCCATCCTTGAAGATGCCATTTTGTGCCTTCGGGCTCAAGACTTTTGAATGCCTTTATAGGGGAAAGACGCGATGCTCGCCCAACTCCAAGTTCCATACAAAGAATGGGAATTCCTAGCAAAAGCAGGAATATAAAGTAGATTAATACGAAAATTCCGCCTCCGCTCATTCCTGTGATGTATGGGAATTTCCACACGTTGCCAATGCCGATGGCACAACCAGCGGCGACAAGAATGAAGCCAAGACGTGATGATAGTAGTTCGCGATTGGAAGACGCCTCTTTCATTTTTGAATTTTATCTTGATGAATTTTGTGCAAAAGTATCCAAAAATGAGGTGCCATGCAAATTTGGTTGTGGATTAATGGTTGAGGTTCTGATCTTCCATCATCAACCATCCATCCTTAATCTTCCATCCTTTATGTTGATTTATAGTGACTTTTGATAAATTTGTAAAAAAAGCAATATGAAAGTTTGCGGTTAAAGAAAAATATACTACCTTTGCACTCGCAATCGGGAATAACACCGAGGATTGGTGAGGTGGGTGAGTGGCTGAAACCACCAGTTTGCTAAACTGACGTACGGGCAACCGTACCACGAGTTCGAATCTCGTCCTCACCGCAAAAGGCTGATTTATAACAAGTAAGGTTATATAATCAGCCTTTTTGCTTTTAAAAGTGCGCC